>ERZ825159.3459-NODE-3459-length-11280-cov-3.024855_pt1 | contig 11280 bp, 7 predicted proteins | sample MGYA00519932_ERZ825159 | MGnify/ENA primary metagenome ERZ825159 (study PRJEB31778, sample SAMEA3449191) | human gut metagenome | biome: human gut; feature: human-associated habitat; material: faeces | place: United Kingdom | collected 2010/2012 ...
ACCGGTGAGGATTCCGAAAATGAGCAGGGTCACGCCGGAAACCAGCTGGACCTTTTTGTCATCGTAAAGCTTCTTACGCTCAGCAGCATTTCCGCCTTTCATAAGAACATCTCCATGACCGGTAAGAAGCATAACTCCCATTACAAGAGCTGCTATAGTCAGTATCATATCAAATGAATCCATATTCATATTAACTTATTCTCCACTTCTTTTGTGTTGTTCTGCTATCCGTAGCTTCAAAGACATGCAGCTGTCTTTTCATACATCTAGAGCGTGTTTGTTCGTACTCAATGACCAAAAACTAATTGTTACTGCTCACTGAAATTTTTCGGTCAGATAAATGATCTTTTAGTAGAAGCACACGATCGGCACATTGGTATCAATAATGCTGTACAGAGTAGCAGCTGCATCCAGCGGCATATTGATACATCCATGGGATCCGGCGTAGGTATAGCGGTCACCACCGAAATATGCCTGCCAGGTAGCGTCATGGAAACCAATTCCGCCGTTAAACGGCATCCAGTAGGTAACCTGGGTTTCGTACTCGTAAGTGCCGTCCGGCTTCTTCTCTCCACGAAGCACATCCGGGCTCTTCTTATAATACAGGGTGAAAATTCCCGGAGGTGTGGCTCTGTCATCATAACGGATATCTCCGGAAACAATGTCAGAGTCAAAGATGATGCTGCCATTCTGGTAATAGTACATATGCTGACTACTCAAATCTACCTCGATATAGGTACTTCCAATATCATTATATCCATAAGAATTGGCTCTCATGGAATATACCGGTTCCCGTGTAGTCTGGGTGCCTGTACGGATCTCTTCTGTCAGCTGTGCTGCTTCTGCGTCCTGATCAATCTTCCAGCCATATGCAGAGCCATAAACAGAAACGGTACGGCCACTGGTCGTATTAAAAGAACGTGTTGTTCCCACTGTGTCATGCTCACTTGCCAGCTGTGCCACAAAATCCTTGATATGCTGGGTAAAGGAAGCATCATCCTGCACCAGCTGTCCCTTGTCATCAAACTGCAGCCATTCCTTAAGGGTGCTTCCGTCAAGAGTGACTGTCTGATCTCCAAATGTATAGGTAATGCTGGCCTTGGTATAATTATTATAAGCATCCCTGGTGGCCTGAAGGGTGGGATCATCGCTGGTCACTGCTGCCACTGCATATACATCCGGCGTACTTCCCAGATCAATGGATGTCTGGCTTCCGGAAATGGCGGTGTCCAGCGCCTTATAGGCTTCCTTCACCTTCAGCTTGCTGCCCTCTGTCTCAGGAACAATGGTAAACTCGCTTCCCTCAAGCGCCACATATGCATTCTCCGGCTCAACCTGGTTCTCTGCCTGTGCACACTTCAATTCCTTTACTTCACTCTGAAGCAGACTCTTATCAAAAGTCACATTCTCCTGGGTGGTATAGCTTCTGGTCTCCATCAACCCTTTTACCCATTCATATGGCTTCTGCTGCTTCAAAAGATCCAGAACTTCTCCGTCAGACACATAGCGGTAATTGATCTGGTTTCCGCTGATGGCCTGCGGCTCCTGGTTTCTCGCAGTAATCTCAATGGAATAATCCTCTACATTGCTTGCAATCAGCTGCTCTGTTTCGTAGGCAGTCTTATTGGAACAGTTGATTCCGTTAATATAGGTTCCTTCAAAGAATCTGTCTGCATAATAGTAACTCACTGCTCCATAAGCGCATCCTGCTGTCACCGCAAGAATAGCTGCCACAATTCCCGTAACTTTAAGTCCCTTATGCTTCTTCCTGGGAACAGGGATGATCTTCTCGTCCAGTTCCTCATCGGTAATAGGAACATAGGAAATCTTCGTCGGACGGGCAGATCTGGCTGCCGGCTTCGGAGACGGTCTGGCAGATTTCTTAGAAGTCTGCTTCTCAGGCTGGTCAGATGCTACAGCACCGGCAGAGTCTTTTCTTCGGTGCTTTCTGCCTTTATTGGAACGGGGTGGAATAATTTCCACCTGAAGCTCTTTTTCAGATTCTTCCGGTCCATTTGCAGATTCAGCGTCCTCTGAATCTTCTTCCTCTGAATTCTCTTCTTCAGATTCTGTCTCTTCCTCGTCCCAGAAGTCCTCTTCTTCCGAGCTCAGCTCTGCATCATCCTGGTCGTACTCTTCTTCCTCTGGATACTCCTCTTCAGAATCCTGCTCAGCCAGTTCTTCTGCATCGGAATCGTCTTCGCCTTCCCAGGAATCAAAATCGCTCTCCTGGTCATCCTCATCATAAAAGTCTGCGCCGTGGAATTCCTCGTCCAGATCTGCTTCAAGACCTGCCATAGCCGAATCTATTTTATCTTCAAAGTCTCCCGGGCTTCCCTGAGTATGCTTGTTGTCCTTACTCATGTATAAAACTCTCCTCTGATAAAAACACTGTTTGAACAAGGCTTCTCCATCTAATGGCGAAACCTTGTTTCATTATAACATATATTTTCCATTTTGTATCTTAAAATGTATATTTCCTTCAAAGAATCCCTTTAATGTTAATTGCAATTCAAACTTCCACCCCAAGAGCTTATCCGTGGAAGTTAATTCTTCCGAAAGAATATGTGGAAGTTACCCTTTCAAACTGGAAACTCGGATTGCAATCGACCTTTTTTCATCCTCAACAGTCTATAACAGATTCATTTTATTAAATCACGTTTACGGATTTGTAATCCTGGCTTTCACTGCAGACATAATTTTCTCTTCATATCCTTCATCACATAGAAGTAAAGTACAATAAGAAGGACTGTTGCTACAATCCATGCAAATGGACTGGCCATGCATGCCATTGTATAACTCCTGGCATCTGCTGCAACAACTGCCATCACACCTCTTCCAATAAGCTCTGCCACGCCTGAGAGCATAGGAAGAAGCCCATATCCCATTCCCTGAAAGCCATTACGGTAACAATTGACCACATAAAGGGGAATCATAAACATTCCAACACAGCGAAGATATGTATCCACCATAGGGATCACCGCCTCTGCATTATCAGAAATAAACAGATAAGAAAAGCTTTTTCCCACAAAAAACAGGACAAATCCTACAACAACAGCATATGCACAGCCGATCACATCTGCACACCGGAACCCCTGACGCACACGGTCCAGCTTACGCGCACCAACATTCTGTGCACTATATGTAGACATTGTAGTTCCTATAGCTACAAATGCCTGGGTAAAGATATTATCAATCTTAGAGCCTGCTGTAAAGGCCGCAACTGCATAAGAGCCAAGTATATTCAAAGAACTCTGTACCATCATACCTCCAATGGCTGTAATGGAATACTGCAGTCCCATGGGAATTCCCACACTGATCTGTTTTACGGCAATATCACGGTTAAAATACCAGTCTTCTTTTTTCATCTTTAGTTCCGGCACGGCCTTCCACATATAAATCAGGCAAAGAACTCCTGACACTCCCTGTGAAATAACGGTAGCCCAGGCAGCTCCCGGCGCTCCCCAGTGAAAAAAGATAATAAATACAAGGTCAAGTACAATATTCAGTCCTGCCGCCAGAATCAAAAAGTAAAGAGGCGTTTTGCTGTTTCCCAGTGCCCTTAAGATACTGGACACCAGATTATACAATACCTGGGTAAAAATTCCGGCACAGATGATCATAATATAACCATATGCACCATCAAAAATATCTTCAGGTGTATGCATGAATACAAGAAGCCTGTGCATTCCCAACATGCTTACTGCAGTCATAACAACTGCGATCACAGCTGAAAGAATTGCTGCATTACCAACCGTCTTACGCATCTCATCCATTCTTCCTGCTCCGAACTTCTGAGAGGTAAGAACTGTAACTCCTGTTGTAACCCCCATCAGGAATCCAATAATAAGGAACGTAATGGTTCCAGTAGCGCCTACCGCTGCCAGCCCCTTGGTTCCAACAAACTTTCCAACAATAACTGCATCTGCCATACTGTACAGCTGTTGAAAAACATTTCCCAGAAATACAGGAATAGTAAAATTCAACAGCATTTTCATGGGCTTTCCCACAGTCATATCTGTCTGCATATTCAGTTTTCCTCCATAAGAAAAAATATCGTTTGAGAGGGATTATAGGCGATATTTTTTCTACTTTCAAGCCCCTTTTTTTATTATTTTGCAACTATTCAGCAGGTGCTGTTCCCCGAGGTGTTTATTTGTGAACGCAGTCCATAGGATTGTATTATTTTAAGCGCTTGACAAAAACCATTTTCTGCCATACTATAAGAACCACATAACGAAATGTTAACGTGTGAAAGACATCTGTCTTTTTCGCGCTTACGTTTATATCTGCTGCCAGACTATGAACGGGAACCACGATCAAACGGCAGCACTACTATTTTTAAGAAGGGAGTTCCCCATGGGAGAAAAAGTTATAAATGCAGCCCTGCTTGGGCTTGGAACAGTTGGAACCGGTGTTTACAAGGTTCTGAAGAACCAGGAAGAAGAAATGACAGCCAAGATCGGCTGCAAGGTTAAAATACGCAAAATACTTGTCCGCAACCTGGAAAAGGCAGCTGGCAAGGTAGATGATCCGGCTGTCCTTACCAATAGCTGGGAGGATATTAAAGCAGATCCTTCCATTGACATTATAATCGAACTGATCGGCGGAATCGAACCTGCCAGAACCTATATTCTGGATGCTCTTCACGCAGGCAAGCACGTAGTAACAGCAAACAAAGATCTGATTGCCGTCCACGGAAAAGAACTTATGGACACAGCCAGAGCTTCCCATGTGGATTTTCTCTTTGAAGCAGCTGTAGCAGGCGGAATACCTATTATCCGTCCTTTGAAGCAGTGCCTGGCAGGCAACCACATGAGCGAGGTTATGGGTATTGTAAACGGTACTACCAACTTCATCCTCACAAAAATGTCCCAGGAGAATATGGAATTTAAAGATGCACTGGCACTTGCCACAGAGCTTGGCTATGCAGAAGCGGATCCTACTGCGGATATTGATGGACTTGATGCAGGACGCAAGGTGGCTATTCTCGCCAGCGTTGCTTTTAATTCCAGAGTGGTATTTGATGATGTTTATATCGAAGGAATCACAAAAATTTCCGCCAAGGACATCCGCTATGCAAAAGAGATGGGCTGTGCCATCAAGCTTCTTGGTGTTGCCCGCAATACTGAGTCCGGTGTAGAAGCTTACGTCTGCCCGATGCTGATTCCAAATGATCATCCTCTTGCAACCGTTAATGATTCCTATAATGCGGTCTTTGTCCATGGAGATGCTGTAGAGGACGCCATGTTCTTCGGACGGGGTGCAGGTGAGCTTCCTACTGCAAGCGCCGTAGTTGGAGATATTTTTGATATTGTGCGCAATATGGAAGCAGGGTGCTGCGGTCGTATCGGATGCACCTGCTATAAACAGCTTCCTGTGAAAAAAATGGAAGATACCTACAACCGTTACTTCCTTCGCCTTCATGTAGAAGACCGCTGTGGTGTGCTTGCTGAAATGACGGAGGTTTTCGCCAAATATCACGTAAGCATTGCCCAGATCATCCAGAAAGACAGCCAGAATCAGGACGACCATCTTGCAGAGGTTGTTGTGATCACTTCCAAGGTTCGTGAGGGTGACTTTAAGACAGCGGTACAGGAGCTTTCCAATAAGTCTTCGGTAAAGCGTATTTCAAAGACTATCCGAGTTTATAGGAAGTAATTAGAAAAATCAAAATTATATTGTACATATGTTTATCTTAAGCATACAGTCAAAGGCACGATTCGTTCGTGCCTTTTTTATGTAATAAGCTGTTATATAAAAAGCCTGCCAAGGCAGAATTCTTTCTCATCAGAACTCCCATAGTAAATACTGCTAAAAATAGTTTCCAGAAATAAAAAAAATTGTGATTGAAAAATCCCAGATTTTTGATACTATATATAAGGAACAACAAAAGGGAAATTTTATCATATAAAGGAGCACATTATGAGCAAAAAACCAACGGTTTTAATGATTCTTGACGGATATGGCCTGAATGAAAGACATGACGCAAACGCTGTATACGAAGCGAACACACCTGTCATGGACAAGCTGATGGCTGAATATCCTTTTGTAAAAGGTAATGCAAGCGGACTGGCTGTAGGTCTTCCGGACGGACAGATGGGTAACTCCGAGGTTGGTCATATGAATATGGGTGCAGGCCGTATCGTATACCAGGAGCTTACCAGAATCACCAAAGAGATTCAGGACGGAGACTTCTTCAAAAATGAAGCACTTCTTGCAGCTATGAAGAATGCCAAAGAAAATGATTCCGCGATCCACTTCATGGGTCTTCTTTCTGATGGTGGTGTTCACAGCCACATTACTCACCTTTTTGGTCTTCTTGAAATGGCTAAGAAAGAGGGACTTAATAAAGTTTATGTACACTGCTTCCTGGACGGCCGTGACACCCCTCCGGCTTCCGGAAAAGGATATATCCAGCAGCTCCAGGCGAAGATGGATGAGCTTGGCGTAGGTGAGATTGGTGTTGTTTCCGGACGTTATTACGCAATGGACCGTGACAACCGCTGGGATCGTGTTGAGCTTGCTTACAACGCACTTACCAAGGGCGAGGGTGTTAAGGGAACCGACGCAGCTGAGGCTGTACAGGCATCCTATGACGACGGCAAGACAGACGAATTCGTTCTTCCAACAGTCATTGAGAAAGATGGCAAACCAGTTGCCGTTGTTTCTGATAAAGATTCTGTTGTATTTTTCAACTTCCGTCCTGACCGTGCACGTGAGATCACAAGAGCATTCTGCGATGACGAATTTACAGGTTTCGCAAGAGAGAAACGCCTTGACCTCACATATGTATGCTTCACAGATTACGATGACACCATTGGAAATAAGCTGGTTGCATTCCACAAGGTTCAGCTTCACAACACATTCGGCGAGTACCTTGCAGCTCACAACATGACTCAGGCACGTATCGCTGAGACAGAGAAATATGCTCACGTAACCTTCTTCTTCAACGGTGGCGTTGAGGAGCCAAACAAGGGCGAGGACAGAATCCTTGTGAAGTCCCCGAAGGTTCCGACTTACGACCTGCAGCCAGAGATGAGCGCTCCGGAAGTTTGCGAGAAGCTTGTTGCAGCAATCAAATCTGAGAAATATGATGTGATCATCATCAACTTCGCCAACCCGGATATGGTTGGTCATACAGGTGTTGAAGCTGCAGCTATCAAAGCTGTTGAGGCTGTTGATGAGTGCGTAGGAAAGGCTGTAGAGGCTCTGAAGGAGGTTGACGGACAGATGTTCATCTGTGCTGACCACGGTAACGCAGAGCAGCTTGTAGACTATGAGACAGGCGAGCCATATACTGCTCATACCACCAATCCGGTACCGTTCATTCTGGTTAATGCAGACCCGAAATATACTCTTCGTGAGAACGGCTGCCTGGCAGACATCATCCCGACTCTGATCCAGCTTATGGGCATGGAGCAGCCAGCTGAGATGACTGGTAAATCACTTCTGGTGGAGAAATAATCCGCTTATACAGCTCTGTTGCTTTAAAGGGTGCTGGCTTAAATGCCAGCGCCTTTTTATTATGTCCTTTTTTATTATGGCACAAAAAGAACAGCTCTGACAGATTTTCCATCCATCACAACTGTTCTATTATTCCTGATACCTATTGTCGCCAGCTCTTTCTGAATTATTGTTTCCCTTATACAACAACACGATCTAAATCGTACTTCCACTGTTTACTACTTCTTATATAAAAACTACTTCTCACTGAGCTCCTTCAAAAGCTTCTGAAGATGGCGGATATAATGAAACCCTGCACACAGAGTTACCGAAATAATAACAGACAACAGTGCAGCCATGACCACATATACCACAGCGCCAGATTTCGCCCCTGCTACCATACAGTAAAACAGACACGAAGACAATGCAGCTGCAAATACAGTGGAACCTGCTATTTTTAATCCTTTTCGCATATCTTAGTCCTCCCAGATAGGGTGACTATAATCACCCTGTTATGTTTTTCATTTTAAACCCATAATAGAGATATGGCAAGAACAAAATGGACAGGAATTTGAGTGATGATAAAATACGACAGATTCTGGGAGACATTGAAAAAACGCCATATTTCACAGTACTATCTCATTAATGAGTGTGGAATCGAAAAAAGGTTATTGCGCAGACTTCGGGACAATGAAAATGTAGAAATCTTTTCATTAGACCGAATATGCACTGTTCTTAACTGTGATCTGGATGATATAGTAGAATACGTACCCAATAACCCTGATATCATTGAGGATGCGAAAACAGCCCAAAAAGAGGCAGCCGCATCACATCCTGTTCACACTCCATCGAAATAACTGGTGCTTCAGACTCCCACAGTATAAACCATACATAAACTATACGTGTCTCAGCTCTGATAAACACGTTTTTTTGAAAAAGAATAAAAATACTTACATTTTTATTTTTTTGCACGGATGCCTAATTCTTTGTTTCGGCTGAGTGGAGAGAGTTTGGAATTATTTTTAGAGCATTTTGTTCTTTTTTTTTATATTGTTTTTTAGTTAATCCAGGGTATTAATTTTTCCATAAAGAACCCTGCTGCATAAAAAACACCGCCAGGTGACTTTCGCATTTTATCTGCGAATTTTCATCTGACGGTGTTTTTATCTTAAAAATTATTTATTCAACCTCTTCCGGCTCCATACTCAGCTTATGCTCCACTTCTGTGCCAATATCATACTTCTGTCTGTATTCCTTAAAATAAGTGTAATATTCCAGACTGTCTGTAGGATAAATTCTGGAGTTGTGAATGTGGATATCGGTTGTCTCTTCCCCACTTTTCATAAGTGCTGTCATGGCACTTGCACAGTGGGAAGCAATACGTCCAAAGCTGTTCAGAATATCGCTGAACACAGTTCCCTCTTCCAGTCCGCATTTGCCCTGGCTGAGGCGCTCTGCATGGCGCATCTTCAGTTCATCACAAAGTCTGGTGATTACCACGCCAAGTGGTGCAACACGCTGTGCGGCTTCTCTGTCATCGTTCATAAATGCATTGCAGGTCACATTGATTTCCTCACGGACTGCATCCATGACTACATTCAGCTCATCCCATGCTGTCTGAGAGAAGTTCGTGTGGTTGTCATGCATTTCGTTGGACATATGTGCGATGTAGGAAGCGTGATCGCCAATTCTCTCAAAGTCATTGATTGTGTGCAGATAAAGGGAGGTCTGGCGCGTCTGGGCGGTGTTCATCTCACGTTTGGTGAGCTGGATCAGATACTCTCCAAGACGGCTCTCATATTTGTCGATCAGGTCTTCCTTACGCTGTACCTTATCATATTTATCCTGCTGATAATCATTCAGAAGGTTCATAGCTCTGTTTACATTCTTACGAAGCTTCTTGGCCATACCATTCATAGCACGATGACACTGTCCAATTGCAAGTGCAGGATAATTTAACAGACGCTCTTCCAGAAGATCGAAGTCTGCCTCGTCCTCCAGCTCCTCTGCGCTGTCCTTAACCAGATAGCAAACCAGTTTCTCCAGCTTGGAAATAAACGGGAAAAGCACCACAACGGTAGCCACACGGAAAATGGTGTTCAAAAATGCGATGGATACCGGAGTCATGATCATATCCAAAAATCCAAAATGAATGAACGCATTCAAGGTATAGAATACAATGGACCACAGGATCAGACCGAATAAGTCATTCAGCAAATATACAAGAGCTGTTCTCTTACCGTTCTTATTCGCTCCAACTGCAGAGATCAGTACCGGACATGCAGCACCAACACCGATACCAAGAACAATTGGAAATGCACTTGCAAAGGTGAGGATTCCGGTTACGGAAAGAGCCTGCAGCACACCAACTGTTGCAGATGCACTCTGAAGCACTGCGGTAAATGCAATACCTACCAGAATACCTGCAATTGGGTTGGAAAACATTGTCAGCATATCAATAAATACAGGACTTTCACGAAGAGGAGAAACTGCTCCACTCATCATCTGCATACCATTCATCAGAATAGCAAAGCCCAGCATAATGTTTCCAATATTTCGGTATACAGATCTCTTACAGACCATACGAAGCATGATACCGATTACAGCAACTACTGCTGAAATAGTGGCTGTAGAAAGAATACTTGCAATTCCACCGGAGCCCTGGATATAAGACAGACACAGAATCCATCCTGTAATACTGGTTCCGATATTTGCACCCATGATAATACCAATTGCCTGTTTCAGCTTCATCATACCGGAGTTTACAAAACCGATTACCATAACGGTAGTGGCGGATGATGACTGGATTACACTGGTAACACCTGTTCCAAGTGCTACTCCCTTCAGCGGGGTATTGGTCATTTTGTAAAGGAATGCTTCCAGCTTATTACCAGCAACGGATTTCAGTCCGTCTCCCATCAGCGACATTCCAAAAAGGAAAAATGATACTCCGCACAGCAAAGATAAAACCATTGAAAAAATTGCCATGTTCTAATCCTCTGTTGTCGTTTCCCTCTGCCAATTCTGCAGAGGCGACCTTTCTTTTCAAAGTATTTTCTTTTGTTAACGTGGATTTTTCTCAATTTTTACATATCCTTAATCATTATGCCATAATCATAGGCTGATTACAATATTTGATTAATTTCAAATTGTAATTTTTTGCGGTTCAAAATTTCCATTTTTCTGTATAATCTGACGAAATATATGGTAATTTTTATTTCTATTCAGCTTACTGACGATAAGTAGATACCATTATGCAAGAATCTTACACACAACCGGCATCTCTCTTATCAGTGACATCACTATATATGAAATTCCCATCTTCTGATTACCATGTAATTTAAGCGTTTAATTGCTTTTTATCTGGATTAATATGTCTGATCTGCCAGATAATGCATTTAATTGATACTGGAACTGCAACAAGACAGGCAATAGCACCAAATAGCATAATCGCAACATCCTGAAAGAGGAATCTGGAATTGAGAATGATTTCCAGACTATATTTTTGTGTCTGCACATAGGAAAACAATAAAATACTCCCTCCAAGATATGCAAAAAGCAACGTGTTTACTGTTGTGCCTATAATTTCTTTTCCCACCTGATACCCTGTTGAAGTAAGTTCTTTCTCTACCAGACTGTTTTTATGAGTCCAGACTTCATACACAGATGACGTCACAGATAGTGCAGTATCAATGACAGCTCCCAGAGTGCTGAAAACACTTACAAAAACAGCCACATGAAGCATATTAATACTGATATCTGTGTTGTAATAGTACATAAAATCCTCTTCTGAAATCTGAAGTTCATTTAAGCCATAACTTCCTGTTCTCCACG
>ERZ825159.3460-NODE-3460-length-11279-cov-4.558892_pt1 | contig 11279 bp, 11 predicted proteins | sample MGYA00519932_ERZ825159 | MGnify/ENA primary metagenome ERZ825159 (study PRJEB31778, sample SAMEA3449191) | human gut metagenome | biome: human gut; feature: human-associated habitat; material: faeces | place: United Kingdom | collected 2010/2012 ...
CGACGGAAAAACGGTCCGTTTCCTGGCCATAATCATGTAAACTATGGTAGAACGATTTTTAACGCAGACCTCCTTTGCGTCGCAGGAGGATTTCCGCAGGAACCTGCATATCTGCGTCCCCGAAAATTTCAATTTCGGCTACGACGTGGTGGATGCATACGCCGCCGAGCAGCCCGGCAAGGAGGCGCTGCTGTGGACCGACGATCAGGGCGCTCTGGCCGATCTGGAGACGGAGCTGGGCGTATCCCCCGATCTGTCCTGGACAAAGCAGTAAGCCTGTATACACAAAAAGAGACAATATATCGAATGGTGCTTACTTTCCTGATCTGACCCCGATGGCTCGGCGGCGATTGCTGGACGCTCAAGAGTTCTCCTGCGCAGAGAATGGGGACTACGATCCGGATATCGTCCTGCTCTTTCTCTGAAGGACGCAGCAGAAGCCCGCCGCACAAGGACTGTGACAGAGGACTGCCGCGTGCCCTTCTCCATAACGATATATAGGAACTCGCGCAGCCTCCAGTCGAACCCGACCGGAGGCTGCCCTTCTCTGTACTGTGAAAGATGGAAGCGAAACTTGTTTATCCGATATGCGTAAACAGTGGCGGCTTGCGCAGAAAAGGTGTGGAATCTGTTTTCGCCGGCAGCTGCATTACTTTCTGAAACAATATTCTCGAGTCTTTATACTCGGGCATGTTATGTCGCGTGACGACATCAGCCTTACCAAGCACGGCTTGAAAATTCCTGTAGATGCTGCGGATTACGCTGGGTTTGTGCTGCGAATGAGTATTTGCGAGCAGGAATGTAAGCGTGAGCTAACTGGTTGAGCGTCTCGGAGGAGCGTGCGTTACTTCACCCCCTGCGCCGAAATAGACAAAGAATAAGAAAATCCCTCTGAAATTAGCAATTTCAGAGGGATTTTGGTCCGAGTAGTGCGGCTCGAACGCCCGGTCTCTTGATCCCAAACCAGGCGCGATACCAACTTCGCTATACCCGGATATTCAATTTCTGCCATTATATCACGGCGAGGGAGAAAATCAAAGATTTTTCTGTCTGTGGTCATTTATGTGGTCAAACCCACTTTTGTGCCGCTTTCGGCAATCGTGGAAAATCCCGCAAACGCAGGCGTCAAAAGGCTTTGCGGCGTTTCGCCTTGCCCTGTCCCGGATACCGCCACGGCACTCCTAAACCAGGCGCGATACCAGCTTCGCTATACCCGGATATGCGCGTGAGTGCGGATAAGCACTCTGCTATTATAGCGAAAGCGGCGGGGGAGTGCAAGCATTTTCTGATATTAAAGAAAAATTAAGGCTTTCCCCCTTTTCCTTTTAAGGCTGCGGTGGTAGAGTAAGCTCAGGAAAGCCCGAGAGGCGGCGCCGCGTCGGGCAGGGAGGGAAGGAAAGCAATGCACAACATTTTAGTCTGCGACGACGACCGCGATATTGTCGCCGCGCTGAAGATTTATTTATCCGGCGGAGAGTACCGCGTCTTTGAAGCCTACAACGGCGCGGAGGCGGTCGAGGCCGTGCGGAAGAATGACATCCACCTTGTCCTCATGGACATCATGATGCCGGAGCTGGACGGCATTGCCGCGACGGCGGCGATCCGGCGCGAGAGCAACGCGCCCATCATCCTGCTCACGGCGAAGAGCGAGAGCAGCGACAAGGTACTCGGGCTGAACGTCGGCGCGGACGATTACATCACCAAGCCCTTTGACCCCGTGGAGGTGCTGGCCCGCGTGAAATCACAGCTTCGGCGCTATACGCTGCTCGGCGCAAAGCCGGAGACCGCGCCGGAGCGCGGCATCTACACCGTCGGCGGCGTGACGCTCAACGAGGACGCCAAGAGCGTGACGGTGGACGGCGAGAGCGTTTCGCTGACGCCGCTGGAATTCAACATCCTGCAGCTCCTTATCCGGTCGCCCGGACGCATCTATTCGAGCAGTCAGATCTATGAGCTGGTGTGGAACGAAAATTCCCTCGGCGCCGAAACGAGCGTGGCGGTACACATCCGTCACCTGCGTCAGAAGATCGAGATCAACCCCTCCGAGCCGCGCTACCTGAAGGTCGTGTGGGGCCTGGGGTATAAAATGGAGGACCTTCGACATGAAAAGGAATGATTGGGCCGGCGGCTTCTGGGCCAAGGCGGCAGCCTTTCTGCTCGCCGTAGTGCTCGTGCCGGTGCTTTTGAGCTACGGCACGGCGCTCGCGTTCAGCTACAGCGGCGAGCTGCGCGGAGACTTTTATGAAAGCAGCATCTGCTCGAGCGCGGTCTACCGCGAGATGAGCCATGTTTACGACAGCTACCACTATTATGCAGAGAACGGGCAGACGGAGGTGCTGGCGAAGTATGACGACTGGTATCCCGCCGACGACCGCTACACGAACGTCCGTTTTTCGATCGAGGACGAGGCGGGCACCATCCTCTTCGATAACCACCGCACAGGCGACGTTCCCGTGACGGGCTGGTGGGGTGAGATGGCGCAGGACGGCGTTGTGTTCCGCAGCTACATCGCCGCGGACTATCCCGCGCAGGACAACGTCTACCGGGCGCGGGACTTCTACTACACAATGACACGCCTTGCGCCGCACGCAGCGGCGGTCGTGATCGCCTGCGCAGCCGCGGAGCTGTTCCTCTTCATCTTCCTCGCCCGTGCCGCGGGCCGCAGGCCGGGGCGCGAGGAGGCGGTTGCGGGCTGGCAGGAGAAGCTCCCCTTTGATCTCTATGCACTGCTTCTTCTCGGCGGAGGCGGTGTGCTCGTTGTCGCCGCGGTGGAGAGCGCGGAGCAGAGGCTTGACCGCTTTGATCCGATCGCGCTCGCCCTTCTGCTTGCCTTTGCTGCGCTCGCCTATGCGCTTTTTCTTGCGTTCTGGACGACGCTCTGCGCCCGTATCAAACTGGGAAAATGGTGGGAGAATACGGTCTGTTGTTGGCTTCTCCGGCTCTGCCGACGGATTTTGAGGTGGTGCTGGCGCGTGCTCTGCCGCGCGTGGGGAGCGCTGGCCGGCTTCGTGCGCGGCATTCCGCTCGTGTGGCGCACGGCGGTGGGCTGCTGCGCGGTGAGCGTGCTGCTCATCGCCTTTGAGAGCAACCACGCGGCGGGGCCGCTGCTACTGACGCTGCTCGTCCTCTCCGTCGCCGCCTGTCTCTTTTCCATGCAGCTGCGGCGGCTGCAGAAGGGCGGCGAAGCCCTCGCTGCGGGCGACCTCACCTCGCAGGTCGATACCTCGCATATGTACTTCGATCTCAAGCGCCACGGCGAAAACCTCAATGCCATCAGCCGCGGCATGAGCATCGCGGTGGAGCAGAGGCTCAAGAGCGAACGGCTCAAGACGGAGCTGATCACCAACGTGTCGCACGACATCAAAACGCCGCTCACGAGCATTGTGAACTACGTCGATTTGCTTCAGCGCGAGCACACGCCGGAGCAGGAGAGGGAATACCTTGCCGTGCTCGACCGGCAGGCGCACAAGCTCAAGAAGCTGACGGTGGACCTGGTGGAAATGTCCAAGGCGTCGACGGGAAACATCCCCTGCCACCTCGCGCGGCGGAGCGTGCGCGAGCTGATCGACCAGACGGTAGGCGAGTACGCCGAAAAGCTGTCCGCTGCGCGGCTCGAGCCGGTGGTGACGCTGCCGGACGAGGACCTATACTGCCTGTGCGACGGCGCGCTGATGTGGCGCGTGCTGGACAATCTCCTCTCGAACGCCTGCAAGTATGCCTGCGCGGGCACGCGGCTCTACATCGCGGCGAGGCGCGAGGGTGAGACGGTGGCGTTCTCGTTCAAGAACATCTCGCGCGATGCGCTCAACATCGACCCCGACGAGCTTATGGAGCGCTTTGTGCGCGGGGACAGCTCGCGCACGACCGAGGGCAGCGGACTTGGGCTGAACATTGCCAAGAGCCTTGTGGAGCTGCAGAAGGGCACGTTCTCCATCGCCATCGACGGCGACCTGTTCAAGGTCGGCTTCGTCCTGCCGCGCACGGAGTAACGATTTCGACACAAAGTCTTAAAAAAGGCTTAAACAAAACCATAGGACCGATTAAAGACCGCCTGTTATGCTTGGTTCATCCCAAGTGAAAGGCGGTCTTTTCCCATGCTTGACACACTGATTCTGATTTTAACGCTGCTGCTGAAGGCGGCGAGCCTGTGGTTCCTTGCCGTGGCGCTCTTTGCGCTGCGAAAGCCGAAGCGCTATGCGGTGTGCGCGCCGCGCACGCGCTTTGCCTGCCTCGTTGCCGCGCGCAACGAGGAGGCTGTCATCGGCGCGCTCGTGGAGAGCCTGAAAAAGCAGGACTATCCCGATGCGCTCTACGATATTTTTGTGATCCCCAACAACTGCACGGATGACACCGAGTCGGAGGCCCTCTGCGCGGGCGCGAAGATCTTCCGCTGCTTTGAGCCGGTGCGCTGCAAGGGCGACGCGCTGCACGAGGCGGTCGCGTGGCTGCTGCCGCAGCGCTACGACGCCTTCTGCGTCTTTGACGCGGACAACATCGCGGACGAGCAGTTTCTCGCCCGCATGAACGACGCCTTCTGCGCGGGCGCGCAGGTGTGCAAGGGCGCGATGCGCGCGAAGAATCCCTACGACTCCTGGCTTTCCGGCTGCTATGGGCTGTACTTCACGCTCTTCGACACCTTCTTCTCCCGCGCCCGCATGAGCTGCGGCCTTTCCTCCAAGCTGGTCGGTACGGGCTTTGCCGTCCACCGCGCGGTGCTTGAGCGCTTCGGCGGCTGGAACACCTCGACCATCGCCGAGGACGCGGAGTTTGCCGCGCAGTGCGCGGCAAACGGCGTGCGCGTCTGCTTTGTCCCCGGCGCGCTGACCTACGACGAAGCGCCGAACGACTTCGCCGTATCGCTCCGCCAGCGCCGCCGCTGGTGCAGCGGCATCATGGACGTGGCGGTGAGGATGGACGCGCCGCTTGTCTCTGCGCTGCGGGGGAGTGCGCCCCTGCGCGCGCTCGACGCGCTGCTGATCGTCAACGCGCCGTTTTTGCAGGCGCTGACGCTCCTGCCGCTCACGCTCACAATTCTCTCTTCGCTCGTGCAGGGGACGGCGGGGACTCTCGCGCTGACCGGCGCGGTCTCGCTGACCCTGAGCACGCTCGGCCTGATGGCGCTTGCCGCGCTGCTGGCCTACCTCGGCGGCTACCGTGACCGCCGCGTCGTGCGGACGGTCGCGGGCTTCCCGCTCTTCATGGCGGCGTGGCTGCCGCTGCAGCTCGTTTCGCTCGTCAGCCGCACGCGGAGCTGGCAGCCCATCGCGCACACCCGCGCCGTCCGCGCGGAGAACCTGCACGATGCAGGTTTCTTGACGACGATTTAACAAAAGTTTACAATTTATTCACGGCCTCCCATATGGATTTTTGTATAATATAATCCTATCATAAAGCAAAGAACGGTATGGGAGGTGCAGCATGAGAAAATATGTGCCGAGCTACAGCGGAACGCTGCGCAGCCATGGGCTGACGCTGCCGCACTGCATCAGCGAGTGCAGCGGCATCCGCATTTTCGGAAAGCGCATCAAGTCGATCGCCTTTTCCACGGACGCTGCCATCATCAAAAACATCAATGCCGACGCGATCATTGCGGTCTATCCCTTCACGCCGCAGGCGTCGATCTCGCAGGCGGTCATCAACGTGGCCGACGTGCCGGTGTTCGTCGGCGTAGGCGGCGGGTACACCAACGGCAGCCGCAGCGTGCGTCTTGCCATGCAGGCCGAGCATCAGGGCGCCTACGGCGTGGTCGTCAACGCGCCGATGCCGAACGAGGTCATCGCGGAGATCAAATCTGTGGTGGATATTCCGGTCATCGCGACGGTCGTGTCCGACCGGTCGGACATTAAGGGCCGCATCGAGGCGGGGACGGATATTTTCAATGTTTCCGGCGCGGCGGAGACCGCGAGCATCGTCCGCCACATCCGCGAGCAGTACCCGCACGCAGCCATCATCGCTACTGGCGGGCCGACGGAGGAGAGCATTTTAGAGACCATCCGCGCGGGCGCGAACGCCATCACCATCACGCCGCCGACCACCGGCGAGCTGTTCGCGGGCATCATGCACGACTACCGCGAGAAGAAGCTGTAAGAGTTTACATAACATAAAAACACGCTCCCGCTGTCGGCGGGAGCGTGTTTTTGCATGGAATCACTTAGTTCGCCGCGTGCTCGATGGCGTCGGCTGCCTCGGCCGCGCCGCCGCAGCGGCGGAAGCTGTCGGCGAGCTTCTGCGCGTTTTCGCGGTAAGAGGGATCGGTGAGCGCGGCCTCGACCGCGCGGCGGATGCCGTCTGCGGAGGGGTCCGTGAGCGGAACGCCCGCGCCGAGCGCGGCGACGCGGTTCGCCACGCCGTGCTGCTCCGGCGTCTGCGGGTAGAGGACGAGCGGCAGACCGTGCCACAATCCTTCGCTCGCGCTGTTCATGCCGCAGTGGGTGAGAAAGACGTCGGCGCAGTCGAGCACCGCCATCTGGTCCACGCTCGCGCGGACGGTGCAGTTTTCCGGAATGGGGCCGAGCGCCGCGAGGTCTGTCTGCGTGCCGGCGGAGAGCACGAGCTGAAAGCGCGGATCGCCGCCGAAGGCGGCAAGGCAGGCACGGTAGAAGGGGAGCGCATCGTTGTTGACCGTGCCGAGCGAGATGTAGATGAGGGAGCGTCCCGGCAGCTTTTCAAAGGACGACTGCGCGGGGCGCAGGAGGGGACCGACGAAGTGGTATTTTTCCGAAAAGGTGTCGGCGCAGGGCTGGAAGTCCGGCGAGGTGTAGACGACAGTTTCCGTCTCGTTGTCGTTGGCGATGATGTCAAACACGCTCTTGACCGCGTAGCCCGCCGCGCGCAGGCGCTTGAGCTGGCGGTTGATCCTCGGCTGTGCGAGCAGGAATTGCAGGAAGCCCGCGCCGTTCTGCCCGATGACCTTGGCGCTGAAGCGGTTGAAGGCAAAGGTCGTGGTGGAGCTGACAAAGGGGATGCCGTGCTTTTTCGCGGCGAGCTTCGCCCAGAACGCCATCGAATCGCCCGCGATGACGTCAGGGCGGTGGGCGGTCAGCTCGCGGCTGAGCCAGTCGTCGGCGGCGAGCGTGAGGTCGACGATGAGCTTGGTGGAAAAGGCGAGGTCGCTGCCCAGACGTGCGCCGTCGGCGGCGGTCATGCCGGGGCGCGCGGCCTCGGTGTCAAAGGGGACAAAGACCGCGCCTGCGGCCTCGACCTTCGCGCGGAAGGCTTCGGTCGTGTAGTAGCGGACGGTGTGTCCGCGCGCGGTCAGCTCGCGCACGACGGCGAGCGTCGGGTTCGTGTGCCCGTGGGCGGGGATGCAGAAAAAGGCGATGTTCATTCCGCTTTCCCTCCGAAAATGAGATCAAACAGGCGGGCCTTTGGCGGGATCGCCATGCCTTGCGTCTCGTCGGCGAGGAAAAGCAGCGTATCGCCGGGCTGAATGTGGAAAAGGTCGCGCGCCTCCTTGGGGATGACGATCTGACCCTTGGTGCCGACCGTTACGGTCCATGCGTGTCTGCCGTTCGGAGCGTTCATATTATTCACCTCAAAAGTATGATTTATTATACAAATCATACCACAGAGACGAAAAAAGGCAAGCCCCAAAATGCGGGCTTGCCGAACGGCGCCGGATGAGGTAAAATGTCGAAAAACGGTTGCCGCCCCGCGGGCGCGGCAGAACGGAGGAACGACCATGCCGCACATCCCGAGCGCTCCGACCGCGGAGCTTTCCATCCTGCCCTTTGCCGACGCCATGGCGCGCAGCGGACAGTCCGGCGGCTACGACGCGGAGAAATGGCTCTATGTGCCGGATTTTTACACGGAGTACCGATATCTTCTCGGCACGCGCGGGGAAAAGCCGCTCGTGTGCATCGGCATCAATCCCTCGACCGCCGAGCCGGATCGGCTCGACCCTACGCTTCAGTCGGTGGAGCGCGTGGCGAAAAACAACGGCTACGACAGCTTCCTCATGTTCAACGTCTACGCCCAGCGCGCGACGCGCCCGAACGACATGGAGCGCGTGTGCAACGAGGCGCTCCACCGCGCAAACATGGAGGCGTTCGACTACATCCTCTCGCTGTCCGAGCAGCCCGCCGTGTGGGCGGCGTGGGGGAACATCATCGAGCAGCGCGCGTATCTCAAGGACTGCCTTGCCGACATGATCGCCATCGGCGAGCGGCACGGCGCGCAGTGGTACACGGCGGGGCGGCGCTCGGTCAAGGGACACCCGCACCACCCGCTCTACCTCAAGGCGACCAGCCCGCTGGACGCGTTCGACATCCGCGCCTACTGTGCCGAATGCCTTTAGGCGAAAACGCAAAAAAATGTCCGTCCTCTCGGAGAACGGACATTTTTCTATGTACCGCGCGGCGGTCACTTTCTCCTTGCGATGAGCTTTACCACCAGCATGACCGCGCCGAAGAGCACGCCCGCGACCGCCCAGATGAACCAGCTGTATTTCGGCTGTCCGTTGCCCATGGGGCCGAAGGTGTAGAAGAGGTAAACGGCGGTGACGAGCAGCCAGTAGATGCCGCTGACCGCGCCGATGACGGGGCTTTTCGCCTTGTTCTCGCGGGTGTAGTCCTCCTCCTCGGAAAGCTCGTCCTTGAGCAGGAAGTCGGTCGTCACGCCGAACAGACGGCTCATCTACACGACCTTATCCATATCGGGCACGGACTGCGCGCCCTCCGACTCCGGCGCGCACGGTGCCTGTTTGATGGGCAGAGCATACCGCTTTTTGCGGTTGCGGACAAGAAAGACGGGCAGGAAATTTGTCAATCGACGGTTGCGCGCAGGGCCGAAAACGGCTCTGCGCGCAGCTTTTTCAGAAATGGAAGCCCTTGGGCATCCATTTGCGGGACTTATAGTAAAGGAGAAAGGCGATGCTGGTGAGCACCCAGGAGATGGGGTAGATGACGGCAATGGTGAGGTTGGAGTTGTGCGAGAAGGCGTAGCCCCAGAGGTAGATGAGACGCACGATGCAGGTAAAGACCATCGTGATGGCGGCGGGGACCACCGCATCGCCGACGCCGCGCATGGTGGAGGAGAGGACCTCGACGAGCGTGAAGAGCACATAGCAGGGAGCGATGAGCGCCGTCACCTGCGCGCCGATGGCGATGACCGTCGGATCGTCGCCGACGAAGAGGTGCATCATCGGGTAGCGACCCGAGAAGATGATGACGGAGAAGAGCGCGGAGGTCGTCAGGTGGATGAGCAGCCCCTTGTGGATCGACTCGTGCACGCGCTCGCGGTCGCCCGCGCCGAAGTTCTGCCCGACGTAGGTCATGACGGCGATGCCGATGGCGTTGGAGATGGGCCAGTAGTAGTCATCGAACTTGTTGAAGGCGGTCCAGCCCGCCATGGAGTCCGTACCGAGCATATTGATGCCGACCTGCAGGACGATGTTGGCAATGCCGTACATCGAGCTTTGAAGGGCAGCGGGGATGCCGACGTGGAGCATCCGGCGGAGAATGCCGCGGTCAAGCTCCTCACGGTCGTAGAGCAGACGCTGCTCCTCGGGCAGCCGCCGCAGGGCGCGCACGACCAGCGCCGCGCACACGACCTGCGAAAGAGCGGTCGCGGCGGCGGCTCCCTCGATGCCCCATTGGAAAACGATCACAAAGAGCAGGTCGAGCGCAATGTTGGCTACGACGCAGACGAAGAGGTAGTAAAGCGGACGCTTGGAGTCTCCCATCGCGCGCAGGATGCCGCTGCCCATGTTGTAGAGCATGGTCGGCACCATGCCGAGGAAGAAGATGCGCAGATAGGAGGCGGAGGCGTCGAGTGTCTCGGGGGTGGTCTGCATCCACACGAGCAGCTGCCGCGCGGAGGTAATGCCGAGGACCGTGAGAAGAATGCCGCAGACCACCGAAAGGAGCATAGCAGTGCAGATGCTCCGGCGCACGCGCTGCGTGTCCCGCGCGCCGAAGTGCTGCGCGACGATGACGCTCGCGCCGGACGAGAGTGCAACGAAAGCATTGACGAGCAGGTTGGAGATACGGGCCGACGAGCCGCCGACCGAGGCGAGCGCGGCCTTGCCGAGCGCGCGGCCGACGATGACGGCGTCGGCGGTGTTGTAGAGCTGCTGGAGCAGCGAGCCGAGCATGATCGGCAGCGCGAAGAGCAGCATCCCCTTCCAGATGCAGCCCTCCGTGATGGGATTGCGGGCGGTGACTTTATTTTCCATAAGCGTAGCAGGCTCCTTATTCCGTGAGAGAAAGCAGCGCCCCGGCAGAGAGCCTGACGGGACGTTCGTAGAAGTCATTATAGCGTATCCGCGTGAAAAAGCAAGAGCCTTTCGGGCAAAGAAACGAAAAATCGGGGACGGCCCGTGCCGCCCCCGATTTTCTGCTTATTCCAGCTCGAATGCGCCGGTGTAGAGCTGATAGTAGGTGCCCCTTTCGGCGATGAGCTTTTCGTGGCTTCCGCGCTCGATGATGCGGCCGTGGTCGAGGACCATGATAACGTCGGAGTTCTTGACGGTGGACAGGCGGTGCGCGATGACGAACACCGTGCGGCCCTCCATCAGCTGATCCATGCCGCGCTGCACGATGGCCTCGGTGCGCGTGTCGATGGAGCTGGTCGCCTCGTCGAGGATCATCACCGGCGGGTCGGCGACCGCCGCGCGGGCGATGGCGATGAGCTGGCGCTGGCCCTGCGAGAGGTTCGCGCCGTTGTTGGTCAGCAGCGTGTCGTAGCCCTGCGGCAGGCGCGTGATGAAGCCGTGGGCATGGGCGGCCTTCGCCGCGGCCTCGATCTCGGCCTCCGTGGCATCGGGCCGGGCCAGCGCGATGTTCTCGCGCACCGTCGTATGCGGCCACAATGCGTAGGACTGGAATACCAGGTTGAGGTCACGTTCGCTCGGAGGCGCGAAATGAGCCTCCGCAGCGTTGACGATTTCCTTGCCGTCCATGTGAATGGTGCCGTTCTGCGGCTTCTCCAGACCGGATACAACGCGCAGCGTGGTGGTTTTGCCGCAGCCGGAAGGACCGAGCAGCGTCATGAAGTCGCCGTCCTCGATGGTGAGGTTAACGTCCTTCAGGATGTGGTTTTTGCCGTAGTATTTATCAATATGCTTTAATTCAATCTTGCTCATTACCCAAACTCCTTTTTCATTTCATCCGGGGGGGTTCTCTTGTTCCGATGCGGTATCAGCCGCCCATGCTCTTGGCGAGGTCTGCGTCGCCGAAGATGTTGGCCAGAGCGTAAACCAGGAATACGATGGAGAACATGACGATCGCTACGCAGTCAGAAGCCTGCGGAGAGTTACTGTTCTGGTACTGGAATGCCAG
>ERZ825159.3469-NODE-3469-length-11245-cov-3.698391_pt1 | contig 11245 bp, 10 predicted proteins | sample MGYA00519932_ERZ825159 | MGnify/ENA primary metagenome ERZ825159 (study PRJEB31778, sample SAMEA3449191) | human gut metagenome | biome: human gut; feature: human-associated habitat; material: faeces | place: United Kingdom | collected 2010/2012 ...
TATAAATAATATTTTTTATAATTTTCTTCCATTTCATCACTATATATTTTTTCTTTAAAAGATTTTCTAAGAACTAATGGGTTTGATATATCTTTTTCTATTTTCATATTCCATACATTGCTACCTATATCTAACCAAAGTTGTATTTTTCTATTTATATTAGCATTTATATATGTATAAGGCGTGGCAATAATAATTTTATTTGATTTTTTCATATCTTCCATATCAGAAGACATATAATAATCATTTATGTTTTCTTTCAAGCATTTTATAAAAATTTCATGCTTTTCTTTTTTATTTATATTTAAATCTTCTAAAATTTCACTGAAAATATCGCCTTGTTTTATAATCTCTTTACAAAACTGAACATTTTCCTTTCCATTTTTAAGATTTAGCATTTTTTCTATGTAAAATTGAAGTAAAAACTCACTAATTCTTAAACTTTCTTTTTCTTTATTTCTTATAAATTCTATCAAATTTTTATACTCTTCATTTTCATGACGGGTATTATAAATTTTTATAGCTCTTATTTTATTCACTTCAAATAATACCTCAATAAAATTTATATACTCTTCTTCTTTTATAAAATGTTGTAAATTTAAAAATATACAAGTAGCTACAACTAAAGCATTAGCATATGGATGATCTATTATCTTACTATCCATTTTTGTATTTTGTATTTCTATATTTTTTTCTTTTAATTTATTACATATTTTATAATCTAATATGGAGTTATTTATTGGAGAAATTATAACTATATCTTTTAAGGCTGATTTTTTTCGATTCCTTTCTAGACTGTTTTGGGGTGACGAAATCGTACAAATAAATTTTCCATTTATCTTTTTTTATTTTACAATAACGGTTTACAATGTTTAAATTGGTTTTTCTTGAAGAATTGGGGTTTAGATTAAGATTAGTAATCATTTCGCTATAGTTATTGAAATAGTCTCTACCCGTCCTTTGACAAAATTGTCTATATAGTTTTTTTAAGTCCATACGTCCTCCTAAAATTCAGATGTATTTATTGTTTCGTTGTAAAAATTTTTTGGTTTATAAAAAAAGCAAAAAATATCGGTAATTACGTAATTTATTTAATATAAAATTGAACCAATACTATGTATATTGATCATATATTTACACAGTAAATGTTCAAAATTAATTAAATATTTCTGTTAAGCGAGAGGTATATTAGTGATAATCCTTGTTAGATTTTACAAGTAAATCGTCATAAATTTAATGTTTTGATTACACTTGCTTTGTATAATAAAGGTACAATAATATATGACTTAACAAAAACCTATGGAGCAAAGGGTGCTTTTATCATTATTATGATGAGATTCGGAGCGGATAATTATTTATTGCAGTCGCGAAATTCATCAATCAAATTTTTAATTATTTTAATCTGATTATCATTAAGCCCCGATATGTCGATGTTTTTTTGCTTATCTTCAACCTCATCGCGCTGAACGCCGAGCATATAGTCTATGGAAACATTAAAAATAAAGGTAAGCTGCATAAGAACATCAAGCGAGGGCATACGAGTACCCTTTTCGTAAGACGAAATCATAGACTTGTTTATAAACAGCTTTTCGGCAAGCTCGGTCTGATTTAAGCCTTTTTCAATTCTCAAATTTTTTAAATTAACAGCAAAAATGTTATCCATAGTCATTGCCCCTTTTTTAATATATTATATACAAAATTTTACCTTAAAAACAAAAAACAGTAAATAAATTTAAGTTGAATATAAGATAACCTGTTGACAAATAAGGAACTAAGTGGTATAATGTTGGAAAAATGAGGATGTTTTTATGTTAAATCTTACAAACAAAACTAAAAAACGAAGGGAGTGTTTAAAATGGGATTTGGTTCAGTTGGAACTATACGAAAGCAAGTGATGAGGCAGATGAAAGCAAAGAAAAAAGCAGAAAATAATATCTTTAACGCAAGTTTACCCAATATAAAAATTCCTAAATCATACTCTATTAAAGTTCCAAAGAGTAAAATTAAATTTTGATATTGAGAGGTGAGAGTTATGTGTGATAAAAAAGGTATGGATGATTTTTTTGAATTTTTAGGCTTTCAGGAAGCTTTAAAAAATTCACAGAACGAAAAGTCGAAAGATACGTTGGACGATATTTTTAATTCGGAAATGATGATAATGATGAGAAAAATAATAAGTTTTAAAAACTATCAAATAACAAAATGAAAGGAGAATAAAAAATGGATAAAAACTTTGACAATTTCGGAATAATGGCAAACACAGGTGTTTCTCCCAATGCTTTTTTGATGAACGAAGTAGCAAATCAAAATACGCAAACGGCAATTAATTCCATTATGTCTAATCCTTATTTGACAGAAATAGAAAGATCAAAAGCCTTTGGAGAAATGATTTTTGCTGATTTTAATAAGAAATTCGGGCTTTAGATTTTGTTAATGATTAAGTTATGAAATGTGGGAAGATTGAAATAGATATTTAAAATTTGCAGAACAAAATTAAAAGCAAGCTAAATAACCGTTTGACATAATTTTATAGATAAATCAATGAATTTAAAATTTATAATTGAAAAGTGGAGGAAGAATATGAAAAAGTTTATATCAATATTAATTGTTTTTATAATGGTGCTTAGCTCTATAAGTATATACGTATCCGCAGCCGAGAATGTTGAATACTATCCTGAATGTCCGCTGCTTCCGACATATGAATCCCTTGGATATTGGAGTAGCAGAGAAATTTTAGATAAAGGCGATGGACGCAAAGCCTATATCATGTCTATTTATAAGCCGGATGTATATGCGGTTGAATATGAGCAACGGTTAAAGTCTGAGTTTGGATGGACAGAGGTATCATCAACAGATTCGTATAATACTAATTATAAAGTGTTCAAAAAAGAAGATTATTATGTTGGAATAGCAATTGTCTATAATAGCTCATCAGCTGATAATATTAGAATTTATCCTGATTTGGAAGACCCAACTGATACAACGGATCCGTATTTGGCGTATTTGCACAAACAACCTTCTGTGAAACCGGTGAAAAAGGATGAGGAAATTTCAGTTGTTGTGGATGGGAACAAGATAAATTTTGACGTTCAACCCATGATGATTAATGATAGAGTTCTGGTTCCTATGCGCATGATCTTTGAAAGATTAGGTGCTAAAGTAAGCTGGGATGATTACACAGAGACTGTTACCGCAACAAAAGATAATGATGTTATTAGTTTAAGTATTAATAGTAATAAATTAATTAAAAATGGTAATACAATAATAATAGATACGCCGGCCAGATTGGAAAATGATAGAACTTTAGTACCTGTTAGGGCTATTTCCGAAGCATTGAACTGTAATGTTCAATGGAATGAAGCAACAAATACTGTAATTATTATATCAAGACTCCCTGTTAATAAAAATACAAATAATAACCTTGCCAATGGTGGATATTATGCTTATTCAAATGGATGGGTTTATTGCAGCCAGAATTCCGGTTTATACAAGATGAAACCGGATGGCTCATCGAAAACATTAATCACGGATGAATACTGTACGAATATAAACGTTGTTGATGAATGGATATATTATATATCTAAAGAAAAAATTACAAAAATAAAAACTAACGGCACGCAAAAAACCGTATTAAATTGGACGGATAGAGCGGAGCGTTGTTTAGTGATATCGAATAATATTGTATATTATATTGATATATGGGGTGGATTATTTAAAATTAATCTGGATGGAACAAATCCTAAAAGAATAGGAGATATTAACACTTACTTTTTCCAAGTTGATGGTGATTGGATTTATTATAATCAAGAAATAACACCGAGTGGGATAGGTAGTGGCAATATATATAGAATAAAAACAGATGGAACTCAACAATCAAAATTAGTAGACTGTAATACAAGTGATTTTAATGTGTGTAACGGGTGGATATATTACGAGAATCATGAATATCATAATACGGGAATATTCAAAGTGAAAATAGACGGTTCGGAAAAGCAATGTATTATTAATGAAGAGGATGTTTATAATTTCACTATTGTAAATAACAATATTGTGTTTTTTAAATATTATGATTTGTTTTCTAAACCTATTCAAGGTGATATATATATGACCGATTTAAATGGGGGAAATAGGATATTTGTCAAACAGTTTACCGGTTCTCCGTTCTATTTAGGAGCAGCGGAGCAGAGTGTTTATTGCACCCTTGCAAAAGGTGTTGGTGATTATGTTTATGATATTATTGATTTAGCGAGTGTAAAATCAGCTGACAATAAACTAATTGAAGTAAGTAATATCAATATAAATCCAAATTCTGTTTCATTAGCTGAGGGTGAAGAGGTATCCTTATCGCTCAATATTACTCCGAGCAATGCAACGGATAAAAGTGTTGTTTGGGAAAGTTCAAATAATAAAGTTGCAGCGGTGGACAATGGTAAGGTTGTTGCGTATAAAGCAGGGACTGCAATTATTACCGCAAAATCTTCAAATGGACTTGTAGGTAAATGTACTGTAACGGTTCAGGGTACACTATGGTATAGTGACGATATGTATCGTGTTGGAATTGATATTTCGGCCGGAGATTATTATGCTGTAACAGATAGTGAATATGGTGGATATTATTGCAAATATACTGATAGTACCCAAGATGACATAGAAGACAATGACAGTTTTAATAACTTTACTTTCTTTAGATGCTATGATGGGCAATATTTAAAGCTATCAAGATGCAAAATTACTCCCATTGAAAATGCCCCTGTGTATACGCCCGATAATGGTATTTATTCCGAAGGAACATATAGAGTTGGTATTGATATGCCGGCCGGTGAATATAAATTCACTGCAACAGATAATAAGTATAGAGGATACTATTGTGCATATACAGATATAACATATGAAGATATAGAAGATAATGAAATCTTTGAAAAGGCTTCTTATTATAAGGTTCGCAATGGACAATACCTAAAAATAGATCGTGCTGAGGCAATAATGGTTAAAGATGTTTCTGAAAATAAGAATTACAAAAACAACGATTACTTTAGCAACTCCGCTCAGAACGATAACTCATTTGATATTTTTGCTTCCTATATCAAGGAAAATGGAGTGTATAAGAAAGATGATGGGAGATATTGCATAACCTATAAAATATCAATAGATAATGCCGATATAAAACTTTACTGCCAACATTCTCCTACGGAAGGAACAATACAAATACAGAGTGCTTGTGTAGATGATGATTATAACGTGACAACGCAAATATTTACTATATATGAAATAGGAAAAACATATAAGTCTTCTTGTATAATGATAATTCCGGGAGGAACACTTACTGTGAATGCAAATGAAAAACCTGAAAATGTTCGAAAAAATTATATGTCAACTATCAGTTCATATGATTTTGAGAAATCTGATGGAACAAAGTTGACCGGAAACAAAAAAGAAGAATTTCGTGATACAGCTATTTCGGCCATTTCTAAATCATCAGTTTTTACAGTAACTCTTTTGAAAAAATATTTATCAGAAAACCGTTCTATAGGTTTATCAATAGCAGATTTGGGTTTTGTGAATTTTTAATTGTGGAAATGTAAATAAATGTGCTAAACCTTGAATAATTTTTTTGAATTTTAAAGGTCAAAAGATATGCTGGATGATATTTTAACTCGGAAGATAGCGACAACAAATACAAGGAAAGGCACTAATACGGGAACGGTATCGGGCAGCGTAATAGTAATTTGAATTAATATAAAAAGGAGACGGAAAATGGTATATTCAACATTTGATGAAATTGTAACTAAGATTAAGGAAAATATTAATGAAAAGGCTTCAAAAAATGTTCCGTATATATTTAAAGGAAGTTATATGGGTGATTGGAATATGGAAGACAAACGCCCTTATTTGAGTGAAATTAGAATATCTGAATATGATGAGATAGATGGTCAGCGAATGTTTGATGCAGATGCAAAGGTCAATCTTGTTATTAATGGTAGAGAATTTAAAAATAATATCCATATTATACTTGCTGAATATATGGGAAAATACAAGTTTGAGGTATCATTTGATTTGGACAAAAATATAATTATGGAAAAAGACCCAATTCAAATGGCACTGTTTGCCTGCGATTTAAATAATAGTGGCTATTTGATAGATATAGGTAACCCATATAGAACTCTTGAATATAATTATGAGAGTGGATTTGCTTGTATAAAATCAGGCAAAGAGTTTACTTCAATAGATGATAATGAAATACTGTTCTTTTTAGATAGTGCAATATTATATGAGAGGATTTTTATTGGAATGGCTACGATTCAGTATATATATTTATGGATAGATGATATAGACGATATCGATGATAATGATATAGATGATTTGCCTAATATGGATTATGATGAATATTCTCTATATATGTTGGAGCGGAAATATGGAAAGAATATTTTAAAAACTAATAAATCCATAAAAGATTCAATAGATAGCATAAAGTATGATTTATAAAATAATACTTGGAGTTGACTCGATAAATTAATATTTACATAAGAGAGGATTATAACATGTTTAAAAAAATTATTAGCGGAGCGGTTGCGGGAACTTTGATTGTGTCATCAGCATCTGTACTTGCCATGTCAACCAACGAATTTGACAATGGAATACAAAAGGGAATAGAATATTATAACAAAGGGTTGTATGGTGAAGCAAGAGACGAGTTCCAATGGTTTTGTGATGCAAACTGGAGTAAGCTGAATGACGGACAGAAAAAGTATGCCTTAGATTATCTCGGTGAATCAAAAAGAAATTATTATATTAATGCCATATTAGGTTGGTGGATTAACTATGAAAATATGTGTAGTACGCAATATTATTTTAAGCCTGATGGAACAATGGAGGTATACTTTGATAGCCGTCCTGTACATTGGGATGGATATTATACAGTTAATGACAATAGAATAGATTACACTTATACAGTGGTTGAGAGGACAAACACCATTATAAGTGGGCATATAGAATATCAAGATGGTCAACTGAAGGATTATAATGAAGAAGGGGAGTATAGCGGAAATTTAATAAAAACACAAAATTATATGACAGCGGATGATATAGCGACGAAATTTGTATATAATAATGAAAATGTTGCATTTGATGATATAAAAGATGAATTGTCGGAAATAGCAGAATGTTTTCATAATGGATTGTATATAGAAACAGTTGATAAGTGCAACTATATTTTAGATAATTATATTTTGAATAATGATGATAGAAAGGATGTACTTTTTTACAGAGATAGTGCACAGGCTTGTTATGATGCGTATGTAAAGACCGATAATAATTCGAGAAATGGTTTGTCAACGAATGAATTTGACAATGGAATGCGAAAAGGAATCGACTATTTTAATAAGGGTTTGTATTATGAGGCACGAGATGAATTTCAATGGTTTTGTGATTATAACTGGGGTAAGATGAATGCGAGCCAGCAACAATACGCCCTTGACTATCTCGGCGCAACAAATCAGAAGGTGCAACAATGGGAGAATCAATCGTACTCGAATTATTTGGGAGAGTGGTGTCAGGATTCGGAATACTGCGAGCAGGTGCTTATTATTTACGAACTCGGGGATGGGAAAATGTTATATTGGGAAGGAAATGGAACACCTCTTGTGAAATATCAGATAGATTTTGACGGAAGAGAAGCTCGTTCTTATGACACAAGGTATATTTTTGAAAATGGTCATATTTATTCTTATTATTCAGGTGTGTATGGTGAATGTTTTATTGACTATATCCGACTTGATGAATGGAATAGAAAATACTTATAAGCATAAAGCTGTTGGGTCAATCCTTCATTTTGTGTAAACCTCAAATTTAGCTTCAAAATGATATTTTTATTATACATCATTTCGAAGGTTTAGTAAAGAGTTTACACAAAATTCGGGATTGACTCTCGACCCGTTCCTATAATCGGGTCTACATATTTTGCTTTACTCATAAATAAAAACCTCTCTTATTATATTTCACTTCATAATTTTTAAACAATCTCTTTAAACGCTTTTATCCATTCTCTTTTGATAATCTCGTGTCCCGGATAATTCGGGTGAACTCCATCCCAAAGCCAGTATGATGAATCCGCAAGCCTTTCTGCCTCATCAAATTTAGACTGCAGCGGTACAAATTTAAGATTAAACTTTTCAGCAATTTTTTTGGCTTTTTCAGCCCTTTTATCTGTTTCGGTCCTGAAATATTCCCATTCCTTTTCCGTTCCTTCGCCTTTTAACACAAACGGCTCTAAAATCATTATTTGAGTTTCGGGCAAAGCTGCCTTGACCTCACTGATAAGCATAGAATATATAGTATAATACTTTTCGGCATCCACACCGTTGTATCTCTCGTTCAATTCATGCCATACGTCATTTATCCCTATTAAAAAACTAATAACATCGGGCTTTAAGTTAATTATATCACTTTTTATTCTTGCGTATAAGTCGACAATTCTGTTACCGCTCACAGCCCTGTTTAAAAACTCGTATTTATTGGGATAATCAAGCCCCAATTCTGCGCCGACAAGCACAGGATAACCTATTCCCAAGAACTTGTCATTCTCTCTCGAACGCATCATATCCGTTATTGAATCACCTTGAAATAAAACTCTTTTCATAATCTTTCTCCTTTTATTTGATTACCTCTATTCCGCCCGGAACGGAAATCTCAGGTTTTTGTCCGTCTTTCAGATTCAGAGCAATCTCGCCGTAAGGGGTCGGAATTTTAATCTCCGCCCAATCCAAGCCGTACAAATTCGGGGTCAACCTTATCTTTTTAAATCCCGGTTCGATTATCTCGATTCCGCTTATCTTGTTCGGCAGCTGATATGTCGTCGTTGCGCCCCAGCCGTGCGAATAATCTATCTCATATCCCTCATAGTCGTTCCAGACCTCTCGCATTCCCTTTTCGCAATCATCAACCAAAACCTGCCACTTGTTTATCAAGTCTATTCCGTACTTTTCGAACAATCCGACTTTGTTCAATGCCTCAAATATGTAATGCATAAAATACGGCTGAACTCCGTCAAGGTTTTCGATTTTCACTACCCACTCCATAATTTTGGTTTGGCTTTCTTTTTCGCAAAGGTCAAACAATACCGCAAGCGTATTTGAATATCGTGTGTAATATCTCTTTTCGGAGTTTTCGGGAATCCACATATTTATCGGTGACATTTCATTCAAACCGTCAAAATACAAGCCTTTTTCGGCATCAAAAAAAGTTCCGTTAAAAGCTTTCTTGAAATCCTTAGCCTTTTTTCTGTAATACTCCGACTTGTCCGTCATTTTAAGGATTTCATACACCTTTGCCGCGGTTTTGATATAGTTATAGTACATCGCGTTTACAAATGTTTCGCCCAAAGCCCTCGGCGGCGCAAACATTGAATTTCCATCTATGAACGCCCAATCCACAAACGAATATCCGCTTACATTCTCTATTAATCCTTTTTCGTTTTCCGAGCCTTTCATTCTTGCCAGTGCCGACTCCATTCCCGGCAATACTTCTTTGAATATACTTTTATCACCACTATATGTGTAATACTCCATAAGCCATATTGCCCACACAAACACATAGCTGTCATTATGCATATATCCGCCTGTTTCATGTAAATAATGGCTCGCCCTGACCAAATCGAATCTTGTCAGAGAATAATCACCCGTTGTATAGTTATTGACCATACTCTCTACCATATAATCGCCGTGACACAAAAGATTTTCTTGATGAACAGGGCTGTCAAGTTCAATGCCTTGACGGCATATTTTGACCGTATGCCTGCCAAGCTCATAAATGCGGTTTAGCATCTCGTCCGAACACCTAAAACATCCTCTCTCATCAGACGGATAATAGGTGGAAATAACATCAGATACTATCTCAACCTCGCTGTCGCTTCTGTTGTCTACAATCAGCTTATACTCGCCCACTCCGTAATATTCGGTCGAACGGTAATCTTCACTTTTGTTTCCTTTTATGTAATGTACCCTCTCGGATATTCCCTTTGTTTCGGTTGTGATAAGCTTTATTCTGTATTCGCCGCTCGCCGTGATTTTAAGTGCGGAATATGCCGCATAAATCTTATCGAGGTCTACACTGAACTCGCTGATTTTATTCGGTGCGGCGGCAAATTTCTTTGAGTTTACAACCTCTTCTTTCAAGTTCTTTATCGGACACGGAACAATGTTCCATACGCTGTCAACCGAAACAGCCTTGCACCAATCATCTCTTTTATGCGTAAAATCAACACACCACGGCGCAAGAAATTCTCTGTCTTGTCTTGCAAGCCACGTTTCATCCGTTGACACTGTTATTTCGCTGTCATCCTCAAACATAAGCCGCGCCGATAATATAAATCCTCCCCTGCATTTTGAATTGTCAGTCTGTTGGGTCGGCGTGAGCTGAACACGTGCATAAAATTCGATTGAATTTTTGTCAATATCCAAATGATATTTACTGCTGTATTGATACGGCATTTCATAGTCGCCGCCCGTAGGGCAAGGGCCTGTTCCAACAAAATCACTGTTTGTCCAAAGATAAAATCTTGTATCGCCGAACACCTCTATTTCGGCGCACTTTATCTTTTTATCGAATTCATACACCTGTTTAAACGCCGCCATGCCATAACGATATTTTTTTCTATCCTTTGAAAATATCGACACACAACTGTCTTGCAACAGCGGATATTTTTCTTTGTCAAGCCATATAAATTTTGCATTTTTTGTCATAATTATTTCTCTCTTCCCCCGACAAAGCCTTGGTATTCGTTAAAGAAATCCTCGGCTGTCTTATTCATGGAAATGCCTATCTCTCCGCTGTCAGAAAACCCGACATTTATATTTAAAATACCGAAATACGTGTCAATAGCCTGCACTTTTATAAAAAACTGATAGTCGCTCACCCACGCGGCAGATACGGCACAATCATATAATCCGGTGCCTTTTTGAGAACCAATTTTGTCCGAATACCCCTCTTGCGGAAATTTACCGAATTCATTTCTGCACATTCCGAACAAAAGTTCTTTATCGCCCTGTTCATTTGTATAGCAAAGCCTTCCTCTGTCACCGTTAAATATAAATTTAACCTTTGAAATACCCATTGCGTTTTTGTCCGTCAAATAAGTGACACCGTTGATTCTGTTCTCAATTTCTTTATGTGTATCACCTTTTACCGAATACAATTCAAGGCTTTCTGCATAACCTTCAAGTTCATTTTGGCTTGCTTCATCGTCCGCGAT
>ERZ825159.3471-NODE-3471-length-11243-cov-6.680819_pt1 | contig 11243 bp, 6 predicted proteins | sample MGYA00519932_ERZ825159 | MGnify/ENA primary metagenome ERZ825159 (study PRJEB31778, sample SAMEA3449191) | human gut metagenome | biome: human gut; feature: human-associated habitat; material: faeces | place: United Kingdom | collected 2010/2012 ...
AATTATAAACTTTTAAAACCCGAATCAGAAGCTATTTTCAACTCCTGATTCGCATAAAAAAATAATTATGAAACTTAAGTCTTTGTTTTGTATAGGTATGGCAGCTATATCTATGTGTAGCTGTAATAATGGGGGAGGTCAGAAGATGACTCATATACCCAACCAACTTCGTGCACCTATGTATCCATTGGTTACTATAGACCCATATACCAGTGCTTGGTCTGCTTCTGATAAATTATTTGATAGTCCGGTAAAACATTGGACTGGGAAAAACTTTCCTTTATTGGGTGTGGCTAAAGTTGATGGAGTTTCCTATCGTTTTATGGGAGATGAAGAGTTAGAACTTTATCCTGTATGTGGTACTTCGGAACAAGAAGATTGGACTGGAAGGTATACAGTAAAACAACCAGTTGAAGGTTGGGAAAAGGCTGACTTCAATGATGGAGCTTGGAAAGAAGGTGCAGGAGCCTTTGGAACGAAAGAAAATGAACCGACAGCGAAAACCCAATGGGGAGATGAGTTTATTTGGGTACGTCGCTGGATTGATGTCAAAGAAGATTTATCATCTAAGAATTTATATTTGGAATATTCTCATGATGATGATGTTGTAATTTATATAAATGGTATAGAAATTGTATCAACTGGTAATTCTGCAAAAAAATATCAATATGTTAAGTTGCCGGCAGAAGCTATTGCTTCATTGAAACCGGGTAAAAATTTAATAGCTGCTTATTGTCATAATAGAGTTGGCAATGGCTTATTAGATTTTGGTTTAATGGCTGAAAAAGATAATACTCGCTGTTTTACTCAAACAGCAGATCAAACTTCTGTAGATGTACAGGCAACTCAAACTTATTATAGTTTTACATGTGGTCCGGTGAATTTGAATATCAAGTTTACAGCTCCTTTATTGATGGAAAATTTAGATCTGATGACTCGTCCGGTCAATTATCTTTCTTATGAAACAGTTTCTAATGATGGACAAGCTCATGATGTAAGTCTTTATTTTGAAGCCGCTCCTCAATGGGCTGTCGATCAACCATATCAGAAGTCAGTTAGTAAAACAGGTAGTGCTGAGGGGATTACTTATGTAAGTACAGGAAGTGCTGAGCAGAATATTTTAGCGAAACGTGGAGATGATTTACGTATCGACTGGGGATATTTCTATATGGTCGCTCCGCAGTCAGAAAATATATCAGTAGCTGCTGGTGATGGTATTGCTTTGAGAAAAGCATTTGTTGCTGGTAACTCATTAGACAGTCAATCTACGGGTGGTTTTGATAAGTTAGTACTCTCTTGCGACCTTGGCAATAAAAAGAATGCTTCAGGTTATGTTATGTTGGCTTACGATGATATATATTCTATTCAGTATTTTGGTCAGAATCTACGTCCATATTGGAATAGAAATGAGAACGAAACTATCTTCTCACAAATGAAAAAAGCTGTTGCTGAATATGATGGTTTAATGGAGCAATGTACAGCTTTTGATAGTAAGTTATTTACTGAAGCAGAGAATGCTGGAGGACGTGAATATGCTGAATTATGTGCTTTGGCATACCGTCAGGTGATGGCTGCTCATAAATTAGTAGAATCTCCTGAAGGTGAATTATTGTATTTGTCGAAAGAAAATTTCAGTAATGGTTGTATTAATACTGTTGATTTAACTTATCCGTCAGCTCCTTTGTTCTTGGTTTATAATCCAGAATTGCAGAAAGGTATGATGAATGGAATTTTCTATTATAGTGAGTCTGGAAAATGGAATAAACCGTTTGCTGCACATGATTTAGGAACCTATCCTCTTGCTAATGGTCAGGTATATGGAGGTGATATGCCGGTTGAAGAAAGTGGAAATATGTTGATTCTTGCTGCTGCTATTGCTACTGTAGAAGGAAATGCGCAATATGCAGAAAAGCATTGGGAAGTGCTTACAACTTGGGCGGATTATTTATTGGAGAAAGGACTTGATCCTGAAAACCAACTTTGTACAGACGATTTTGCAGGACATTTTGCTCATAATGCAAATCTTTCTATTAAAGCTATTTTAGGTGTCGCTTCTTATGGAAAATTAGCTGGAATGCTTGGAAAACAGGATATTGCGGAAAAATATATAAGTAAGGCAAAGGACATGGCTGCTCAGTGGATAAAAATGGCAGATGATGGAGATCATTATCGATTGACTTTTGACAAACCTGGTACTTGGAGTCAAAAGTATAATCTGGTTTGGGATAAATTACTAGGATTGAATATTTTCCCAGAAAGTGTAGCACAAAAAGAAATTGCATATTATTTGACAAAACAGAATACATATGGTTTGCCTCTTGATAGTCGGGAAACATATACTAAGAATGATTGGATTATGTGGACTGCTGCTATGAGTAATGATACTGCTACTTTCAAGAAGTTTATTTCTCCAATTTATAAATTTATGAATGAAACTCCAGATAGAGTTCCTATGAGTGATTGGACATGGACTATTGAACCTAATCAGAGAGGCTTCCAGGCTCGTTCTGTAATTGGTGGTTATTGGATGCAAGTATTGAAAGGTAAACTTATTCAATAAGGTTTTGATATTTTTATTCTGATTTTACATCATGGTTTCTACCAATATCTTATTCTTTTAGGATGGTTGGTTTAGGAACCATGATGATAGATATATTTAATGAAAATTATCTATGTCTTAGTTTTATAGGCATCGTATAGAGAAGTTAGTATTTAAGGAAGAAATACTATGAAAAACATTTTATTTGGAGTTTTACTATTAACTGGTATTTGTTTTTCTACTTGTAAGGTAGAAAAGAATGTGGAAATAGTTCAAGAAGAAATAGCTCCGGGAGTTATTAAATTGACTAAAGGGGAAGTTGATACTTATACTCCTTATGCTGTTTTGGGAGGAAAACCTGTTTCTGAGGCTATGCACGAATTGCCTGAAGGAAAACTTCCTTTTAGTTTGGATGATGTTTGTTTAAAGGTATGCGATCGAGGATGTGTGGTAGAGATTCCTTTGGATAAAGATGAACAACTGTATGGATTTGGATTACAATATGGAACATTTGGCCAACGTGGTTTACGTAAACGTCCAATTGTAAATGATAATCCTTTAAACGATTTGGGATACACTCATGCACCACAACCATTTTATGTTTCTACTAAAGGATATGGTATTTTAGTTAATACAGCACGCTATACAACATTTCTTTGTGGATCAAATCAACAAATTAGTCAAAATGTACGTCCAACAGAAGGAAATAGAAATAAAATAGCTGTCAATACAGAAGAACTTTATGAAAATCGTAGTGGTGGAAATAAGGTTTTTATAGATATACCTGGAGCAAAAGGTATTGAGATTTTCGTTATTGCAGGACCTACTCTGAAAGATGTTGTAAAACGTTATAACTTATTGTCTGGAGGAGGTTGTTTACCACCTATGTGGGGGTTAGGGTTTAAGTATCGTGTAAAAGGAGATGCTGTTCAGGATAGTGTAATTCGTTTTGCACGTTATTTTCGAGAAGCAAAGATTCCTTGTGATGTTTTGGGCTTGGAACCTGGTTGGCAAACTGCAACGTATTCTTGTTCTTACTTATGGAATGAAGAACGTTTTCCTGATCACAAAGAGATGCTGAATAAATTAAATAGCTTAGGATATAAAGTTAATCTTTGGGAACATGCTTATATACATCCAACCTCACCTATTCGAGAGGCTATGATGCCATATGCTGGAGATTTTTTAGTTTGGAATGGTTTGGTTCCTGATTTCTTGTTGCCTGAGGCACGTAAAATATACTCTGATTATCATCGTACGTTAGTAAAAGAAGGTATTTCAGCTTTCAAGCTAGATGAATGTGATAATTCAAATATTGCATATGGTTCTGCAACATGGGGATTCCCCGATATGAGTCATTTCCCATCGGGAGTAGATGGAGAACAGATGCATCAAATGTTTGGTTCGCTTTATGTCAACACTATAGACAGTATTTATAGAGGGATGAATCAACGTACGTATCTTGATTATCGTTCTTCTGGTATGTTTATGTCATCGCGTAATGCTGTTCTTTATAGCGATACTTATAACCATAAAGATTATATTCAAGCTATTTGTAATTCGGCTTTTGGTGGTTTGCTTTGGTGTCCTGAAGTGCGTGAAGCTTATTCGGATAAAGACTTTTTTCATCGTCTTCAGACAGTGATTCTTTCACCGCAGGCAATGGTTATGCATGGTATTTACAGTATGCTCCGTGGATGCAGTTTGACCGTAGTAAGAATGATCGAGGAGAGTTCCTTCCGGAAGCTAAACTGTATGAAGACTATACACGTACGTTGATAAATTTACGTATGCAACTTATTCCCTACCTTTATAGTGCTTTTTATAAATATCATAAAGAAGGGGTTCCACCTTTCCGACCATTACTTATGGATTATCCAGATGATATACGTTTACGTGATATCTCTGATCAATATTTGATAGGTGATGGATTAATGGCTGCTCCCCTATATGAAAATGCAAATTCTAGGAAAGTGTATTTCCCAGCAGGCATTTGGTATAATTTTAATACAAATGAAAGATATGAGGGAAACAGAGAGTATGAAGTTGCAACAGATTTTGATCAGCTTCCACTTTTTGTGCGTGAGGGTACTTTATTACCCTTAGCCGATGCTGTGCCTTATGTTACTCAAGAAACAGTATTTAAGTTGCATTGCAAAGTTTATGGAGTATCTGAAGCATCATGTCTTTTATTAGAAGATGATGGGGTTTCTTATGACTTTGAAAAAGGATTGTTTAATTTGGTTACTTTAGAAGCCGTTGATAAAAAAGTAAAAATGAATAGGACAGGTAAATGTAAACTTAAGCGTTATGAAATAAAAAGTTACGAATTCATAAACTGATAACTCATTGACTGATTGATTTTTCCTGTTTATTTGATAATATATTATATTTGTTTTTAATAAAATTAATCTATGAAGAAACTATTAGTTATAACTTTATGTTTAAGCTCATTATTCTCTTGTAGTACGCATAAAAAGAAAAGTCAGTGTGAACTCTCTTCATATGCTGTAGCTTTATTGGATAGTACATTAAAGTATTATAGTACAGCTAGAATTGGATTATTTCATGAAAACTATCCTTCAAAAGATGATGATATGGTTACTTATCTGGCTGGTGAGGATACTATTCGAAAGAATAGAGTTGCTTATTTATGGCCGACATCTGGAATGTTTTCTGCTGTAAATGCTTTGTTACGGGCAAGTGATGATAACCGATTTAAACAAATGTTGGATTCAATGATTATTCCTGGGCTTGAGTGTTACTGGGATTCGTTACGCCTTCCAGTCTGTTATCAGTCGTATATTGCAGAAGCGGGGTATTCAGACCGTTTTTATGATGATAATTTGTGGATTGGTATTGATTTTCTTGAGAGTTATAAATTAACCCAAAAATCAAATTATTTATCTTCTGCTGAAAAAATATGGAAATTTATAGAAAGTGGACGAGATTCGGTTTTGAACGATGGTATATATTGGTGTGAGCAGAAGAAGTTATCAAAGAATACATGTTCTAATGCTCCGGCAGCTGTATTTGCGTTAAAACTGTATGAGGCTACAAATGAAAAAAAATACTTAGAAGCAGGAAAGGAATTATATCATTGGACAAAAAGTTGTTTGCAGGATTCTGCAGATTATTTGTACTTTGATAATATTTCTCTGGATGGTAAGATCAATGAAACAAAGTTTCAGTATAATAATGGGCAAATGCTTCAAGCAGCTTCTCTTTTATATAAGCAAACTGGAGAAAAGGAATATCTTACCGATGCTCATAATCTGGCAAAGGCTTGTAATGATTACTTTTTTGAGGATTTCCAAACAGAAGAGAATCATAACTTTAGAGCTTTAAAAAATGGTAATATATGGTTTGTTGCAATAATGCTAAGAGGTTTTGAAGAGCTTTATCAGATAGATAAAAATCCGGTTTACTTAAATAATTTCAAAGAAACATTGGTATATATGTGGAAGCATAATCCAAATACTAACGGCTTGTTTGGAAATGATGTTTTTGTTCATGATATTGATAAACAAAAGGAATCGAAGTGGTTACTGACTCAAGCTGCCTTAATTGAAATGTATGCGCGTTTGTCAGTTTTTGAATAATGAAAAGAACAGAAAGCTAAAGCTTTAGCAATTGATAAATTTGAAGAACTTACCTGAGTTTACAGTATTAATGTATTCTTAGGTAAGTTGTTTTTATTACCATAGCGAACTTTTGTAAAATAGATATAATGTTATATACTATGAAGATTAACCGTGTTTTATTATTGGGACTGGTTTTAGTCAAATCAGTCTTTGTTGCTGCTTCTCAGGAGCGGTGTGTGCCTGTAGGGATGCTTTGTGAATATTTGAGTAATCCTTTAGGTATTGATGCATTACATCCACGTTTAAGATGGCATTTGGATGATGTAAGAGATAAGGCTATGCAAAAAGCTTGTAGAGTATTAGTAAGTACTGATTCTTTAAAGCTTGCTGATAAAAATTATGCAGATTGTTGGGATACAGGTAAAAGGAAAACAGAGACAATGCAATTTGTATATAATGGAAAGAAGCTGCTGCCGTTTACAAAATATTTTTGGAAAGTTGAGGTATGGGATAAAGATGGTAATAAGACGAGTTCTGATATTGCCAGCTTTGAAACCGGAATGCTTGAAATGCATAATTGGCGAGGATCCTGGATTAGCGATGGGAGAGATATGGATTATAAGCCTGCTCCTTATTTCCGTAAGGAATTTGTTGTAAATAAGAGTATATATTCCGCTAGAGCATATATTGCAGTAGCTGGATTATATGAACTTTATATGAATGGACAGAAGGTTGGAAATCATCGACTGGATCCGATGTATACACGTTTTGACAGACGAAATTTATATGTAACTTATGATGTAACCAAGCTTATACAGGAGGGGAAGAATGCGATAGGTGTCTTATTAGGCAATGGATGGTATAATCATCAGTCGATTGCTGTTTGGGATTTTCATCATGCGCCTTGGAGAAATCGTCCTGCTTTCTGTATGGATTTGCATATTATGTATGCTGATGGTACAAAAGATATTATCTGTACAGACCGTGACTGGCGTACCAGAGAAGGGGGATTATTGTTTAATAGTATTTATACGGGAGAACACTATGATGCTCAAGCGGAGTTAGATGGTTGGAATCTTCCAGGATATGATGATTCAACGTGGCGGGAATCGTCTTATCGCAGTGTCCCATCAACTTGCTTGACTGCACAGCAATTACATCCTATTCGCTCTGTAGAGACATATGTAGCTCGTCGTATGACCAGTCTGTCAGATTCGGTTTATGTATTTGATTTCGGACAAAATATGTCAGGGGTTACATCTCTTACAGTGACAGGAGAGAAAGGTACAGTGATTCGTTTAAAGCATGGAGAAAGACTTTATTCTAACGGTAGGGTGAATACATCCAATATAGATGTGTATCATCGTCCGGTAGATGATTCGGACCCTTTTCAGACTGACATAATAATATTAAAAGGGCAGGGAGAAGAAGAATTTATGCCAAAGTTCAATTATAAGGGATTTCGTTATGTCGAGGTGATAAGTAGCCATCCTATAAAGCTGAATGAACGAAGTCTGACGGCCTATTTTGTTCATAGTGATGTACCACAAGTGGGATTTATACAATCTTCCGATACAATAATTAATCGCTTGTGGAGAGCCACAAACAAAGCATATCTTTCAAACTTGATGGGATATCCTACAGATTGTCCTCAAAGAGAAAAAAATGGTTGGACAGGAGATGCACATTTCGCGATTGAAACAGCTTTATATAATTATGACGGAATTACAGTATATGAAAAGTGGCTTGCCGATCATCGTGATGAACAACAACCTAACGGAGTCCTTCCTGATATAATTCCTACTGGAGGATGGGGATATGGAACAGATAATGGTCTTGATTGGACAAGTACTATTGCCATTATTCCTTGGAATTTATATCTGTTCTATGGCGATCTTAAACCTTTGACTGACTGTTATGAAGCAATAAAAAAATATGTAGATTATGCTGAACGGAAAAGTATAGGCCGTTTGACGGACTGGGGAAGAGGTGATTGGGTCCCGGTTAAATCTCATTCCTCTAAGGAGTTGACATCTTCTACCTATTTTTATGTAGATGCAAAGATATTGTCTGAGACGGCCAAATTGCTGGGTAAGAAAGAGGATTACCTCTACTATTCGAAATTGGCTGAAGAAATAAAGCAAGCCATTAATGCTAAATATTTAAACTATGAGACAGGGGTTTACGCCAGTGGTACTCAGACAGAACAGAGTGTGCCTCTTATGTGGGGAGTAACTCCGGAACGTATGAAACGTAAAGTCGCACATAATTTGGCTTGTAAAGTCAGAGAATGTGGATTTCATTTAGATGTTGGTGTATTAGGAGCAAAAGCATTGTTGAACGCTTTGAGTGAGAATGGAGAGGCTGAAACTGCTTATCGGCTAGCTGTACAGGATACGTATCCTTCATGGGGAAATTGGGTTGCTAATGGTGCAACTACCTTGCTTGAAAATTGGGATTTAAATGCAACTCGCGATATTTCGGATAATCATATGATGTTTGGCGAGATTGGCGGATGGTTATATAAAGGTTTGGGAGGCATTTATCCTGATGTCAAGTTCCCAGGTTTTAAACATATAATATTAAAGCCGTATGTCCCTAGGGATTTAAAGCAATTTGAGGCGACTTATCATTCTTCTTATGGTAAAATATACTCAGGATGGGAACAAGTGAATGGTAAAATCACGTATAAAGTTATTGTTCCTCCTAATTCAACAGCTACTTTGTATCTTCCGGATAATTTGTCTGGTGATGATAAAAGTATAGAGTTGGAATCAGGAACTTATATTTTTGATTTGAAGTTTAAAGAATAGGGATTTAAATCTAGAATTTTGGAATGCATAATATAAAAAGGAGTTGTATCAACGAGATACAACTCCTTTTTGTTTTATCAACAGTGGATTTTATAAAACTTCGGTATTGTCTTGTTGTTTGGCTGGATGCGGATAGTCTATGGTGTAATGTAGCCCTCTGCTTTCTTTACGTTCCATAGCCTGACGCGTAATTAAATAGCCGACATTAATCATATTACGCAGTTCACAGATTTCACGTGAAGCCTTTACACGCTTAAACAATCGTTCTGTTTCTTCGTATAAGATGTCCAGACGATTCCATGCACGAACAAGACGAAGATTGCTTCGTACGATACCTACGTATGATTCCATTATCTGATTTACCTCTTTCATGCTTTGAGTAATCAGGATGCGTTCTTCATTGCTGATTGTACCTTCTGCATTCCATTCAGGAATATCTTCATTGAAGTCATAACGGTCGAGAACGCTTAAAGCATGTTTCGCAGCAGAGTCTGCATACACGATAGCCTCAATAAGCGAATTGGAAGCAAGACGGTTTCCTCCATGCAATCCGGTACAAGAGCATTCTCCGATAGCATACAGACGTTTGATGCTAGATTGTCCGTCCAAGTCAACTTTGATACCGCCACACAAGTAATGAGCAGCAGGAGCCACCGGAATATAATCCTTGGTAATATCTATACCTAGACTAAGACATTTTTTATAAATATTGGGGAAGTGTTTCTTTGTTTCTTCCGGATCTTTATGGGTTACATCCAAATATACATGATCTTCACCCCGTTGTTTCATTTCACTATCTATGGCACGGGCTACGATGTCGCGCGGAGCAAGTGATAAACGTGGATCATATTTTTGCATAAATTCTTCTCCGCCGAGATTTCTTAATACAGCTCCATATCCACGCATGGCTTCTGTTATTAAGAAACTAGGACGGTCTCCCGGATGATACAAGGCTGTTGGATGGAACTGGATGAATTCCATATCCTTTACAAGTCCCTTAGCACGATAAACCATTGCGATACCGTCACCAGTGGCAACCAGCGGATTGGTTGTATGGGTATATACAGCTTCACATCCTCCTGTAGCCATTACTGTGACTTTTGAAAGGAAGGTATCTACATCTCCTGTTTTTTCATTCAATACATAAGCACCAAAACATTTAATGCCCGGTGTATGACGAGTTACGATGATGCCAAGATGATGCTGAGTGATAATTTCTACAGCATAGAAGTTGGTAAATACTGTGATATTAGGATGTTTTTTTACAGCTTCGATCAGGCTGGTCTGAATTTCTGCTCCAGTATTGTCCTTATGGTGTAAAATGCGGAATTCAGAGTGCCCTCCTTCTTTATGTAAATCGAATTCTCCGTTTTCGGTTTTATCGAAGTTAACTCCCCAGTTTATTAATTCTTCAATCTGAGCAGGGGCATTACGCACTACTTTTTCTACAGCTTCCGGGTCGCTAATCCAGTCGCCAGCTACCATTGTATCGTGGATATGCTTTTCGAAGTTATCCACTTTCAGATTCGTTACAGAAGCAATTCCTCCTTGTGCATAGTAGGTATTGGCTTCTTCTAGTCCGGCTTTGCAGATCAGTGCAACCGAACCTTTATGCGCAACTTTCAGCGCAAAGCTCATTCCGGCAATTCCTGAACCGATAACGAGAAAATCGAATTTTCTTACCATAATAAAATATGTATATATTGTTGCAAAACTACAAAAAAACTGACATGAGAGCACTGTCTCTTTGTTTTTTTTCTAAAGAACCTTATGATAAGTATGGTTTTCGGTGATAAATTGCTATCTTCACAAAGAATTAATAAATCTTGTAGATATAATGGACAGGACTTTTCACTCTAAAGTAGACTGGTGGTACTGGTTACTGATGGCTGTAACTGCTTTTTTATTGTTCGATTTCTTTTGGTTTCATTATACCATAGCCACATTGCTGGTTGCTGCTGTGATGATATTTGAAATTGAAATGTTAATACATACACGTTATATTGTTACGGGTAGTGGCAAGTTATTGATTGAAACAGGACGTTTTGTGGCTGATAAAACTATATTACTGAATACTATTGTCGGCATGTGCGAAGTAAATTCTTTCTCCATTGCTCCTGCCCTTTCTGTTCATCGAGTTGAGATAACTTATCGTGTCGGTGATAAACATGAAAAAGTTTTTGTTTCTCCTCAAAATGCGGAAGATTTTATCCGATGGGTACAGAAAAAAATGAAAAGTGGCGAAAATACAGATCAATAGTTCGTTAAAAATTCGCCAAGCCTAAGCGGCTCTGGCAGTAAATAAAA
>ERZ825159.3474-NODE-3474-length-11236-cov-3.456310_pt1 | contig 11236 bp, 15 predicted proteins | sample MGYA00519932_ERZ825159 | MGnify/ENA primary metagenome ERZ825159 (study PRJEB31778, sample SAMEA3449191) | human gut metagenome | biome: human gut; feature: human-associated habitat; material: faeces | place: United Kingdom | collected 2010/2012 ...
TATAATGTTCAAGTTGAAAAAGCTGTCAATGAAAAAATAGATAAGAAAAAAATACTTGAAAGAATAGATAAAGAAACAGAAGAATTAATAAGAGAAATGGACTTTGACGTTATAGAAGAAAATGATGAAGAAGAAGGCTATGTAATAAAAGATGAATATGATGAACATCTGATATACGGAGAAGATGTAAATAGCTTAGTTTATCAAATCAAAGAATTAAATCAAAATTCAAAAACTGTTGCTGTTGTAGGAGAAATATTCCATATTGAAAATAAGGAATTAAGAAATGGTAAAATATTATGTATCATGTCTATTACAGATAATAGTAGCTCAATTAACTGTAAACTATTTTTAAATGACTTAAACAAAGATAAAGTATTAAATAAAGTAAAAGAAGGCTCTTATGTAAAAATAAAAGGTGATGTTTTATATGACACTTATCAAAGAGAATTAACTATGACTATAAGTGGAATTAGAGCAGAAGAAAAGCCTGAAAGAAAAGATACTTGTAAAAAAGGTAAAAGAGTTGAACTACATGCCCATACACAAATGTCTTCTATGGATGCTTTATGTCCAACAAAAAAACTTGTAAAACAAGCAGCTGCTTGGGGACATAAAGCAATAGCTATTACAGACCATGGTGTGGTACAAGCCTTTCCTGATGCTATGGATGCAGGAAAAGCAAATAATATAAAAATACTTTATGGCGTGGAAGGTTATTTGGTAGAGGATAATTTACCAGTAATTCAAAATGCCAATGATAAAGATTTATCTCAAAGTTTCGTAGTATTTGACTTGGAAACTACAGGTTTTTCAAATAAAAATGATAAGATAACTGAAATTGGTGCTGTTAAAATTGAAAACTTTAAAATTGTAGATAGATTTAGTCAATTAATTAATCCGCAAAAAGATATTTCTTATAAAGTTCAAGAACTTACGGGAATTACAAATGATTTAATTAAAGATAAGCCTACCATTGAAGAAATATTGCCTAAATTTGTGGAATTTATAGGAGATAGTGTATTAGTAGCTCATAATGCAGCCTTTGATATGGGATTTATGCAACAAAAATGTAGAGAGCAAAATATTGAATTTAAAAATACTTCAATAGATACATTAACATTAGCTAGAACACTACTTCCTCATATGAAAAGATTTAGATTAAATCTTATAGCTAAAGAGTTAGGAGTACCTCTACTTAATCACCATAGAGCCGTAGACGATGCAGAAGCAACAGCTCATATATTTATAAAATTTATGGAAATGATTATAAAAAAAGGCGCCCAAAAACTAAGTGATGTAAATGAAATTTTAGGTGATGTAGATTATACAAAACTTACAACAAATCATGTTACCTTAATAGCGAAAAGCCAAGAAGGTATAAAAAATCTATATAAAATAGTTTCAGATGCACATGTAAATCATTTTTATAGAGCACCTAGAATTTTAAAAAGTGTTTTAGAAAAATACAAAGAAGGAATTATAGTAGGTTCTGCTTGTGAAGCTGGAGAAGTATTTAAGGCAGTTAAAGAAAATAAAAGTGAAGAAGAATTAGAAAGAATAATTTCTCTTTATGATTATATTGAAGTTATGCCAATTGACAATAATAGATTTATGATTGAAAAAGGCGAAGTAGAAGATGAAGAAGAATTAAGAGATTTAAATAGAAAATTAATAGAAGTTGCTAAGAAATTTGGTAAAATACCTGTGGCAACGGGAGATGTTCACTTTATAGATAAACATGAAGCTGTATTTAGAAAAGTTTTAAAATATTCACAAGGATTTAAAGTGGATGAAGAGGAAACTTATTTACATTTTAGAACAACAGATGAAATGCTAGAGGAATTTAAATATTTAGGTGAAGACTTAGCTTATGAAGTAGTAGTTACAAATACTAATAAGGTGGCAGATATGGTAGATAATATACTTCCAATACCAAATGAAACTTTTCCACCGAGAATTGAGGGTTCAGATAAAGAACTTAGAGATATGTGTAATGCAAAAGCGGAAAGAATTTATGGATCACCACTTCCTGATGTTGTTAGAAAAAGACTTGATAGAGAGTTAAATTCAATCATAAGCAATGGATATGCCGTAATGTATATTATAGCTCAAAAACTGGTTACTAAATCCCTTGCAGATGGATACTTAGTTGGTTCTAGGGGGTCTGTTGGTTCATCGCTAGCTGCTACTATGAGTGATATAACAGAAGTTAATCCACTACCAGCTCATTATGTTTGTGAAAATTCTGATTGTAAATACTCTTATTTCTATGAAATAGGAGAGTGGGGTTCAGGAGCAGATTTACCAGATAAAGATTGTCCAAAGTGTGGTAGACCACTAAAAAAAGATGGTCATGATATACCTTTTGAAGTTTTCCTTGGGTTTGAAGGAGATAAAGAACCTGATATAGACCTTAACTTCTCTGGAAGTTATCAGCCTGTAATTCACAAATATACAGAAGTATTATTTGGAGAAGGTCATACTTATAAGGCAGGGACAATAGGTACAGTTGCAGAAAAAACAGCCTTTGGTTATGCTAAAAAGTTTGTTGAAGAAAATGACTTAAATTCAACTTCAGCAGAAGTTTTAAGACTTGCCAATGGATGTACAGGAGTAAAAAGGACAACGGGACAACATCCTGGTGGAATAATGGTTATTCCAGATTATAAAGATGTTTATGATATTACACCAATACAATATCCTGCAAATGATCCTAGTTGTGGAGTTATAACAACACACTTTGATTATCATTCCATAAGTGGTAGGATATTAAAACTTGATATACTTGGGCACGACGTTCCGACCATCATCAGAATGATTGAAGATATTACTGGTAAGATTGCCACAGAAATACCACTAGATGATAAAGAAACCATGTCTTTATTTACATCAACAGAGGCTCTAGGCGTAACACCTGAAGAAATAAATTGTCCTATAGGATGTCTTGCCATACCTGAGTTTGGTACAAAATTTGTTAGACAAATGCTTCTTGATACGAAACCAAAGACATTTGCAGAGCTTGTACGTATATCAGGGCTTTCTCATGGGACTGATGTTTGGTTAAATAATGCACAAGATTTAGTTGTGGAAGGAACTGTGGAGTTTAAAGATGTTATATCTACTCGTGATGACATAATGAACTACTTGATATTTAAAGGATTACCACCTAAGATGGCCTTTACAATAATGGAAAGTGTTAGAAAAGGTAAAGGATTAAAACCTGAGTTTATAAAAGAAATGAAAAAATATGATGTGCCTGATTGGTATATTGGTTCATGTCAAAAGATAAAATATATGTTCCCAAAAGCTCATGCCGTGGCTTATGTTATGATGAGTTTTAGACTTGCTTATTATAAAGTTCATTATCCAGAAGCCTTTTATGCAACTTACTTCACTATGAAAGCAGAAGATTTTGATGCAGACTTAATAGTAAAAGGTTTAGATGTTATAAGGAATAAAATGGAAGAGATCACATCTATGGGTAATGATGCTACAGCAAAGGAAAAAAATATGCTTACTGTTTTAGAAGTTGCGTATGAAATGTATGCTAGGGGAATAGAAATATTACCAGTAGATATTTATGAATCTGATGCTAAAGAATTTAAAGTTGTAGGTGAAAATAAAATATTACCTCCAATGATAGCACTACAAGGTGTGGGAGAAAATGCTGCTATTCACATACAAAAAGAAAGAGAAAATGGAGAGTTTATATCTAAAGAAGATTTGAGAAAAAGAACTAAAATATCAAAAACTGTGGTTGAGACTTTAACAAATCATGGTTCTTTAGCTAATATGAGTGATAAAAATCAGCTTTCTTTATTTTAAATAAACTTAATGAATTATAGTGTTAAATAATGAACAAACTAAATATAAGAAGTAGTTTAATTTATAAGGAGACATTCTTATGATTAGTTTTGAGCCCATTGAACTAGTAGGATATGCATCATCATTATTTATAGCCATATCTTTTATTATGACAGATATATTTAAGCTAAGAATAATAAATTTATATAATTTATATAAATTAAAAGGCATGAAGGAATATAAATGAGTAGTAAAAGCTTGTAAACATAACATTTTTATGATATAGTGATATATAAAATAGTATATTTGCAGAAACTAAGAGTGAGACAACTGTGCTCACTCTTTTATTTTAAATACTATATAAATACAACTGAATAGGAGGTAAACAATATGAAAAAGAACATAGCTACTGAAATAGAAGAATTGGTATTACCAATAACTGATGCCAACAATTTAGAACTAGTAGATGTTGAATATGTTAAAGAAGGGGGAGAATTCTTCCTTAGAATTTACATCGACAAAGATGGCGGAGTTTCTTTAAATGAATGTGAATTAGTAACAAGAGCATTAAATCCAATTCTAGATGAAAAAGATCCAATAAAGGATAATTATTATTTAGAAGTATCATCTCCAGGTCTTGATAGACCACTTAAAAAGGAGAAAGATTTTGTTAAATATCAAGGTAGAGATGTGGAAATAAAACTTTATAAACCGATAAACGGTTCAAAAATGCATGAAGGTGAACTTGTTGGTTTAACAGAAGATAAAAATATTAAAGTTATAATAGATAATGATGAAGTTGAATTTAATAAAAAAGATGTTGCACTTATAAGATTAGCAATTAAATTTTAGTGAAAACATAAATATAGGGAGGATAAAATCATGAATCATGAATTCATAGAAGCACTAGATGAATTAGAAAAAGATAGAGGTATCGATAAAGATGTACTTATAGATACAATAGAGCAAGCACTTTTAACTGCTTACAAGAAAAACTTTGGTTCAGCACAAAACGTTAGAATAGATTTTAACAGAGAAAAAGGTGATGTAAGAGTTTTCTCTCAAAGAAGAGTAGTTGATGAGTCAGATTTATATGACAATTTCTTAGAAATAGAACTTGCAGAAGCAAGACAAATAAATCCTAAGTTTGAACTTGGTGATATAATAGAAAACGAAGTGACTCCAAAAGATTTTGGTAGAATAGCTGCACAAACTGCTAAACAAGTAGTTGTTCAAAGAATAAGAGAAGCTGAAAGAGAAATAATATACAATGAATTTATAGAAAAAGAAGGAGAATTAGTAACAGGAGAAGTTGCTAGAGTATCTGACAATAAAAAAGTTGTTTATGTAAGACTTGGAAAAATAGAAGCTTCTATGCCAGAAACTGAACAAATACCAGGAGAAGAATTTAAAGCTGGTGACAAAATAAAGGTTTATATACTAGAAGTGAAGAAAACTAATAAAGGACCACAAATAGTAGTTTCAAGAAGTCATCCAAACTTAGTTAAGAGATTATTCGAATCTGAAGTACCAGAAATATTCCAAGGTATAGTACAAATAAAATCTGTATCTAGAGAAGCTGGTTCAAGAACTAAAATGGCTGTTCATTCAATAGATGAAAAAATAGATCCAATTGGAGCTTGTGTAGGACCAAAAGGAACTAGAGTTAAATATGTAGTTGATGAATTAGGTGGAGAAAAAATAGATATAATAAACTACAGCGAAAATCCAGCTGAATTTGTATCTGCATCACTTAGTCCATCAAAAGTAGTTAAAGTTGAAGTAAATGAAGAAGAAAAATCAGCACTAGTTGTAGTTCCTGATTATCAATTATCTTTAGCTATAGGAAAGTCAGGACAAAATGCAAGACTTGCTGCAAAACTTACGAACTGGAAGATAGACATCAAAAGCGAATCTCAACTAAATGACGAAGAATAGGGAGGGATTGCTTTGAAGAAAATAAAAAAAGTACCTCAAAGAAAATGCATAGCATGTCAAGATAGAGATAACAAAAAAGAACTTATTAGAATAGTAAAAAATAAAGAAGGCGAAATATTTATAGACTTAACAGGCAAAGCAAATGGAAGAGGAGCTTACATATGCAAAGACTGTGAATGTTTAAAAAAAGCCATAAAAAGCAAAGCTTTAAATAGAGCTTTCAAAATGGAAGTGCCAGATGAAGTATATGAGAAATTATTATTGGAGATGGAATCTTATGAAAAATAATATGGAAAAATTACACTCATTATTAGGCCTTGCAATGAGAGCAGGAAAATTAGTATCTGGTGAAGATGGTACAATGCTAGATTTAAAAAAGAATAAATTAAATTTAGTTATTGTAGCAACAGATGCATCAAATAATACGAAAAAATTATTTAAAGATAAATCATCTTTTAGAAAAGTTAATTATATTGAATTATCAACTAAAGATGGTTTAGGAATGTCTATTGGAAAAGATTCCAGAGCAGTTATAGGAATAAAGGATATAGGATTCGCAAATAAAATCGTAGAGTTAATAGATTAACAAATAATAATAGGGGGTGATCTTGTGAAAAAGACAAGAGTTTACCAAATCGCAGAAGAAGTAGGAATGTCAAATAAAGACATCTTAGCAAAAATAAAAGAATTAGGAATAGAAGTAGAAAACGAAAAATCAGAATTAGAAGAAGATGACGTTGAATTAATATTAGATTTAATAAAAGAAGAAAATTCAGGTGATTCTAATACTATAACAGTTGAAGGTGCATTAACAGTTCAACAATTAGCTGAATCTTTAGGAAAGCCAGCTACAGAAGTTATAATGAAGCTTATGAAAATGGGAACGATGGCTTCACTAAATCAAGAAGTTAGTTTCGAAGTAGCTTCTCAAGTTGCTAGTGAATATGGATTCACATTAGAAGTAGGTGGGCAAGAAGAAAATTCTGAAGAAGAAATAGAAGCATTAAAAACTATTGGATTTGATAGTGAATTTATAAGCAAAAATGAATTGCCATTTAAAGCTTTAGCAGCAATTAAATTTAAAAATCAGGCTCAATTTAATATAATGAAATATTTAATTGGTTTAGCAAATTGTATAGAAAATAATAATGGGAAAATTTTTGAAAAAACAAAAGTATATGATTTAAAAAAATCTGATTCAGATGAATACATGATGGATAGTTTATTTAACATTATAGAATCATATATAGATTCAAATAATTTTGAACAAGCTAAAAAATACTCTAAATTAGCATTAGCAGCAGCAATAAAAACAAAAAGTAAATACGATGAATTTAGGGCATTAAAATATTATTGTGATATATATAAATATAAAGGCGAGACAGAAATATCAATTGAATATCTTCTTAAATGTATTGATATAGTTTCCGCATTAGACAAAGAAGAAGTTTTAGGAAATTTATATATAGAACTTGGACAACTATATTCAGGAATATCTAAGGATAAAGAATTAGAATGTTACCAAAAAGGTGTAACTATATTTAAAAACTTGGAAATAATATAATAGAAATATAAAAGCTAGACTCTAGGGTCTAGTTTTTGTAATTTATTTAAAATAATTTATATAGTTAAGTGAAAAAACAAAAGATATATGATAATATGATTATGAAAATCAATAAAAGAAAGGAGTATGCCGAAATAACATAATTTTGGCAACTAAATATTATGAATGAAATGTATATAATATCATTTAATTCAACGCATCAAGCAATAAAATGTGATAAAGCTTTTGGCAAAAATGAAATAGATTATACTGTTTTACCTACACCAAGGGAAATTAGTCAAAGTTGCGGGATGTCTATTAGATTTGGATTAGAAGACATAGATACAATTAAAGAAATTATTGATCAAAATCAAATTGAATATAAATCAATGTATAGAATATTTAAAGAAGATGGAAAAAAACAAGTAGAAGAAATTAATTAAGAAGGGGGAGTTTAATATGCCATTAAACCTTAATGTAGGAGATACAGTTGAATTAAAAAAGCAACATGCTTGTGGTTGTAAGGAATTTCAAATAATAAGAGTAGGAATGGATATTAAAATAAAATGTAAAAATTGTGGAAGGCTTATCATGCTAGATAGACCAACACTAGAAAAAAGAACGAAAAAAGTAATTCCAAAAAGTGAATAAAATATTAGTATAATTATTCAAAAATGATTAAAAATATAATTATAAGAAAACTTAAATAAATCAAAAATAAACCTTGATATATTTATATAATGATGATAAAATAGACAAGTATGAGATTTAATTCTCATTTCTCTGCTCTAAGAAGTAGAGCCGTTAAGTCCAAAGGGAGGTGAAAAGAATGAAAAATTATGAATTAGTTTATGTTGTAAAACCAAATTCTGATGATGAAACAAAAGAAAGTGTTTTAAACAAAATAAAAGACGTTATTTCTTCAAATGGTGAAGTAGAAAAAGTTGATACATGGGGAAATAAGAAATTAGCTTACCAAATAGCTAAATTCACAGAAGGTTTCTATGTATTAGTTAACTTTAAGTCAGGTGTTGAAGTTCCAAAAGAATTAGACAGAAACTTAAAGATAAACGAAAACGTAATAAGACATATGATAGTGGTTGCATAATTAACGTTTAATCCAAAATTTTTATAAGGAGGTTACATTATGAACCATGTAGTTTTAATCGGAAGATTAACAAAGGATCCAGAGCTTAGATATATACCAGGTACTGGAACACCTGTTGCTACATTTACTCTTGCAATTGATAGAGAATACACTAAGAAAGATGGTACAAAAGAAACAGATTTTATACCTATAGAAGTTATAGGAAAATCAGCTGAATTTTGTGCAAACTATATATCAAAAGGTAGACTAGTTGCAATCCAAGGAAATCTTAGAGTAGATAGATATCAAACTCAATCAGGAGAAAATAAAACATTCACTAAAGTAAGTGCAAGAAACGTACAAGCTTTAGATAGCAATAGAGGAAAATCAGAAAATCCATATGTTGAAAGTCATCAAGATGGACAACCAAGTTTTGAACCAACACAAGGATTAGATCCAAATGGCTTCCAAGCTATAGATGACGAAGATATACCATTTTAAGGAAAAGGAGGAATAACACAGATGATAAACAAAAAAAGACGTAAAAAAAGAAGAGTTTGTCAATTCTGCGCATCAAAAGACGCTAGAATAGATTACAAAAACACTCAAAGATTACAAAAGTACATCACTGAAAGAGGTAAAATATTACCAAGAAGAATATCAGGTACTTGTGCAAAACATCAAAGAGAATTAACAGTGGCAATAAAAAGAGCTAGAAACTTAGCACTTTTACCATACACTTTAGACTAATAAAAGTAAGCCTTCCATTGAAATATCAAGGAAGGCTTTTTTAATAATCACTTCACAAAAAATAGTATAATATTTTATTGTAATGCTTGATTAATAGATGCAAAAAATGAATATATTAAATCTATAAAGTAGATACTTAGCACATAGCTAAGTATCTACTTTATAGGATATATGTGTTATAATAGTTTATGTATTTGTGAGTTTAAATTTTTAAAACTTTATACCCATAATAAAAATTTATAATTATTAGCAAAATAAATTACAAATATAAGAATGTAATTACATATTGTTTATTGAATTATTATAAGTACGATAATTAATATGCTTAAATGCTTATGGAATTTATTTTTAAGTCAAATAATATAAAGGAGGGAAAAGTTGTGAAATTTAATAGAAACTCAGATATTACGAAAAATATGAAGTTAATCGAATGGATGAAAAATGAAATATTAATGAGTGTTAGTGAATTATTTAATGTTTTATTCAAAGGTGTAAGATCAGCGGATGAGGGACTTCAAGATATATTAGCAAATATTATAATGATAACTTATCTTTTAGCAAAAAGACTAGGAATAAGTTTTAATGAAATAGACTATAAAATAAAAGAAAAAACTTCATTAGGGATAAAAGAAGATCACAGTATAGAAAAATGGTATGGAGATTTAACCAATTTAAAAAATCATATTGAAAACAGGGAGTGATTATAAATTGAATAAAAAAATAACATTACCTCAGACGATAGTAATAACATTATTTACTATAATAATGATATTAGTTGCGGTTAATATACCAGCATTGAGTATATTAACAATTAGTGTTTCTTCATTGTTTGTGGTAATTGCTGCATTATCAGACACTAAAGGTATTTTCATATCTTTTGCTATGGTAATTTTGGGGCTAATTTTCTTTATTGACCCGGTATATATTTTTGATATTTGTCTAAATTTTGTTATACCAGGGATAATAATAGGTATAATTACTAGAAACATATTAAACTATAAGGAAGATAATAAATATAACCCTATTTTTATGGGGACTATTGCATTTATACTTGGATTAATTGCAAATTATTTAGTATCAAAATACTTATTTAATATTAATATGTTAGAAGAATTCACTTCTGTTATGAAAGCACAATTATCAACACAAATTAGTGTAATACAAGAATCTGTATCAAATCTGGCTTCAATGCCAAACATTACAGAGGAGTCAATAATACAAACAGTGTTAAATATTATGCCATTAATACTATTTTCTAGGGCTATAATATTAGCTATACTTACATATTTCTTAGCTATATTTTCTGATATCCAATAAACAACATCTTCTAAAGACTTTTCTAAATCTTCATCAGAAGGTACAACTTTAGCTCCATTTCCATCAGATGCTATAACATCTAATGCATATATACGCTCATTTATATTTGATGAGTTTACATACTTTTGAAGCTTAAATCTTATAGTCCTAGCTCTAATAGCCCCCTCATCTAAAACATTTTTAAGAACATCAAATAATACATTAACTTTTACTTCTAAAGGTAAATCACTTTTTACTAATTCTTCTAAGTTGATTCCTTCTTTAATTAAATTCAATGTTAATCCTCCTTATTGTTTCGGAACAATATTAACCTTCATTTTTGTAGATACTTCTGGATATAGTTTAACTTCAACTTCGTATGTTCCAGCAACTTTTATAGTATTTACAACAATCTTCTTTTTATCTATTGATAAATTGAATTGGCTATTAATTACTTCAGCCACATCTTTGTTAGTTATTGCTCCAAATAATCTTCCATTATCGCCTGCTTTAGCATTTATAGTTACTTCCTTACCCTTTAATTCAGCAGCTAATTTTTGTGCTGCTTCTAATTCAGCAAGTTTTTTCTTTCTTTCATTTTCTTTTTTAGCATTTACAACATGTAATGCATTAGCAGTTGCTTCTTCTGCTAATTTCCTTGGAAATAAATAATTTCTTGCATATCCATCTGATGCTTCTATAACATCACCTTTCTTACCCATTTTTTTAACATCTTGTAGTAAAATTACTTTCATATTATACACCTATCCTTTAATGTTTTATTCCTTAAGCTCTAAATGCTTATTAATTGCCTC
>ERZ825159.3483-NODE-3483-length-11212-cov-2.815631_pt1 | contig 11212 bp, 9 predicted proteins | sample MGYA00519932_ERZ825159 | MGnify/ENA primary metagenome ERZ825159 (study PRJEB31778, sample SAMEA3449191) | human gut metagenome | biome: human gut; feature: human-associated habitat; material: faeces | place: United Kingdom | collected 2010/2012 ...
ACCCGGCACCGAAATTCTGGCTGAATCCGGAAGTGAAAGATTTCTATCAGTTTACACCGGATGACGTAAGATTAGACGATTATGTGACAGGACCGCAGATCAAAAATATTCCGATCGCGGTTTAGAAAAGGAGACAGATACGATGAACATTATTGTAAATGCAGATAAAAACTGGGCAATTGGAAAGAATAACAGTCTGCTTGTACGAATCCCGGCAGATATGAAATACTTCCGTCAGATGACAGAAGGAAATATTGTCGTGATGGGAAGAAAGACACTTGCTACACTCCCGGCAGGGCAGCCCTTAAAAGGCAGAACGAATATTATCTTAAGTCGCGATCCGGAATGGACTGTCCGCGGCGCAACCGTTGTCCACAGTATCAAAGAGATGATGGAAGTGTTAAAGCCGTATGAGGACGACGATATTTATGTTGCGGGCGGCGGAGAAATTTACCGTCAGCTTCTCCCATACTGTGATACGGCATACGTCACACGAATTGACATGACGTATCAGGCGGATACCTTCTTTGAGGATCTTGACGAATCACCGGATTGGGAGATGGTAGAAGAGGGCGATGAGCAGACCTGCTTTGATATTGAATTTTATTTCACGGAATACCGAAGAAAGAATGAAAAGGCAGAACGCCCGAGATAAGGGTAAGACAGGACGTAAAAAACGGAGAAACCACAGAAAAAGCGGCTTCTCCGTTTTTTTTCATATAGGATACAAAAAGTATCAGTGCTGTCCGCCTGCAGAAAGCTCCAGCATTTTTTTCTTAATATCATTTTCGAGCTGTACCAGCTCAACTTCAGCGGCGGCACGTTTCTGGCGGCCGTCCTCCTGAATCTTCATCACTTCATCGAGGGTAGAGATCAGGCTCTGGTTCGTCTGTTTTAAGGTTTCCATATCGATGATACCGCGCTCAGATTCTTTTGCAGTCTCGATCGTTGCCATCTTCAGATTCTCCGCATTCTTTTTCAGAAGCTCATTTGTCATATCCGAAACCTGGCGCTGTGCTTTGGCAGCCTCAGTCGAGTGATGAACGCCGAGTGCAATGATCATCTGGTTTTTCCAGAGCGGAATGGTGTTGACGAGTGTGGATTGGATCTTTTCGGCCATTACAGAATCGCTGTTCTGAATCATGCGGATCTGCGGCGCTGTCTGGATCGAAACCATACGGGTCAGTTCCAGATCATACAGTTTCTTCTCAAATCGGTTGCAGAGATCTTCGAGATCCTTGGCAGCCTGTGCATCTTCGGCCTTTCCGGTCATCTGCGCTTTATTCTGCAGATCACGGAGTTCTGTGGAACGTACCAGCTCCAGCTTTTTCTTTCCTGCGAGAATGTACATGGTCAGCTCTTTAAAATAATTCAGGTTCTGTGCATACATCTGATCCAGAATGGCAATGTCTTTCAGAAGCTGCCGCTGGTGGCCGTCGAGCACGTCACAGATTTTATTGACATTCACCTCTGCCTTGTCATACTTCGCTTTCATTGCATTGATTTTGTTCGTGCTTTTCTTAAAGAAAGAGAATGGTCCCTTTTCTTCTTCTGCGTCAAACGTTTTCAGCTCTGTCACAACAGAGGTGAGCAGATCGCCGATTTCCCCGAGATCTTTGCTTCTGACGTTCTCCAGCGTTTTCTCGGAAAAGTCTGCCATTTTCTTCTGTGCACCGGCACCGTACTGCAGAATGCCGTTTGTATTGGCAAGATCAATCTGGGAAACAAAGGCATCCACCATGGCTTTCTGTTCGTCGGACAGAACAGAATCATCCATGACCTCTTTCTTTTCTTCCGGCTGCTGTACCGGAAGTTCCGGTTCCGGCTCCGGAGCGCCGAAACTTAAGCTTGGAATTTCAGTGGTGTCCTTTATAAAATCATTCATGTTTTCTATTCTCCTTTTCTTCGGTACGGAAACGTAACCGGTGATTTGATTTCAATTGTATAGCTTTGAATAGTTACATGTGAAGCGGCTCAATATCCTGCTTTGACGGACCTGCCTGATTTGTCAGTCCCTCCTGCGCCAGCATCGTCTGCAGAACAGAGATATCAGAAGAAATATCCCATGCCGTTGTCTGGAACAGATCATCAAGCAGCTTTTCGAATGCGGCATTGATGGTATCCAGTGTGTCCTCGATTTCCTTCTTGGTTCGGAGAATATTGTCGCTTTGAATTGGTTCGTTCTCAAAGGAACGGTAAGCGTCGAGCAGCTTCCAGGTTGTCGGCATATAGTAATCCATAAATTTCCGCAGGGCGGCGGCTTCTTTTGGGCGCTTTTTTGCCTCCTCGAGAATCCGGGTAACAACCGTTTCGAGACGGCTCAGCTTGGCTGTGATGACTTCACCCGGCAGATCCAGGTTGCACTGATGGATCTTCTGAATATAAGATTCACATTCTTCCAGCATCTGCTGGTATTCCGGCGTTACACCGGAGGCCTCCAGCTGTTCACGTGCTTTCTGTTCGGCAATCTGCTGTTCCTTCTGGCTGGCGAGCATTGCGCGGTACTGGTCGTAGCAGTCATTTGTCACCATCAGACAGGTACCATTCTCGTCGAGGTGGCCCTGGCGCAGCATGGATTTATCAATCATGGTTGTAATATCGGTCAGAAGCTCACCTTTCTCACAGTGCATACTGTCGCAGAGTTCTTTCGTAGAAATATATTCCTTTGTGCCGATCAGCGTACAGATCTGGCGGAAATGGCGGACCAGACGCCGGTTTTTACTTCCCTTTTTCAGAAGAATGCCGCCGCCGATGGTAAATGCGGCAAAAATAAGAGAAGGAATCAGCGCGCTGTCATTCGGACTTGCAAATAAGGAATAGAGACTAAGCGCTGTGCAGCAGCCGAACAGTCCGGTGACACCCCAGCCGGCAGCCGTCTGAAATCCGCCGACAAGTGCAAGATCGGTGGAGGGCATAAAGCGTTCGCGCAGTACACGGCGTTCCTGTATGCGGCTGTTCCATTCCGTATTCTGGGGGGTCTGCCAGGTATGGGAAGGTTTGGGAACCGGGTTCGCGCTCTTACCCGGCATCGTGCCTCCCGGCCCGTAGGAATAGTGATGCGGTCCGGTCTGCTGCGTTGTATTATTATGGGAAGAATGCTGGCTGCTGTAGGAAGTATCTGCGGAATAGCCGCGGGACGGCTCCTGTGTGCCATTTGCACGGAATGGTCCCTTCCGGTTGGGGTAGACAAACTGGTTGATGGTGTCTGAAATCTTCCGGTTTAATTCCTGAAAATTCTGAGAATTTACAGCATTATCCACAAGCTTTCCAATACTGTCGCCGACATCCTTTAAATCATCTTCAAAACTCATGTCAGTTCCTTTCTGATGAGGTACTTTTTCTGTGTACCGTCTTCCAGTTATTATACAATGCGATTGGAAATCTTACAAGCATACAGTGCTTAATTTTCTATGAAGCTGGAGATGATGGGAATGGTTACAGTTCACAGGAAATGATTTTGTTTTTGGATGAGTTGAAAGAAAGCAGTAACTATTATATACTAAAGAATATCGAATGTCAGAAAAAATCAAATTAGAATAAAGGGGCCGCAATACCAAATGAATAAAAACGAAATTATCCAGATACAGGGAATGGAATATAAAGAAATGACAAAACAGCTTTTGAACAAATGTGCCTTAGCTACGCTCATTCCTTCGAAGGTCAGTCTCATCGGTATTAAGCCAAATCTGGTAGCACCTGTCCCGGCGGAGTTTGGAGGGACGACACATCCGGAGGTGGTTGCGGGGATCATCGAATATCTTCAGGAAAACGGATTTACTAACCTTCAAATCATGGAAGGCTCCTGGGTGGGAGATAAGACGGAGGAATCGTTTGAGGTCTGTGGATACCGTATGCTTTCGGAACAGTACGGCGTTCCGCTTATCGATGCGCAGAAGGAAAAAAGCATGCCGGTGCAGTGTGGTGATATGGAACTTCAAATTTGCGAATGTGCGAAAAAGGTGGATTTTATGATCAATGTCCCGGTCATGAAAGGCCATTGCCAGACTAAAATTACCTGCGCACTGAAAAACATGAAAGGTCTCTTGCCGAATAAAGAAAAACGTCATTTTCATGCCATGGGACTTCATCGGCCAATTGCGCATCTGGGGTTGGGGATTCATCAGGATTTTATTTTGGTGGATAATATCTGCGGAGACCTTGACTTTGAGGATGGCGGTAATCCGTTTATTATGAATCGCCTTTTCGCTGGGTTAGATCCGGTGTTGATCGATGCATATGTCTGCGCGGAACTGCATTATAAGCCAGAAGATGTCCCGTATGTCAAAATGGCAGAAGAGTTGGGCGTGGGCAGCGCTGATCTCACACGGCTTTCAATCCGCCAAATTGGCGAAATTGGTGAAAAAAGAGTGATTCCGGAAAAACGGAAGATCGTGGAACTGCAGGATGCCGTAGAGGAAGTTGAGTCCTGCAGTGCCTGCTACGGCTATCTGATCCCGGCGCTTGACCGGCTGAAGGAAGAAGGACTGCTGCAGGAACTCCACGAAAAAATCTGCATCGGGCAGGGATACCGGGGAAAGAGCGGGGCGCTTGGTGTGGGAAGTTGTACTTCCGGGTTCGCATGCAATCTGAAAGGCTGTCCGCCAACGGATGAGCAGATGTATGAATTTTTGAAGCAGTACATTGCAACTAGACGAAAAACAGAAGCAGAAAAATAGCAACAGAGGAGAGAGCGAATGAAAAAAGCAGTCAAAGCCATTTTAAATGTATTGTCCTACGGCGGAATTGAAGTAGAATCCGCCCGTCGGCTTGCCGATATCAAGAAGCTGGATCCGATCCGTATTTTTCTGCGAAAATTGGATATGGAAATATATAATGGGGACTACAAGGTTCCGATTCGGCTGTTCTTCCCGGATGAAAAAATGGAGGAGCATGGTGCAAAAGAAGCGATTCTGTTCTTCCATGGCGGCGGCTGGACAACCGAGAGTGTGGAGACATACGACCGTGTCTGCGCACGCATGGCGCAGTCGACGGGGCAGATTGTTGTATCGGTAGAATACCGTCTTGCACCGGAGCATCGTTTCCCGACAGGCTTAGAAGACTGCTACGCCGCCGCCCAGGCAATGCTGCGCGGGGAGATTCTGCCGGAGGTAACGCCGGAAAATGTCACGATCATGGGCGACAGCGCAGGAGGAAATCTTGCGGCTGCAGTCTGCCTGATGGCGAGGGACAAAAAAGAACTGCTGCCGGGGAAACAGATTTTGATTTATCCGGCGGTGAATTCCTGTTACACAGAGAAATCACCGTACAAATCCGTGAAAACCAATGGAACCGGATACCTTCTGACCAGTGTCAAAATGGAAGATTATGTAATTCTGTATCAGCGGACCGAAGAAGACCGCAAAAATCCGTACTTTGCACCGGTACTGGCAGAAAATCTGCAGGGACTGCCGGACACGCTGGTACTGACGGCGCAGTACGATCCGCTGCGCGATGAGGGCGAGGATTATGCGAAAAAGCTGAAAAGGGCTGGCAATCTGGTTGAACATCATCGGATCAAGGGCGCATTGCACGGCTATTTTGCGCTTGGCATTGAACACCTATATGTGCAGGAAAGTTTTCAGTATATGAATGCATTTTTAAGGAAAGAAAAACAGCAGAAAAATGCAGACGAAGAACTGGAAAACATAGCAGCAGTGAAGAAACAATTGACACACGGGAAGGCGTAAGGAGGCATAGAAAATGAAGAAAGAACATTCTTCGCGCTGGAGAAAGCTGGACAACGCGGCACAGGCATTTCCGGCGGCCACCGGAAAAAAGGATACGAGAGTCTTCCGGTTTTACTGCCAACTGAAAGAGGACATCCAGGCGGATCTGCTGCAGAAAGCGCTGGAGGAGACAATGGAGCATTACCCGGTGTTTTCCATGGTACTGCGGAAAGGTCTTTTCTGGTTCTATCTGGAGCAGCGCGATCTGCCAGCAAAAGTAGAAGAGGAAAAGCGTCCGCCGTGCAGTGAGATTTACGTACCCGACCACAAAACGCTTCTTTTCCAGGTTTCTTACTATAAAACCCGAATCAATTTCGAAGTATTCCATGCCTTGACAGACGGCACCGGAGCGATGCTGTTTCTGAAAGAACTGGTGAGCAATTATCTGATCCTGCGCCATCCAGAGGAAACATTTTCCAAGGTCAGCGAAGATATGCTGACGGAAACGGACTTCGAGGAGGACAGCTTTTCCCAGTATTACACCGGAAAGAAAAGTGAAAAAGAAAAGAGCCGCCCGGCATACCAGATCAAAGGCGAATATCTGGAGCAGGAGGAGATGGAAATTACTGAGATTCTGCTTTCCGCAGAAGCAGTTCATAAGTGCGCAAAAGCACATGGCGTGTCGGTAACGGCGTACCTTGCGGCGGCGTTGGTATATGCGGTATATGAAGAAATCCCGAAAAGCAGGCTGAAAAAGCCGGTTTCTCTGATGGTTCCAGCCAACTTGCGTAACTTTTTCCCATCTGCATCGATGACGAATTTCTGGAGCTGGATCGAGATTGCCTGTGATCTTGGGCCGGAGGCATCGTTTGAGGATGCCCTGCAGATCACGGGAGCCGCGATGCAGAAAGAGGCGCTGAAGCAGGAGATTTCCACACGTATGAACGATCTGGTGCGGATTGAGCGGAATCCGGTGCTGCGCGCCGTGCCGCTGGAAATCAAAAATCTGGCGCTGATGGCGGGCACGACGCTCGGCGGACGAAGCATTACGACCGTCTATTCCAATATCGGCCGGATTCAGATGCCGCCGGAGTATGAAACATATATTGAGCGGTTCGGATTTTTCACCAGCACAGACAAAGTACAGATGTGTTCCTGCTCCTACGGGGACAGCATGGTGCTTGGAATCACATCTAAAATCGCCGATTCCAATATTGAACGGAACCTGATGCATCTGCTGCAGAAAGAGGGCATTGTCTGTGAACAGGAGGAAAATGATTTTCCGGGACAGAAAGAACAGCCGCACGGGACGGCCAAACTGGGATTGAAAATTTTTTCTTTCACCTGCATCGCGGCTGTCGTACTCTGCTGGATGATGAATTTCCTTGCAACGCCGCAGATGTGGTGGGCAGGTTATGCGACAGCGGGTGTGTTCTGCGCCTGGCTTCTGATCCGGGTGGGATATCAGAAACGGAAAAATCCACTCAAAAACAGTATGTGGCAATTGATCTTTATTATGATCGGTGCGATTCTGTGGGATTATGCGACGGGCTGGATCGGCTGGTCTGTCGATTTCGCAATTCCGCTCGCCGTTCTTCTGAATGGCGCGACGATGCAGATTCTGGCAAGAGCGTACAAAATGGAGGTCAGTGAATATCTTTTTTATCTGATGCAGTCCGGAGCAGCAGGAATCGTTCCGGCGATTTTGTGGCTGACGGGAACTGTCCGCATTACCTGGCCGTCCGTGATCTGCGTGGGCCTCAGTGTGCTGTATCTGATCGGGCTGTTTTTTTTCCGCGGAAAAGATTTTATGCGGGAAATGCAGAAAAAATTCCGGGTATGAAGGGAAAAGGTGATAGAAAAAATAAGAAGAGCAGGTAAGAAAAGTGGATGTTGGTCCCTTTTCTTACCTGCTCTTTTGAAACTTGTGTGTGTCTGCGGCGGAAAAGCCTGGAGAGATATCTACTGCGCCTTCTCCTCACAGCCGCAGGAATCCCACGACGGCATTTCATCCCCATTCTTAATCGCATCGCGAACCGCACTGTAATACCGCACTTTCTGCTGAATATGCTCGAGATCAGATTCCATGCGCTCGATTTTCTCGCGTGTATTCTGCTCATGTTCCTTGAGAATGGCAACCATCTGGTCAATATTTCCCGGGATATCGTTCTCAAGCCGGAAAAACTCCTGAATCCCCGCAATCGGAAGCCCGGTGCGTTTGAAGCAGAGAATTGCGGTCATGCAGTCAATGTGCTGCTGGGTGTAAATTCGTTTCTTACTTTCGGTATGAATGACATCCGTCAAAAGTCCGATCTCCTCATAATAACGAAGCGTAGAGGCCGGAAGTCCAAAACGCTCGGACATTTCACGAATGGTGTAGGTCTGCTGTTCCATGGAAAAACCTCCTTGAACGATAGAGTTTGAATAGTAGAATAACTTCTTAAAGTATACTTTAAGAAAGTGAAATTGTAAAGAGAGAATCTTCGTTACGTTTCACTTGGCAGTGCAGCACTTGCTGTTTTGATGCGTAGGAAAGGAATATTTATCAGAAAGTGAGAAGAAAAAGTACATTGCTTATTTGCACTAGAATGGAATATAATAGAAAGCAGAAAAAACGTGAAAAATGTGAGGAATAATCGTGAAACAGGAAATTATAGCAGACCTGTCCCGGATTACGGAGGAGGAACAGGCGATTCTGGACGGCAAGACGGAAGTGGAAAAGGAGCGGTATTCGAGCGGGCAGAAGTTTGTGATGGATGCGGGAAAGCTGCTGGAGAGGGGAAAATTGATTGATATTCGGCCGCACACGCGGTTTATTCGTTTTCCGGCGCACAGCCACAATTATGTCGAGATGATCTACATGTGCCAGGGAAGCACCGTGCACACCATCAACGGGGACCGGATCGAGCTGAAAACGGGTGAGCTGCTGATTCTGAATCAGAATGCAGTGCAGGAAATTGAACCGGCAGGGCGTGACGATATCGCGGTCAACTTTCTGATTCTGCCGGAGTTTTTTGACCAGACGCTGCGAATGATCGGGGCAGAGGAGAATCAGTTAAAGGATTTTATCGTCGGCTGTCTGAAAAGCGGGGAGGTACCGCTCTGTTATCTGCATTACAGAATCGCGGATGTCCTTCCGGTGCAGAATCTGATCGAAAATCTCGTCTGGACGCTCTTACATCACCAGAGCAATAAGCGGAGCATCAATCAGATTACGATGGGCCTTTTATTCCTGCAGCTCATGAACTACACCGAACGCGTGCAGGTGGGAGAGCAGTATTTTGAACAGGAGATGCTGCTCGGCGTATACCGCTATATCGAGGAACATTACCGGGAGGGCAGTCTTTCGGAACTGGCGGAAGAACTGCACTACGATTTTTACACCTTAAGCCGCATGATTCGCCGCCTGACCGGGAAAAACTACACTGAACTTGTCCAGAACAAACGCCTCACCCAGGCCGCGTATCTGCTGGAAACGACAGGACTTTCCGTGGCAGACATCGGCGAGCGGGTCGGGTACGAGAACATGAGTTATTTTCATCGGATTTTCAAAGAGCGCTATGGAATATCGCCGAAGAAGTACCGGGTGGAGAAGAAAATACAATAGGACAAGAAAAACGGATCGAGAATCTGAACTTAAAACCAGATTTTCGATCCGTTTTTTGCGTGTAAATCGTATCAATTACTTACTGTTCATTTTCATCCTTCGGCAGCCGCACGATCCGTACCTTGTCGACTCTCCGGTCTGCCATTTTCAGTACGGTTACGTCGAGGCCATCCGAGACGAAATGATCGCCTTCCTTTGGCACGCGCTCGAGGATCCCCATGATCCATCCGCTGACCGTAAAGACGTCAAATTCTTTGTCAATATCGAGCTCTTCATACACCTTGTCGATGCTTGCCGTTCCGGTCACGAGGTATTCGTTTTCGGAAACTTTCTGGATTTCCTGTACAACCGCATCATGCTCATCCCAGATTTCGCCGACGAGCTCTTCGAGGATATCTTCCATGGTGATGATACCGTCGGTGCCGCCGAATTCATCAATGATAATGGCAATATGCGATTTCTTCGCCTGCATTTTTTTCAGCAGCGGGCCGACCTTCGTATTCTCGGTTACAAAGAGCGCCGGGCGGATGATGCTGCTTAGCGGTTTGTTGGTGTGGTAAATGTGGTTGTGGAAATCCTTCTGATACACAATTCCCACAATGTGGTCGATATCATCATCATACACCGGCAGCCGGGAAAATCCGGTGTCGGAGAAAGTCTTAGCGATCTCGGATTTCGTCGCATCGAGCGGAATGCCGATGACGTTGACACGCGGAGTAAAGATCTCTGCGGCCTCCATCTCCATGAAGCCGATTGCATTCTGAATCAGATCGCCTTCCTGGTCGTCGATGTCGCCCTCCTGGGTCGCCTCCTCGACGATGGTCATCAGTTCCTCATCGGTGATGCCGTGGTTTTCCGAGGATTTGAAGATGCGGGAGAGCAGCTTCTTCCACTGGGAAAAGAAAAACGTCACCGGGGTCAGCACGATCATCAGAATGTGGAGAAACGGTGCGGAAAATTTGGCGATCGTCTCCGGGGATTCTTTTGCAATGCTTTTCGGGGAAACTTCGCCGAAGATCAGGACCACGATAGTGGTTACGATCGTGGAAACCGTCGCACCGGAGTCGCCGCCGAGAAGCTTGATAAAAAGCACCGTGGCAAGGGAGCTGAGTCCGATGTTGACGATGTTGTTGCCGACGAGAATCGTGGAGAGCAGCTTGTCAAAGTTCTCCAGCAGCTTTAACACCAGTTCCGCCCGCTTGTCGCCTTTTTCTGCCATATTTTTCATGCGGATGCGGTTCAGCGAGGTGAAAGAAGTCTCCGTCGCCGAAAAGTAGGCTGAGAGCATGACGCAGATAAGAATGATGATGAGTGACACAATGTCGCTGTTCATTTGTTTTTCCTTTCTTAGGAAACCGGGACACGATGCAAAAAATGTACAAAAAGACATAACCTATCTTGAATCTGGCGGAATCAAAGATAGATTATGTCTCCGTTTATCAAATGATGAAAATAAAGCATCGTCGAGGCATACTGCCTGAGTCGTCCATGTTTCTGTAATCCTTTCGTTGATCAGTAATCCCTTTTATTGTACGGTATGTGGGAATAATTGTCAATAAGACATGCGAAAATCACAGGAAATACGAAACAGCATTGTTGTAGCTGATATTTTCCACCATCTCTTTCAGAAACTCCAGGTTCGCCGGGTACTCCCCGTTTTCCACCCAGTTTCCGATTTGATTGCAGAGAATCCGGCGGAAATATTCGTGGCGCGGGAAGGAGAGGAAGCTGCGGGAGTCGGTCAGCATGCCGATGAAGGTGGAGAGCATGCCGATGCTGGAAAGCGTCGCAAGCTGGGATTCCATGCCGTATTTGTGATCGTTGAACCACCATGCGGTACCGAACTGCACTTTTGAGCGGATGCCAGGCGCAGCAAAGTTTCCGGCCATGCTTGCAAGCATCGGGTTGTCGCCCGGGTTCAGGGAGTAGAGCACGGTTT
>ERZ825159.3492-NODE-3492-length-11176-cov-6.007104_pt1 | contig 11176 bp, 10 predicted proteins | sample MGYA00519932_ERZ825159 | MGnify/ENA primary metagenome ERZ825159 (study PRJEB31778, sample SAMEA3449191) | human gut metagenome | biome: human gut; feature: human-associated habitat; material: faeces | place: United Kingdom | collected 2010/2012 ...
AAGGCTTGCGGGTGCGCATGATTTCATCACACGTCTGCCCGAAGGCTACCAGACGGTAATCGACGGTAACGGATCGAATCTGTCCCAGGGGCAGAGACAGCTGATTTCGATTGCGCGTGCTGCAGTTGCAGATCCGCCGGTTATGATTATGGACGAGGCGACATCTTCGATCGATACCAGAACAGAGGCGATTGTGCAGAAAGGTATGGATGCGCTGATGCACGGACGAACCGTATTCGTTATCGCACACAGACTGTCCACAGTTCGGAATTCTGATGTGATCATGGTTCTCGAGCATGGACGGATTATCGAGCGCGGCAGCCATGATGAGCTGATTGCCAAGAAAGGCAAGTACTATCAGCTCTACACCGGCAACCTGGCCGAGAATTGATCAGACCTGAAAAGGGGCTGTTGCAAAAAACGCAACAGCCCCTTTTTATCATTTGCTTTTTCTATTCTGTCCGAAATTATTTCCACAGGAAGTTCTCTGCTGCATTTGCAAAGGTCAGCTGCCAGCACTCCCAGTCATGGGCGGCGGGCACCTGCAGATAGGTATAGTCCAGACCCAGTTCGCTCAGATTTTTGCCAAAGGTCTTAACAGGCTCCTGGCCAAAGTCCCAGTTTCCGGCAGCAAGCATGATCTTCGGCTTCACCGTCAGAGAAGACAAATGCTTGCGCACGCCCGGATCGGTAATGCCCGCTACGCCGCCAAAAGAACCATCCACATTCGCGTAGCTCCAGACGCCATAGTAGCCAAACAGCTCTGTATGGTGCATCAGCATATTACTGGTGGTAGAGCCGCCCATGGACAAACCTGCATAAGCACGACCCTCTGCCGTGGTGCTGACATGATAGTGGCTCTCCACATAGGGCATGATATAATGGATCTGGTCTGTCTCGATGTCAGAGTACTTCCAGTTGGGTCCGGAGTGGCCCGCCCCCTGACCATACTGCTGGTTGTTCATTGTGACAACGATAAACGGCTCTGTCTTTCCCTCCGCGATCAGGTTGTCCAAAATATTGGGCACGTCGCCCTCATTCATCCAGCGCAGCTCGTCGCCATAGATATCTCCGGACGTACCATGAGACAGATACAGCACTTTATAAGGCTCTGTGCGGTTCGCATCATAACCCGCTGGCAGATACACGGCCAGACCATGCTCCGTGCCGTCTGCCCCGATGTAAGAAACGGTCTGTACCGTTCCGCGCTTGCCTGCATCCGCCTGCGGCAGTTCCACCGAGCGGTCTGCCCACTCACTGGTGCTCTGCTTGGCCGCATCATACGGGACATAGACCATACTGGACAGACTGTGGATTCCCGTTGCCGAGTTGGTCATCGTCGGATTGATGGGATCGTCCAGCCGCGCGATCTGATCGCCATTCGCTGCAGTCACACGGAAGTTATAGACGAACGCGCCGCTCGACAGCGGCATCTGTACTCCCCAGCGGCCATCCGCAAATTTTTCCAATTCCACATAGTAAGTGGTATCACCGTTGCCGCCGGCGGGAGCCAGACCTGCTGCATACTGATATGGAGTGGAGGCCAGAGAAGCGTCAATGCTGCCTGCCGTACCACTGGCCGGGTCGAACAGCATAAAGCAATCACTGTACAGCTCCACCTTGGTCAGCGGGTTTTCCGCCGTATTGATCGTCAGACCAGCGTTGGAAGTATAGCTCTTCCGCTCTTTGTAAATAAAAGTGACGGTATAACCAGTGGGCGAGTTCTCGTCTTTCTCGACGGTAACACCTGGGTTGTACTTGGCATAGACGCTCTTATTGAACAGTTTGATTCTGGTATTTTCTGCCCAATTCGCAATGGAAGCTGCCGAGATGCAGTTTTCTTCCTCTGCTGGTGCCGCTGCCATTGCGGCAGTCGTTCCGCTCAATGCCATAGACAGCACCAGAGCGGAAGCAATGGTGGTTTTCACAACACGGTTCATCGTTCTTCTCCTTTTCAAATCCAGTTTCAATTTCCGCGATGATTGATCGTGTAACAGGATCCTCCTTTCTGTTTGAAAAATGATCCTTTCAAGGGCTTTGCTCGCGCCCTGAAATGCTTCAAGGATTTCATGCAAGTTCTTTCTCGGCTTCTAAAAGTCCAAAGAAACAAGTCACAATGCACAATTGTATTTTTTATTGTAAGTTTTTTATGTTTACTTTTTTGTAACTCCGAAACTAATATATCACATCCCTGTTTGGCATTCCATCGACTTTTGTGATTCAATTCTCGCAAATCGTGATGGAAGTTTCGGGTTCTTTCCTTATTTTCCACAAAAAAAGACAGACTTTCTTGTGCGAAAAGTCTGTCTTTTTCATGTTTTTCCGAAGCAGTCAGCTTCTATCTCATCTGATCTATTGGAGTCTTTTCTGCCGTAGATCCGACAACACTGTAAGCCATCGCTCCACTGGGCTGCACCGCTTTTCAGTTGATATCGTGCTTCTTGCAGAACTGCTTGCTCACCCAGTACATCCCGCCCCAGATGGCAATGGCCAGCACCAGATACCCCGGGTTGCGCAGGCTGCTCAGCAGCGATTGTCCGAACACGGCCATCATGCCAACCATGGCACCTTTGCCCAGCAGCACGGTGCGCAGATAGTGGCCCTCGTCCATGTCCGACATGCCAAAGGCAAAGTGCATGAATGAAGTGGGCGCAAAGGGCAGCAGGGCCAGCATAAACAGGGACGCCGTATCAAGGTGGTTCACCCACTGCTGCGCCCGTTCCAGCTTGCGAGAGCGGCTGGCCAGCTTCCAGAAAAACCGCTTGACCACCCGCCGCCAGAGCAGGAACATGATGGTGCCGCCTGCGGCCACCCCCATCCAGCTGTACAAAAAGCCCAGCACCCCGCCGTGAGCCGCCACATTGAGGGCCACAATGGCCACCAGCGGCAGCGGCGGGAAAAACGACTCCACCGCTGCCAGCAGGATGGGCACCAGCGGGCCCAGATCCTCAAACCCGGCCAGCAGGCCCTCCCAGAACTCCAGCTGCCCCAGCTGGTGGAACCATGTCCAGTCCATCACGCGTTCATCCTTTCCCGTCTCGCACATTCTATGCAGCTAGTATATCCAAATTCTATGACGGGGCTATGAACAGAATTTGAGCGTTTTTGCCTTTTTGCACCCGTCCTCTCCTTTTGTTACGGAAGAACGGTGGGTTTTCCTGCAAAATTTTTCTTATTTCGCGGCGTTTTTGGCGGCTTCTTCAGCCTGCTTTTCGGCCCGGGCACGCATCCGCTCGATCTGCTGGGTGCGCTGCTTGTGCCAGCGGGCCAGGCCCGCATCGTCCGGCACCTGCACGCAGCGGGCAAAGCTCCAGTGCAGGCCGTCCCGCCGGGCCAGCTTGTACCGCTGCAGGACGCCCTTGCCTGCCTCGTTGCCGCTGCCCTGGCAGCGGGGGCACTGGGCCAGCGTATACCAGCTGTTGCTGCCCTTTTTCAGCCAGATCTCGTCCGGGGTCAGATCTTCTCCGCACACCGGGCACTGCGCCACGCTGATGGCGGGATCCATGCGCCAGGTAGATGGCTCCACATAGCCGCGGAAGACTTTGAAATCCCGGTAATCGCCGGGGGCCGGGCAGAGGCTCTGGTGCAGGGCCTCGTCCTCGGTGGGGTAGGCCGCCAGCCCGGCCCGCAGGTCCAGCTTGCGGCAGACATCGGCGGTGTAGAGCGTGTCGGACAGGGCATCGTGGAACGGGCGATCCATCGGAATGCCCATCCGGGTGACGACACTCTCCAGCGTCATCCCCTCGCCCTCCTTGCGGGGGTGCTCCCGCAGGAAGACCTGCTGCAGATCATACCAGACGGTCGGGCGGCTCTCATCCAGATTGCACAGGAAGAGATTCTGCTTGAGCACCGGCACATCGTCCATGCCCCACTCCGCAAACTCGGCGTCCGGGCCGCACCACTTCATAAAGCGGCGCAGCCCCTGCACGATGGGCTCGCCCCGGTCCAGGTCGGCCTGGGTCAAGCCCGTCACCTTGGCGATGTGGTGCTGCAGGGTGCGGAAAATGCGGGGCCGCAGGTGGATGGAGAAGGTATCCAGCACGTTGGCATCCTCGTCGATCTTCACCGCGCCGATCTCGATGATCTCGCCCCGGAAGGTCTGCTGCACGCCATGATAATTAAAGAGATACGGCTTATAGCCGATGTTCCATTCCAGATCAAATAAAACCAGATTGCGTGGCATTGTTGTTTGTGTTCCTCTCAGTTCAGGATAAATTTTTCGATGGCCTCGGCCACGCCGTCGTGGTTGTTGTCGGCGGCGGTGACGTAATCGGCCACAGCCTTGACGGCATCCTCGGCATTCTGCATGGCCACGCCCACCCCGGCATAGGAGATCATGGAGCGGTCGTTCAGGCCGTCGCCGCAGGCCATCAGGTTCTCCCGGGTCAGGCCCATCCGCTCCAGCAGGGCGGCAAGGCTCCTGTCCTTTGCCACGCCCAGCGGCACGGCCTCGATGAAGAAGGGGCTGGAGGGGTACAGGTCGATCCGGCCCGCAAACTGCTCCTTTCCGGCGGCACAGACAGCATCCCGCCGGGCAGGGTCAAGGGTGATGAGCATTTTGCAGATTGGATAGTCCACATAGGAGGCCAGATCATCCACATGGAGCATCGGCAGCTTTGTGGTAAAGCACTCCTTGTTTGCCCACACGTCCTGATCCCGCTCACACACGATGCCCTCACTGTTATAGGTCAGGATGGCCACATCCTGCCGGGCTGCAAATTCGCAGAGCTCCGGAACGAACTCCGCTCCCAGCTGCACCTGATACAAAGCCTCGCCGGTCACGCAGTCCACGATCTTGCCGCCGTTGTAGGCCAGCACACAGCCGCCCTTTTTGTCCAGCCCCAGCTCCTTTGCCAGCGGCAGAATGCCCGCTGTGGGGCGGCCGGAGGCCAGCACGATGGTCACGCCCTGTGCGGCGGCGGCATCCAGCGCCGCGCGGGTGCGGGGGGTAACGATCTTTTCGTCATTGGTCAGGGTGCCGTCCAAGTCCAGAGCCAGCACCCGGATATTCGATCTTGCCATGATTTTTATTCCTCGTTCTCAGGCAGGGGCTTCCCGCCGGATATTTTATTACTTACTCATCTATTTTACAATGCTTTCCCTTTTCTGTAAAGCAGGAAACTTGTCCCCCGCCCAGGGACAAGCAAAAAAGCCGCCCGGCGAGCAAAACCGGACGGCTGAGAAGGAAGAAAACGCTGTGTTACAGGATGTCGATGTATTCCCCGGCCAGTGCCTTGTTCATGCTGCGGACGGCGCAGAACTTGCCGCACATGGAGCAGGTGTCGCTGTGGTCATCCTCAGGCAGGCGGGCATCCCGGATGGCTTTGGCGGTCTCGGGGTCGAGAGCGCAGGCGAACTGGGCATCCCAGTCCAGCACGCGGCGGGCATCGCCCATCTTGTCGTCGATATCCCGGGCATGGGGGATGCCCTTGGCGATATCGGCCGCATGGGCAGCGATCTTGGAGGCCACGATGCCCTGCTTCACATCGTCCACGTTGGGCAGAGCCAGATGCTCGGCGGGGGTGACATAGCACAGGAAGGCTGCACCGCTCATGGCGGCAACGGCACCGCCGATGGCAGCCGTGATGTGGTCATAACCGGGGGCAATGTCGGTAACGAGGGGTCCCAGCACATAGAAGGGAGCGCCCATGCAGATGCTCTTCTGCACCTCCATGTTGGCGGCCACCTGATTCAGGGGCACATGGCCCGGGCCCTCCACCATGACCTGCACGTTGTGTGCCCAGGCGCGCTTGGTCAGCTCGCCCAGACGCACCAGCTCTTCGATCTGGCAGACATCGGTGGCATCGGCCAGGCAGCCGGGGCGGCAGGCATCGCCCAGCGAGATGGTCACGTCGTGCTCGGCGCAGATCTCACAGATCTCGTCAAAGTGCTCGTAGAAGGGGTTCTCGTTGCCGGTCATGCTCATCCAGGCGAACACCAGAGAGCCGCCGCGGCTGACAATGTTCATCTTCCGCTTGTGGGTGCGGATCTGGTCGATGGTCTTGCGGGTGATGCCGCAGTGCAGGGTGACAAAGTCCACGCCGTCCTCTGCGTGCAGGCGGACCACATCCATGAAATCCTGTGCCGTCAGGGTGGCCAGGTCGCGCTGGTAGTGGATGACAGAGTCATACACGGGCACCGTGCCGATCATGACAGGGCACTCGTGGGTCAACTTCTGGCGGAACGGCTGGGTGTTGCCATGGCTGGAAAGATCCATGATGGCCTCGGCACCCATGTTGACGGCGCTCATCACTTTCTGCATCTCGATGTTATAATCCTTGCAGTCGCGGGAGACGCCCAGGTTGACGTTGATCTTGGTGCGCAGCATGCTGCCCACGCCCTCGGGGTTGAGGCAGGTGTGGTGCTTGTTGGCGGGGATGGCCACCTTGCCCTCCGAGACCCACTGCCGGATCTCTTCGGGAGTGCGGTACTCTTTCTTGGCCACGACCTCCATTTCGGGGGTCACGATGCCCTTGCGGGCGGCGTCCATCTGTGTGGTGTAAGTCTGCATACGATAAATCCTCCAAGTTGAACTCTCTCGATTTATTCCTGAATGGCGTCCGGTGCGCCGTTCATCCATGTAAAAATGTCCTTGCCGCCCAGCGTGTGATCCAGCGGGCCGGAGCCAGCGCCCAGGTCCAGCCCGGCGGAAAGGGCGGCGGTGATGTAGCCTTTGGCCCGCGCGATGGCCTGCGGCAGGGAATACCCCTTGGCCAGGTTCGCCGCAATGGCGCTGGAAAGGGTGCAGCCGGTACCGTGGGTGTTGGGGTTTGCGATCCGCCTCCCCGCGAACCAGGTCTCGGTGCCGTCGGCCTCCACCAGTAGATCATCCGCGTCGGTGTCGCTGTGGCCGCCCTTGAGCAGTACGGAGCAATGGCAGTCAAACGCGATGGCGCGGGCGGCGGCCAGCATCTCTTCCCGGCTGTGGATGGGACGGCCGGAGAGCACTTCGGCCTCCTGCCGGTTGGGGGTGATGACCTCGGCCAGCGGGAACAGCTGCTCCCGCAGGGAGCGGACGGCGTCCGTTTCCATCAGGCGGGAGCCAGAGGTGGCCACCATGACGGGGTCCACCACGATGTGCCGGGCCTGATAGAAACGCAGCCGCTCGGCGATCGTCGCAATGAGCGGGGCGGAAGATACCATCCCGATCTTGACGGCGTCGGGGCGGATGTCGGTAAACACCGCGTCGATCTGCTGTGCGAGGAAGGCAGGGGAAACTTCAAGGATGCCGGAAACGCCGGTGGTGTTCTGGGCCGTCAGCGCGGTGATGGCGCTCATGGCAAACACACCGTTCAGGGTCATGGTTTTGAGATCAGCCTGGATTCCGGCGCCTCCGCTGCAATCGCTTCCTGCGATGGATAATGCGGTCTTCATGAAAAATCTCCTTTGCATGAATTTTATAGCGCGGCAAAAGGTGGTGCCCCCAATCTGCCGCGGACTCCTCCAGCCGCCTTTGGCGGCAGCCCCCTCATAGAGGGGGCCTTTCTGCCTCCCTCCCGGAGGGAGGTGTCATCGCGCGGGCGATGACGAAAGGAGTTACAGTTTCCGGACCATCTCGCGCAGCTCTCTGCACGCGGCTTCGATATCCGGCTGTGCAAAGATGGCGCTGATGACGGCGATGCCGGCCTCTCCGCAGCCGGCAAGCTGGAGCAGGTTCTCCCTGTGGATGCCGCCGATGGCCACCACCGGGATGGGAACACTGGCGCACACATCCGCCAGCACCTGACGGGAGATCACGTTGGTGTCCGTCTTGGTGTGGGTGGGAAACATGGCCCCGCAGCCCAGATAGTCGGCCCCGTCCGCAAAAGCCTTTTTGGCCTCCGCCACATTGTGGGCCGACACGCCGATGATCTTGTCCGGGCCCAGCAGGCGGCGGGCCTCGGCGGCGCTCAGGTCGTCCTGCCCCACATGCACGCCGTCCGCACCGCACAGCTTTGCCAGCGGGACATTGTCATTGAGGATGAACGGGACATGGTACGCTCTGCAGAGGGCGGAAATTGTTTTTGCCTCGGCCAGCATATCGGCGTCGTCCAGGTGTTTTTCCCGCAGCTGAACGCAGGTGGCTCCGCCTTTCAGGGCGGCTTCCACCTGCTGGGGCAGGGTCTGTCTGCCGACCCAGGCGCGGTCCGTCACGGCATAAAGCCGCAGCATCTCAGCGGTACAGTTCATAACACAGCTCCTTTGGCAAAATTCAGGTCAGGCTGGCCTGCATGGAGCGCAGCGCGCCCGAACGCTGCAGGCTGAACAGCAGCACGCCCGCAATGACGGCACCGCCGGCCGTGGAGACCAGGAACGGGATGATGTAGGCGTAGAATGCGATGTCACCGGCGCTCTTGCCCATGAGCAGGATGGCCACCGGGTAGGCGCACAGCCCGCCCAGGATGGAGGTGCCAAACACCTCCGCCACCAGCGTGGGGAGCAGCTGTTTTGCCTTATGGTAGGTCAGCCCGCAGAGCAAAGCCCCAAACATGCTGCCGGGGAATGCCATCAGGCTGCCCAGCCCCAGCAGATTGCGCAGCAGCGAGGCCACAAAGGCCACGCCCACCCCGTAGTAAGGGCCCAGCAGCACGGCGCACAGGATGTTGACCATGTGCTGTACCGGGGCGCACTTGCTGCCAAAGATGGGAAAGCTGAACACGCTGCCCACCACGGCAAGCGCGCAGAACATTCCCGCCAGAGCGAGTTTTTTCACTGAGAGATTTTTCATGAAGATGCCTCCTTTGCAAAATACGGCAAAACAAAAACAGGAGACGCCTGTTACGGTGTCTCCTGTAAAAATCCATATCTTCAAAGTATGCACTTCGACGTTATGACTTCCTACGGCGGCATTATCCGCATCAGGTGAAAGGGTCGAAGTTCGGGTACTTCCTCTCAGCCTGCTTTACAAGCTCCCCTGTATTTGTGTTGACGCCCATATTCTACACCCGTCGGCTCCAAATTGCAAGAGTCGATTTGCTATACAATTTCCGTCCGGTATGCTATACTGAACAAAACGCCTGCAAAAATCAGAAGCAGGCGCAAAAAGGAGATTTGACTTATGGGTCTTGTCAAAGCAGCATTGGGCGCCGCTTCCGGCGTGATGGGCGACCAGTGGAAAGAATACTTTACCTGCAGTGCTCTCCCGGCAGATGTTCTGGCCGTCAAAGGCGAGAAAAAGCAGAGCGGCCGCTCTGCCAACCGCCATGGCAGTGAGAACATCATCACCGATGGCTCCATCGTGGCCGTGGCTGAGGGCCAGTGCGCCCTCATCGTGGAGCAGGGCAAGGTGGTGGATCTCTGCGCCGAGCCCGGTGAGTACACCTACAATACCGGTACCCAGCCCTCCCTGCTCAGCGGCGGGCTGGCCAAGAATATTGATGACGCTTTTGCCGAGATGGGCAAGCGCTTTGCCTTTGGCGGCCAGGAAGCCACCGACCAGCGGATCTACTACATCAACACCAAGGAGCTGCCCGGCAACAAATACGGCACCCCCAGCCCGGTGCCGTTCCGGGTGGTGGACCAGCGGGCCGGCATCGACATGGACATCAGCATCCGGTGCTTTGGCGAGTACAGCTACCGCATCACCAACCCCATCCTGTTTTACACCAATGTCTGCGGCAATGTGGAAAACGCCTATCTCCGTGAGACGCTGGACAGCCAGCTCAAGACCGAGCTGCTGACGGCCCTGCAGCCGGCTTTTGCCAAGATCAGCGAGCAGGGCATCGTCTCCTTTGACGCGCTGCCGCTGGGCCTGTACCTCGTGGTGCAGACCGAGAACTCCAAGGGCTACGAGGCCATCAATTCCTTCCTGGTGTCGCTGCCCATGGCGGACGAAAGCGGCTGGCTCTACACCGTGGACGCCACCCCCAAGGTGGGCGCGCCCACGCAGGAGGTGACCCCGCCCGAACCGGAAACTCCCAGCAAGCCTTCGGAACCGGGCAAACCGTCCGAGCCGGACAAGTCCTCGGAACCGGATAAGCCCACCCAGCCCGGCACCCCGGATGAGCCGGACATGCCGGTCAATCCCAACGACCCCAACCGCCCGGTGTCGCCCGGTACGCCGGATAACCCGGTGAACCCCGGCAACCCGGACAACCCCGTGGCCCCCGGTAACCCGGACAACCCGGTGGCTCCGGGCCGCCCGGACGGCAATGCACTGCCCCAGAGCGGCCAGCTGAACTGGCCCATCCCGTTCATGGCCTGCAGCGGCGTGCTGCTGTTTGCCGTCGGCTGGGTGCTGGACCGAAAGGAGACGCTGGCATGAACACAAAGCAGAAGATCGGCCGCGCCTGCATGATCGTGGGCATCCTGCTCATTCTGGGCGCACTGGCCCTGCTGGGCTATAACCAGTGGGACGCCAACCGCGCCGACAAGGCCTCGCAGGACGCCCTGGGCAAGCTGGAAGAGACTCTGACCGAGACCATTGAGGACAAGACGAAGGACGAAGAGCCGGTGGTCCAGCCGGAGCTGGACCCGGAGCAGGAGATGACTGTCACCGACATCGACGGCTGGGGCTACATCGGCTACCTGTCCATCCCGTCCATCGGGCTGGAACTGCCCGTGATGAGCGAGTGGAGCTATGCGGGCCTCAAGGTGGCCCCGGGCCGCTACAGCGGCTCCACCTACGCCGACAACATGGTGGTCTGCGCCCACAACTACGCCAAGCATTTCAGCCCCATCAAGTGGCTGGCCCTGGGCAGCGAGGTGTACTTTACCGACATGGACGGCCAGCGCTGGAGCTATGAGGTGTCCAACGTGGAGACCATCCAGCCCACGGATATCGACAAGATGATCACGGCCAGCGACGAGGACGCCTGGGACCTGACCCTGTTCACCTGCACCACCGGCGGCCGCGCCCGCTGCGCCGTGCGCTGCACCCGCACCGGTTACCCGGTCTTGGAGACCAGCGCGGCAGGGCGGATCACGGAGTAAGCAGGACGATTTGGAATTGCCTCCGCTTTGCTCTGGCAATATCAGCGGAAAATTATTTTTAAAGATATGCAATCCCGGAAAATCTGCGGATTTTCCGGGATTGTTTTTTCACGGATGGGCGTTAAGGAAAGTGGCCTGTTCTCTGGAAGGCAAACGATTTAGAATGCCCTCCGCGTTGCTCTGGGCATAAATAGCAGAAAAATTATTTTAGATTTTGCAAATCCGGCAGGGCTGCGGCCCCGCCGGATTTGCTTTTTCACGGGAG
>ERZ825159.3499-NODE-3499-length-11145-cov-3.957619_pt1 | contig 11145 bp, 12 predicted proteins | sample MGYA00519932_ERZ825159 | MGnify/ENA primary metagenome ERZ825159 (study PRJEB31778, sample SAMEA3449191) | human gut metagenome | biome: human gut; feature: human-associated habitat; material: faeces | place: United Kingdom | collected 2010/2012 ...
TACATTTACTCTAAGATGACAATTTTTACATACAACGCTTTGACCTCCACTAGTGTGATTGCTTGGTTTCCAACCAATTTGAATTTTACTATAATAAATGATATGAAATTTATTATTATATGACTATTTGTTCAATATTATAGAAGTAAAAAAACTCCCTGCAAAAGCAGAGAGGATACCTTACGCTTTAAAATTAATCCAACCCCTCTTACTAACAGTTATAGAAACTCCAAATTATCACACTCATCTCTTTTGATAAAATCAACAAAATCTTTCTTGCTCATACACCTCACCATAGCCATAATCACGTTCTAGTTCGAGTTTTGCATCGGTGTAAAATCTGGGCTGAATTTGAGTTGAAGGTGTTTTTTGATTAGTCCTGTGATTCTGTTTTTCAAAAGTAGTATTGTTGTTTCGTTATCGTGGTCGTTGTATCTTGTTGCGGTTAGTATATAGTCGGATAAGTTTGCGATTTCGCTGGCTCCTGATATATCGAAAACATGGGGTTTGCTGCGCATGATTGAGTTTTTGTTCGAATGTGCTACTAAAATTATTACAATGTTATAGTTTTTCGCCAGGTTTTTTAACGATTTTATGACATTTATCTGCTTTTCGTATTTATCAGTACCACGACATTCAATCGTCATCAAGTTGTCTAGGACGAAGAGTTTGACATTTTTCTTGATTGATAAAAACTCGATAACTGTCGATATATTTGTCTCGTCGGCTTGGGCATTTTTCGAGAATAAAAACAGTTTATCTTTAAGCCATTTGTTGATTTGTGAAACGCCTTCGTCTGTGACTTTGATTGTTTTTCCAAAGCTGTTTACTCCGAATGAAAGATGGATTGGGTTTGAAACTGTTTTATAAAACCAATCGAGAGCCATTTGGGCAGTTAGTTCGCCGGAGTATAAAAATGAGTTAAATCCAAGGCTTAGTGCATTGGCTAGTATTTGGTTTAAAAACGTACTCTTACGACTTCCGGGGCTACCTGTTAGGACTGTCAAAGTGCCGAAGTTTAGCCCTCCTGATGTTACTGAGTCTAGTGGTGCGAATCCTGTTTGGATGCTTGGTGAAGGTGTTGTGTCGAGTGTGATGTCGGATGCATCTACAAATAAATCGTCGACGCATGGACTGTCCAAAACTGTTGCTTTGACTTCGTTGGCGAGTTTTATCATGTCTTGGCCATCCATTTTTTTAATAGTCTTTGCCCTGTCAGAAATCAAGTTGTATATATTTCGTTTTGTGGCTAATTCTTTTAAAATTTTTATGTGATAGTATATGTTTTTTGTCGTTGGGACTGCGCTTGTGAGTGATGTAAAATATGAGACTCCTCCCGCTTTTTCTAAAAGATCTGTTTTTTCTAAATTGTGTTTTAATGTTACAAAGTCTATCGCATCGCCAGAATCATGCATTTTTTTAATGCAATTGTATATTATTTGGTGTTGTGGGTGAAAAAAGTCGTCCACAGACAAATTAAACTGATTTGCGACTAAAACAGACTCTGGCTCAATCAAAATTGAACCGAGAACGCTTTGTTCTGCATATAAATTGTAAAGTGCTATAATATCCCCTCCTTAAATACGCACTTGTATTTATAAAATTGCATAGGCTCATAAATCCTAAAGCATTTATATATTTAATTTTTACATAGGCTCAAAGCCTTGAGATTCCAATTCTTCAAAAAATGATTTAGACTCACCTTTCTTGCGATTTGTTTCATAGTTTTTTCGCGCAAGTATTCTTTCATAAAATTTTCTAAGCGCGCTAGGTGTTAGCACATGACAAGTCCAAAATGATTTACTTTCAAAAATCCAGCTAATCAATTCGCTAACTTCGACAAAATCACGATAGTCGTGGTGAAGTATTTTACCAAAATCTCTTACCCATAAATCAAAATCGGGCTCACTAAAAGACGGATTTGCCTGCTTGACAAAATGCCACAGAAGTTTAGAAAGTAAAAACTCACCGCTTTCTTCTTGAGTGTGGTTGATTTTTTTGATTAAAGAGTGTGATGGATTAATTATTTGTTCGAGACATAAATCATGGGGACTTAGATTTTTGTCATGCAGATTTAGATTGTTGTAATGCGCACCAAGATTATCGTCGTAGCTTGTATGATCTAAAACTTTAGTAATTGTGTTTTCAGAAATCGCATTTTGAGTTGAATCTTCATTACTTGAACTTTCAAAAGGCGCATTGATATTATAATCGTGGTCAAGATCGTCTAAAGTATCATTGCCTGATGTAGTATTTTCATCAGGTGAAGTGTTATTTTTCTTAGGCGATTTAGTTTTTATGTATTTTTGTGATTTTATAAGTTCTTCATAGTTTTCGCCCAATGCGAAATAAGAGTAGTTTCCGCCACAGCTGACAGTTTTTTTCTTTAATATATCGCAGTCGCACATCTTTTTTAGACGTTTGTAGATTGCGCTTTTTTGCAATTTTATTATAACATATTTGCGTGCCATTTGTCAAGAAAAAAGGAGATGATTTTTTTATTTTTTAAAAAGTTGGAACGAAACGACATAAAATCAGTATCTTTTGTCGTTTCGTTCCATGTTTTTACCGGAAAGGTTCATCGTCACCGTACACATTAAGGTCATAGGTATGAAATAAAATACAGCCGCAGTGCCCCCAGAATGTTGGAAAACAGATTACTTTTAGAAAAGCATCGATTTCGGGGCTGTAATGATTGATTTCCATAATTTCACCATAAAGAACCGCTTTTTCATAAAACCTGAGCCAGTCGGGATCCATATTTTCAAACAGGACGCTGAATTTTTGACCAATCAACTTTTTCAATGGGAACATTTCCAACTTGGCGAGGGCTTCGTTTCCATAACAGAAAATCCAATCCACGGCACTGATTTCATCATTGAAAATCATTTTGATGTCTGCAAAGGCGAATGGTGCATCTTCATAGCAGCAATAATGCTGGCGATATGCTTCATAAGTTTTGGGCGTATCGTTCGCAGCAAGACGACCAATGATGGCCTGCTGTTTTTGACGAAAAGCGTGGATAATTTCTTTTTTGCGGCGTATCGTGTATTTCAACGCTTCGCCGTTGATGAGATTCACCGTTTCTGTAATGTTTTGAATCGTGATAGCAGACACCAGACACCCTCTGCGAATTTCCAGAAAATCTTCCCCCAGCTGCTCTTTCAATTCTCCACAGGTGATTCTTGTGGTGTATATTTTTCCGCCATACAGGTGTATTTCCGCATCCTGTTTTTGCATGATAACATAAAGAATTCTGCCCACATTCAAGTGAATGTGCTGCCATTTGGTCGTAATGTCCAGCGTTCTTGTGGTATATATGCGATTATACATAGTTTGGTTCCTTTCGTGCAAATTGCTTGCCTGTCAAATCACTTTCGTAATTTGTTGCCGGATATTCTTTTTCGTATCTCTATTATATCATTTTTTTGTCATGAATACAAGCTCTAACAAGCTGAAAGCTATGCAATCTGCTGTATCGTTGAGAAAGGCTATCTGCTCAATTTCAACTTCAACAAAAATAAGAAATCGGGCAGAGGCTCATTCTATTATAATATATCAATTTTTGTTTTATCACACAAAATACGAACTACTATTCTGTTTTTTCTCCATTCAATGGCAATCTCACGGCAAAAGTTGTCCCCTCTTCTGAACTAGATTCCACGCATACACTTCCCCCATGCAGAACAGCAATCTCTCTTACAAGGGCAAGCCCCAAACCAACACCGCCCATCTGTCTGCTTCTTGACTTGTCTACACGAAAAAATGGCTGGAAAATGCTTTCCCGATATTCTTCCGAAATGCCGCAGCCTGTGTCTGCAATATGCAGCAAAACCTGATGATTTTCTTGCTGCATGGAAACGGTTACACTGCCACCTGCATGATTGTATTTAATTGCATTTTCAATGAGATTAAACAACAGTCTATAAATCAGCGTATCACTGCCAATCATACAAATATCTTCACAATTCTGATGGAATGTAATGTTTTTTTGTTCGGCAAGTGTGGTGAGGTCTGTCAGAATCTCATCAATGAGTGGTGCTAACTCGATTTCATCAGAACGAGAAACAGACTGCAAATTGCTCATTTCCAGAAGCGTACGAACAAGGGAAGTCAAACGGTCTACCTGATCCATTTGAAATTGCACCAGTTCTGCGGCTTCTGTATTGATATTGGAATGTTCTTCGGCAAACAGTTCTAATTTCGTCTGCATCATTGCCAAGGGTGTCCGCAATTCATGTGCAGCATTTCCTGCAAACTGACGCTGTAAATCAAATGACAATGCAAGCCGGTCAAGCATCCGATTCACCGAACAGCTCAGCTGCTGAAACTCTGCTGCTGTATCTTCATCAAGACGTGTGCTGGTAAGATTGTCCTGATTGATGTTTTCTGTCTGCTGTGAAAATTGCTTCAACGGTTTGAGTGCTCTGCCGCTTACAAAATACGCAATTGCCGCACTCAGCAGTGTGACTATAGCTGTAATACACCAGCCCTTTTTCCCAAAAGCTGCCTTAGCATCATAAACTTCCTGAGAAAACTGACTGAGAAATGCAGACATCTGCTGATCATCAAATTCAATTTTCACAACATCAGAGTTTCCGGGGTCGTATTTCATGACAAAGCCATTCAGCGAATCCATGCTGACAGTACCGGAACGATAGAGCAGAAGATTTAAACAGATACAAGTTCCGGCAATTAAAATTGCCGTCAGCAATGTAATTCGCCATTGAAAAGACAGACGTTTCATTCGCTTCATTTCGATTCTCCTTCTATCTCATAGCCCTCTCCAATTCGATTCCGAATGGGGTCATAACCAAGCACTGTACGAAGTTTCTTTCGGAGTGCAGAGATGTGAACACGAATCGAATTGCTGAAACTGTCCACGCTGCTATCCCATACATGTTCAATGAGTTCTTCTTGACTGACGGGTCTGCCCTGATGCAACATCAGATATTCCAGTACACCCGTTTCCTTATGTGTCAGATTGATTGCAACGCCATCTACTGTTGCAATCCGGCTTTTGGTATCATATGTAATTTTTCCGCATTGCAGGCAGACATCCCGCTGAATAAACTGTCTGCGTGTAAGACTGCGAATTCTGGCTTCCAGTTCGGCAAGATGAAATGGCTTGGAAAGATAATCATTTGCACCTGCATCCAACCCCTCCACTTTGTCATTGATTTCACTTCGTGCCGATAAAATCAGTACGGGGGTTTCCTGATTTTCTTTCCGAAAATTACGGAGGAGCGTCATTCCATCTATCTTAGGAAGATTCAAGTCTAATAGTACCAAATCATAATATTCAACTGCTAAATATTCTGAAGCTGTTTCTCCATCGACGCAGGCATCCACTTCATAGCCTGAATGCTGCAATTTTTTTGTGATGTCCTCTCGCAAGGATTGCTCATCTTCTACTACCAAAAGTCTCATAGTATGCTCCTTATATTTTTTCTTCATTATAACAGATGCAGATAAAATCTGTGTTAAATTTCTCTTAACGCAGATTTTATACTGCATGGTGTATACTGGTATCATCAAATCACAGGAGGGAAACAAATGGTATTAAAAAAAGCAACGGTGCAAGTGCTTCTTCTGCTCATCGGAATGGCAATGCTCGTCTTTGGCATCTGGCGTGAGGAAGCACAGACGGTTTTTTCAAAGGCAATTCGATTATGTATGGAGTGTGTTGGAATTGGCTAAGAAAAAACAGCGTAACAAAAAGAAGGTGCATCTTCTTGCACGATTTCGAGGTTGGATTCAGGCAGGAGCAACGCTTCTAACCAACATTCATCTTCCAAATTTTTTGAATGGTTCTCTAAATCAGGGAAAAGGAAAATATGCCTGTGTGCCGGGATTAAATTGTTATTCCTGCCCAGGAGCAGCAGGCTCTTGTCCCATTGGTGCTTTTCAGGCAGTGGTAGGGTCATCTAAATTCAAATTTTCCTATTATATTACAGGCATGCTGATTTTATTCGGCGTTTTATTGGGAAGATTTATCTGCGGATTTTTGTGTCCATTTGGATGGTTTCAAGAACTTCTGCATAAGATTCCATCCCCGAAATTCTCCACTAAAAAACTGAAACCATTGCGTTATCTAAAATATGGTATTTTACTGGTAATGGTGATTCTTCTTCCAATCGTCATTGTAAATGAAATGGGAATGGGTGACCCGTTCTTCTGCAAATATCTTTGCCCACAAGGCGTTTTAGAAGGTGCACTTCCATTATCTATCACGAATGAAGGCATTCGCCGTGCATTGGGCGTACTATTTTCTTGGAAAGCATTTGTTTTGCTGGCAGTCATCGTGGGCAGTGTATTTTTTTACCGTCCATTCTGTAAATGGCTCTGTCCGCTGGGAGCGTTTTATGCACTTCTGAATCGAGTGTCCCTCTTCCAAATGAAGGTTGACAAAGACAAATGCGTATCTTGTGGTGCTTGTGAAAAGGCATGTAAAATGGATGTCGATGTCACAAAGCATCCAAATCATGCCGAATGTATTCGTTGTGGGATGTGTATGAAATCCTGTCCAACAAATGCGATTCGCTATCAATATGGCTTTGAAAAGTCGTCAAAAACAAAAAAACTTACAACAGAAAAAAAGGAGTTTCAAAAATGAAAAAGAATTGGATCGTTACATTGGCAGCTTGTATGGTATTTTCCCTTTCTCTTAGCGGATGCGGTACTGCAACGGATACCGCTTCTTCAACTGCATCCAGTGAATCCTCCAGCGAGGCAGAAACATCCGGAAAATCTGAACAGGATTTGATGGACGAAGAAAACAATATTTTAGAAAAGAACAAAGACCTTTGGGAAAAAGTCTTTGCATCCATGGATAAGAACGTTACTAGCGATACACTGAGTTCAAACTATGGGGATGTTCTGATAGCTGCCGTGGAAAATGCAAAAGACCAGTTTTCGGATGCAGAGTATGAAATGTTGAAAGCAGATGCAGAACAAATTCGCAAGATTGAAGATGAAATTGCTGCACTTCCGACAGATTCCAGTGATGAATCGACCAATGCCGCAGCAGGCAGTTCTTTTCCGCAGTTTGAGGGAAACGATTTGGATGGAAACAAAGTAGACAGCAGTATTTTTGCAGAAAACGCTGTGACAGTCGTGAATTTTTGGTTCAACGAATGTAAGCCTTGCGTGGAAGAACTCAGTGAAATGAATGCCCTGAATGACCGCATCAAAGAACAGGGTGGCGAAGTCATTGGTGTGAATGTCGGAACACTGGATAACAACGAAGAGAATATCGCAACAGCAAAACAAATTCTTGAAACAAAAGGGGCAAAGTATCGGAACATCTATTTTGATTCTGACAGCGATGCTGGAAAGTTTGCTCTGGGTGTTACGGCATTCCCGACAACTTATGTCATTGACAGAAACGGTAATATTGTCGGAGAAGCACTCCTTGGCGGTATCAACAATGACGACAATTTGAATACACTTCAGAGTACAATTGATGAAGTTCTTGCAAAGGATGCTCAAAAATAAGGCTGATTTTGATGGATTTTGAATTCATCACTCATAAAACAGAAAAGCACATAATTTCAAATTTCCTGAAATTATGTGCTTTATCAATAACATCATATTAATAATTCAGGTAGTAATTTGCATCTGCTGCACTTCCAAAGGATTGATAAATCAAAAGTTATTTTACCCCATAAAAAATTCCTTTTTTAAAGGAAAGATAAATTGGCAATCCAAAAGCAAAGTTTAAAAATCCACCAACTACAACGCCAGCCAATGCAATGAGAGCGATGTAGTCTAATACATGATGAAAACCATTTCTGCAAAAGTAAATAATTCATGCTATCAGATGTACGATCCAACCAACATCACTGAACAACCCTAATACCAGAAATGGAATATCTGGCATCATAGCAGTATAACGGACATTTTGTTTTCCCTCTTGCTGAAGCTGCTTGATATGTTTTTCAGTTACTTCTCTTTTTTTTATGTAGAATTTCTTTCATTGTACTCATAGAAAACCTCCAGCTTTCAATTTATTCTTTCATTATACTACATTCCAAATCAAAAAACAAGAATCACGCATAATCCCATAAAAATGACAGGAGAGCCACCAAAGCCCTCCTGTCATTTTTCTATAAAGCTCAAAAAGTCCGCTTACAGCATAAGTTCCCGCCGCATCAAACAAAAATCCAATACAACCAGCGACAAGTGTTCCACATTCACCGTTCCACTTCCCTTGAACGCCAGAACAATGATACAATCAAAGTCAGTCATACCTGCGGTAAATTCTTTTTCAAAGGTTTGTGTCGTTCCGTTTGCCGATGCCGAGCCGTTCAGATACGGCGTATAACTGTCATGATTGGCTTGCATGTGGTAGTTGATGCTTGCGGTAGAGGGTGCAGTATAATCAAGAGAAAGCCGGTACTTTTGTCCTTCTTGGAGCATAATTCTAAAGGTGTGCTATTTGTTCCTATGTCAAAGCTGAACAAAGAGCGACCAGTAACAGAGTGCCCGAACTCTTGCCAGAAATTCCTTGCTAACAAATGGTTTCGTCAGGTAATCGTCTGCACCACTGTCCAACCCATCAACCTTATCTTCAATCTGGGATTTTGCAGTCAACATCAATACCGCTGAACTGATTTTTTGCTGCCGAAGTTTGCAGAGAACTGTAATACCATCTAATTTTGGCAACATAATGTCTAGAATGATAAGGTCATAAATGCCGGTCAAGGCACAATCCAATCCATATTCTCCATCATTGGCGATGTCTGTGTGATATCCTTCCAGTTCCAGCATTTCGGACAGCACATTTGCCAAATCTTTTTCGTCTTCTATGATTAAAATACGCATTTGCATCTTCTCCTTTGCATTTAATATATCAGAAAAACTTGAAAATTTCTTGATGCAGGGACGAGAATCATATAGCATAAACGAGCACGAAACTTGCAATTATTTTTCCCTCTGTTTTCCACTCTGCAAAAAATAAATCCACTGCTATGAAGTACAATGCCTGACTACGGGAAATCTGCTAATTGTTGCCATGGTAACGCCACTGTCTGCAAAAATAAGCCCCTGCTGGAACAAAATCCGGCAGAGGCTTATTTTTTTATTACTTCTTATGCTGATTCAGATCATCTATTATTTCCTGTTTTGTCTGCGAAATATGATGACTTTCAAGGCAAATTTCTACATCAAGACCAGCGATTATATCAGCAAGCTGGCTGCATCGTTCCGGATTTTTCACCCAAGTCGGAAATATTCCGCCTGCGGCATCGCCTAAAAATAGCACCTTTTCACGCTCTACAAATACAAGTGTCGAATCATCTGTATGCGGAGCGTTGCTTCTGAGCAGCTTAATCGGACAGTTGCCTGCATCTATGGTCAACTCATTAGAGAATACAATATCTGGAAACGTAATGATAACAGGCTTGTTTCCCTCATATTCTTTGCGGATACATGCATCAAGAGATAGAAACATTTCATCGCCTTTTTCTTCTATCTTCTTCTTGAACTGCCTCAGGTAGCTATCCGTTATGCGGTTTGCTATGCAAAATCCGTTGACAGCGTGCATACCAAAAGTATGATCCCAATGCCAGTGCGTAAGGACGGTTATTTTCGGAAGCGGTAATCCGGCTTCTTCCAATGCGGAATAAAATTCCTTCGTATGTGCTTCGGAATGTCCTGCATCGACAGCAACACTAAAGTGATCTCCCTTGATATATCCAAGAATCGGACGGTCACGCTCCTTTTCAAATGGATAAAACCATACACAATCTGTAACTTTTGTCAATTCCATATTATCACCTCAATATGTAGTAATTAAAGCTATTATACCAAACAGCTCCGAAAAAGTCAATCTGTAAACCTTCTGTGTCCGGGGCAATCATTAAAAATATCAAAGCAGGATCAGATATGGATACAAGCCATTACTAAAAATATTTGTTACTTAGTATAACTAATGTATATGGAAAGCTTTTTGCTCTGATTATATTCTGCTTTGGCACCAAAAACTGAACTGTTAAATCCTAAACCAGCAATTAGGTTACTGTTCACGGTTTCAATTCTCTCAAATGTTTTTGCATTGTGTTCAACTGCCGTCCTAATCTCAGGAAACTTTTTTATCCAGGTATACTCATGCTTTACCCTGCTTTTTTCATATCCAGTTCCTCTTACCGTGTAATCTTGAGAAACTGAAACATTCAGCTTAGCTTCTGTATTAATATTACATACTGGAATTGCCATACCTAATTCGCCATGATAATCCTTATTTACTACAATGCCGATAACAAGTACAGACACGCCAAAATTATCTAGTATATAGTTAGCAACATCATTCAACATTTCCCGCAAAATAAAATCCTTAAAACAGGATTCCTCAATATAATTATTAGGATTCATTGGGTGAGAAATATATTTGCAATTTGGAAGCCATCTTTCACCAGATAAATTCTTAAACTTCTTTTCCTTGATTTCAGTTATAGAGTATGTCTTTCCATCAAGCACAGAAAATTCTTGTAATTTTTCCCTCAATTGTGGTGACATTTCCTCGTCTATATCAAATATATTATCCATTATTTCGCGAACCAGCAATATACTCTGCAGAATATCTTCTTCTGAAAATTTCATAATTATCTCCTTTTTATTTAAGCACTTAATTTTTTATAGTATATCATATATTTTTTTTAATGTCAAGTCAAGAGCACCTCTGAATACGAACTGCTTTTTTGCTGATGCATTTATACTGTGTTTGAGAAACGAGGTTCAGTGCAACTTTATGTAATAAGCATTGATATTGAGTGATAAAATTATATTTCTAATTATTAAAGTATTCTTATGAAAAATAACATTCAAGCACCAGTGAAACTTGGTTTCAATCACAAATATACTAATAATATGATATGATAAATTAGAATGTTATTCTTAACCATTCCTCAAGATGAAACTTCTCTATGATTGATTTTGCAATTGCTGCCGAAAGATTATCTGTAAGTATACAGGGCGTTTTATCGACAACAGATAACAATTCAGAAACAGGAGTATCAAGCCCCAACGCATTTCTTATGGTCATCATAGTTCGTGCTTTATTCTGAGGGCATTTCGTTAAAATCACCTTTAGAGCTTGTGTTCATAGGCGTTTTAAGAGTGTAGCAGCATGAGAAATCATAATCA
>ERZ825159.3513-NODE-3513-length-11128-cov-121.497426_pt1 | contig 11128 bp, 8 predicted proteins | sample MGYA00519932_ERZ825159 | MGnify/ENA primary metagenome ERZ825159 (study PRJEB31778, sample SAMEA3449191) | human gut metagenome | biome: human gut; feature: human-associated habitat; material: faeces | place: United Kingdom | collected 2010/2012 ...
ATCCGATGATTATTGTGATGAACGGAACGATGCCAAGAGGTGCAAGTTAGAATCTCTCATCTTTTAATAAGATTCCTACACCTTTATAATATAATAGCGTACAGGGGGAACGATTTTTGTCGTTGTACCCTGTACGCTATTTTTGTTTCGCTATTATGAAGCTGTACCCTCCCCTTGTGAAACAGTGCCGTCGATTATCGGCTTGCGGTAATTACCAGTGAGAAGTGCTTGTATCTCGGATTCCGGATAGAGGGTCTTGCCACATAATATAATGTAGGGCAAGATGCCTTGCTTGCGATATTCCTGCAAGGTACGGCGACTAAGCTTCAGGAGCTCGGAGAGTTCCTTGTCGGTGAGGTATCGCTCCCCGTCCAAAGGTGGGCTGTAGGACTCGATGAATGAAGATAGCCAGTTGTTGGCTTTCTTCAAGGATTGCATGGCGGTGTCTATCGACTTGCTCTCATGCGTAAGAAGTTGGTTCATGTTCATTGTTTACAATTTGGATTAAGTGGTGAATATAAAATGTGTTGGCTCGCCCAGGGTGAAGTTTTCGGCTTTGCCTTGGGTGAGTTTGGCTTTATGCTATACCGATTTGATTCTGGCGATAAGCGGAACGATGGCTTTGACCTCTTCGGGGCAGTAATAGAATTGGCGACCTATCTGGGTATGCCCCAAGAAACGGCGGTCACGAAGTTTTTGTAAGGTGCGCTGGCTGATGCGAAGTTGCTGGCAGACCTCATGACCTGTAAGCCATTTGTTCAGACGCTTGCCGTTAGCCTTATGCTTCAGCAACTCAACTTTCTTTACCAAGGCATCGTATCTTGCCATCATCAAGTCGAATGCCTTCTTTTCCATTGTTACTACTTCCATATTCTCTGTTTTATTGGTTCAACAAATTCGGGTGCAAAGTTAATGTGTGTATGTTGAAAAACAATGAAAATGAATAACTGTGGCAGTGCTTTTCTGGGGTTTGCCGACCGCTTGGCAAGAAAAATCAAGAAAATTATACGTGGGTCATTAATGAGTTGTTAAACGGGTATTTCGCAAATGCTTAATTTTGCCGCCGAGAAATAAAAACAACGAATTATATAACATTTCAAACGGAATTAGAATGGAAGTAATAACAATGGAAAGTGCAGCCTTCAAAAAGCTGACAGAACAGTTGACAGAAATAGTCCAGTACGTGCGATTGGCAAAAATGGCATTTCAAGAGAACTTGACGGGTAAGGGATTGAAGCCGATGTTGACCAATGACGATGCAGCTAAGATGCTTGGTGTGAGCAAGCGCACCTTGCAGCGAATGCGTTCAGAGAACCGCATTGATTTTATTAAAATTGGTAATCAATGCCGATACCAAGTTGAAGCCATTGAAAGAATGGTTGAGGAACGAACAATAGCAAAGGAAACATGAGCATGGAAGATGGAACATTGAGAAAACTGGAGTTATATCTCCATGACCTACACAAAAAAATAGACGGCATCTATGACATGCTGATGTTGAGACACGAACGAGAGACGGAGCAAAAAGGAAGTTCTGCCATCAATGAAAAATTGCTCGACAACCAAGACCTCTGCCTCTTATTTCAAATCTCCCCTCGTTCCCTTCAACGCTATCGCAGTCTGGGAGTGCTTCCCTACAAGCGTTTGGGGCAGAAAACCTACTACACGGAAGAGGATGTGATGCAGTTTGTTGAGAATAATGTAAAAGAATTCAAGAAAGAGAATGTGGAGCATTACTTGACTCGCATTCATCAGAAATTCAAATAACAACAGTATTCACCATTAAAAATTTACAATTATGGTACAAAAGAAAAAGAGTGATGAACAGGACGTGCTGGTAGTCCGTGACGAGAAGACGGGCGAGATCAGCGTCGTCGCCGGACTCAGCAGAGACGGCACCCCGAAGCGAGCGCCCGCCAAGGCGGAGAACACGTCCGACTTCCTGCGTTTTGACCGCAACAGCGACCTGATGGACAGTTTCTTTAGAAACTTCTTCCGCCAGTGCAAGGAGCCAAGCCGGTTCGGATTCTACCGCATAGCGGCAGACCAGGTGGAAAACCTGCTTGGCGTGATGAAGGAGTTGCTGAAAGATCCGGAGGCTAACAAGGAGATTCTTTCCGCCCACAAGGTTGACACCTCCAATTATGAGAAAGAGGCAAAGCAATCGGAAGGTCAGGCGAAAGAAACCGCATCATCGGACGATGCGTCCAAGACGCAAGCTAACACAGAAAAAGAGAATGTATCATCTGAACAAACCAACGAAAAAGAGAACGACATGGAACAGAAACCAGAACAGACCGCAACCGAACAGCAGGCACAGACCGCTCCGGGTGTAAAGCAGAACCTCATCAGTGGTAACGATGTGAACCTGCAGGAACTTGGTGCCAAATATGGCATAGACTTCAACAGTATGAATGAGAAGGATATGAAAGCCCTGTTCAACTACGGCAAGACGGGGCTTGTGATTGTGAAGCCGACCTTCGGCGGTGAACAGATAGAGATACAGGCCCGTCTGTCATTCCTCAAGGACGATAACGACCAGTTGCAACTCGTGCCGCATTTCGTGCGCAACGAGCCAAAACTCGATGTCGCTTACAAAGGCTATACCTTCACTCCAGAGGACAAGAAGAACCTGTTGCAGAACGGCAACCTCGGAAAGGTAGTGGATTTCCCCGACAAGAATACAGGTGAGCTGCGTCCTCATTTCATCAGTATCGACCGTCTCACCAATGAGATTGTTGACATCCCTACCAACAAGGTGCGCATACCCGATACCATCGGCAAGACACCTATTACCAAGGACGACAAGAGGGTGCTCTACTCAGGTATTCCGCTTCGCAAGGAGATTGAGCTTGCCAACGGGCGCAAGTTTACACCGCTGTTGCAGGTGAATGTGGAACAGCGTGGCGTGGAGTTCGTGCCTGGCAGCACAAGACAGGCACAAGGTCAGAAACAGAATGGAGACAAGAAGCAGACCGCTGACAAGCAGGAGCAGAAGGCAGAAGGTGACGTGAGTGGTCAGAAGAAGCAGCAAGATCCCAACCACTGGCTCAATGAGGACGGGACCATCCGCCGACTCAACACCTATTTCAAGAAGGAACTGACCGAGCAGCAGAAGGACGACTATGTGGCAGGCAAGACCATCGAGATCAAGGAAGTGCCCAACAAGAACGGCAGCGGTATCTATACCGCCTACGTAAAGTTCGACTTCGACAAGATGCAGCCACGTTCCTACCGCAACAATCCAGACCTCAAACAGGCGAAGGAACAGATTCCGACCAATGAGAACAATGTACAAGTCGCCGTCAACGAGCAGGGCAAGACCCATGAGGCGACCAAGCACACCAAGGATCCGCTGAGTCCGGGACAGTCTGCGCCAAAGAACGAAAAGCAGCAGAAGGAACAGAACGCCGAGGAACAGAAGCCAAAGAGAAAGGCAAGAAGCGTGAAGATGTAGTTGCCGCCACTTGATCCACAGAGTTAATCATCCATCATAACAACCGACATCTGCGACCGTCTATCCCACGGTTGCGGATGTCACAAAAACAACAGACAATGAAGACAATCATAGCAGAGAAACCAAGCGTAGCCAAGGAAATCGCCCACATTGTAGGAGCTGACAAGCGTGAGGAAGGCTATATGCAGGGCAATGGCTATTATGTGACATGGGCATTCGGACATTTAGTGCAGCCAGCCATGCCGGAAACCTACGGCATGAAGGGATTCCATGCAGAGAATCTGCCTGTGATTCCCGACCCGTTCGTTCTTGTTCCCCGACAAGTCAAGACTGAGAACGGCTACAAACCAGATGCAGGTGTGCTTGCCCAGATTAAAATTATCGGCAAGCTGTTTGACAGCAGTGAGCGCATTATCGTAGCAACTGATGCCGGACGTGAGGGAGAGTTGATTTTCCGATACCTCTATGCGTATCTCGGTTGCAGGAAACCTTTCGACCGTCTCTGGATCAGTTCGCTTACGGACACCGCCATCCGTGAGGGACTTCGGAACCTCAGGGATGGCAAGGAGTATGACAATCTCTATCATGCAGCCAAGGCACGAAGTGAGGCAGACTGGCTCGTCGGCATCAACGGCACACAAGCCCTTACTATAGCCGCAGGACGTGGCACCTATTCCGTAGGTCGTGTGCAGACTCCGACCCTTGGCATGGTGTGCGAACGCTATTGGGAACACAAGCGTTTCGAGTCGAAACCGTTCTGGCAGGTACACTTCGGTGTGGTTGATGCAGACAGTGGCAATATACTGAAGTTCACATCTGCCAACCGATGGACAGACGAAGCTACCGCAACCGACATATATAATAAGGTGAAAGATACCGGTTCTGCCATCATCACAAAGGTCGCAACCAAGCGAAAGGTGGAGAAGGCACCGCTCCTTTACGACCTCACCACCTTGCAGAAAGAAGCCAACTCCCAGCATGGCTTCACGGCAGAGCATACACTCTCCATCGCCCAGAAACTCTACGAGGCAAAGTTCATCACCTATCCAAGAACATCAAGCCGCTATATTTCGGATGATGTATTTGCCACCCTTCCCAAACTCTTCAAGAATCTGGAGAATCATTCGGAATATGGAGAGAAAGTGAAACTCTTGCCTGGCAGTGAGGACTACAGCAAGAACAGCGTGAATGCCGCCAAGGTGACCGATCACCATGCCCTGCTCATCACAGAAAATGCAGCCATTGGTCTTTTCAAGGACGAGAAGATCGTTTATGACATGATATTGTGCCGGATGATTGAAGCGTTCTCGGCAGACTGCATCAAGTACATCACATCAGTATCGGCGCAAGTGGATCATGAAGTTGAGTTTGGCATCAGTGGCTCCATCATCCGACAGACTGGCTGGCGAGCGTTGTCGCTCAAGGAAAAGAACAACAGGCAGGACAAGGATGCAGACGCAACAGACAATGAGGTCAAGGAGCAAGTCATTCCCAACTGGCAAGAAGGACAGCATGTCACTCTTTCTGGCTGCACCATCACGGAGGGCAAGACCAAACCAAAGCCATTGCATACGGAATCCACATTGCTTGCAGCAATGGAGACCGCAGGCAAAGAGATAGAAGATGATACGATGCGCCAGGCAATGAAGGACTGCGGTATTGGCACACCTGCCACACGTGCCGCCATCATCGAAACCCTGCTCAAACGAGAGTATATGGTGCGCCAGCAGAAGAAACTTGTGCCGACAGAAAAAGGACTCGCCCTGCATTCCGTGGTGAAGAACATGGCGATTGCCAATGTGGAGATGACGGGCAAATGGGAGGCGGAACTTGCCAAGATTGAACGAGGTGAAGCAAGTGCAGACGGGTTCACCCATAGTATCGAAGGCTATACCCGTGAAATCACTGCGGAATTGTTAGGTTGCGACAGACTTTTCAGCCACAAGGATTCCGGCTGCCAGTGTCCTAAATGCAAGCAAGGTACCATGCAGTCCTTCGGAAAGGTAGTAAGATGTAGCAACAAGGAGTGCGGTATGCCAGTGTTCAAGCAGGTAGCAGGAAAGTTGCTCACAGATTCCGACATCACCGACTTGCTTACCAAGGGCAAGACCAGAACGCTCAATGGTTTCACCAGCAAGCAAGGCAAATCATTCTCCGCAGCCATTGCCTTTGACGAGAATTTCAACACGAAATTCGTCTTTGCAGAGCGCAAATCAGCAGAAAAGCGAGGAAATGTGAAGAGATACAAGAAATAGTTTGTACCTTTGCCACCGAAACATGGTTCATAAATGGTGTCTTTATTCAGGATGCTTTTATTTACTGTGGATTAAGTGGCGGCACTCGGAGGGATACCGAGTGCCTTTTTCTTGCTTTCAACAAACATCAACCGCCATCCACGGTTTATTATTCACCACTTAATCCATTCAACAGACAAATGAACAGAAAGAAACAGGCACAGACAGAGCTGTCCTATTACGGACTGTACCTCTTGAACCACCTCAGGGAGAACCGTTTTCCACAAGCCAGCGATGCGGACTTTATCCGCGAACGTGCAGACCATGCCGCAGAAGTATATGAGCAGGCACGGCGTGATGCCCTCTTTGCCGATGCGGCACAAGAGCTTGCCATGTCAGCATTGCTGAAAGGTCTCCGCTTTTCCAAGTACAGCATCCTGTATGATGTTGTTGACAGTGAGTTTCCCCTGGAGGTAGCAGTAGAAGACCAGGAAGCGTTTGTCAAGCACCTCCTGCCTTTGGTTGATAACGTGTATTCCATTTACGACCTCACCGATGACGATTTTGCCCAGTCACCGGACTACGAGCAGCTCTACACAGAGTTGACGGGAGCCGTAGCCCTTTTCATTGAGTCAAATGGCGTACAATAGAAAACAACGTCTGAACGACAACATCAAGGCGATAGAGACAGCATTCATCCTTGACAGGGAACAGCGCACGCCGACCGCCCGTGAGCGTCTCCTTCTGGAGCGTTACTGCGGATTCGGTGGATTGAAGTGCATCCTGAACCCTGCCAGGGAACTGGCGGATGCCGTCCATTGGGCAAAGTCAGACCTTGAATTGTTTGCTCCAACAGTGGAGCTGCATAGACTTATCCGTGAAAACAGCAAGAATGAAAGCGAGTACAAACAGTTGATGGACAGTCTGAAACAGTCTGTCCTCACGGCATTCTACACGCCGTCAGCCGTTACGGAGGCTCTGGCGGATGTGTTGAAAGAGCATCAGATTATCCCCGAAAAGGTGCTTGAACCCTCGGCAGGCATCGGTGCCTTTGTCGATTCCGTCTTGGATAACAATCCCAAGGCAGACATTATGGCATTTGAAAAAGACCTGCTTACGGGAAAGATACTCCGCCATCTGCACCCGGAGCAGAAAGTGCGCATAGAGGGATTCGAGAAGATAGAAAAGCCTTTCAATGACTACTTCGACCTCGCCATCTCAAATATTCCATTTGGCGATGTTGCCGTGTTTGATCCGTCCTATACAGCCATGAAAGGCATGAGGGCACTTGTCACCAGACGCATACACAACTACTTCTTTGTCAAGGCTCTTGATACGGTAAGGGATGGTGGGTTGGTTGCCTTCATCACCTCACAAGGCGTATTGAATGCCAAAAACAACAGTGCCGCGCGTTTTATGATGCTCTATCATGCTGATCTCGTGTCAGCGATTCGTCTTCCCAACAACCTGTTCACGGAAAATGCCAATACGGAAGTGGGCAGTGACCTCATCATCCTCCAGAAAAACAGCCAAAAGGAGTCGCTGCGAGGAGACGACAACCTGCTTGATACCGTCTATAATGACGAGAACCGCATTCCGACAAACAACTACTTTCTGGAGCATCCGGAACGCATTATCCATACAACAGCAAAGTTGGATACTGACCCGTTCGGCAAACCTGCAATGATATACACGCATGAGGATGGTGTGGAAGGCATTGCAGAGGATTTGCGAAGGATGCTCCATGAAAACTTTAAGAAGAACTTCAATTTGAACCGATACTTGGGGATAGAGGAAACAAAGGCTGAGGAAGTTAAGGAGGTTGAAGAAACAGAAAAGATAGAAAAAACAGAGAAGATAAAGCCTTCCATTGAGGAAAAGCAGAACGATACGGTAGTATCCTTGCAAAAGCAGGAAAAGCCTACTGATGATGCTGAGCTATCCCAAAAGTCCAATCATCAGCAGCCACCAGTCCAAATGACTCTGTTTGACCTTTGGGGAATGGAAGAAGAAAAACGTCTGACTGTCCATGCTACAAAGAAGAAAGCAGAGGTAACAGTGGGTGCTGCCGCCAAGAAAGTGTCAAGGAAGAAAGCAAGTCCGTTGGTAAAAAGCGTCAATCCGACTTTTGAAGTTGTGACAAAGCCTGTGGAAAAAGAAGAAAAGCCTTCGTTGACAGATGCAAAAGAGCAGGAAACAGCACAGAAGACAAAACCAATCCTGCCTGGTGATGAACCATACGCAAGCATCTCTTGGGAAGAGAATCCGCCAATCAACGGCTTTTACGAGATGATGATGACCATGGCTCCCGAAGACAGGGTGCTGCTGCGCCAAAAGGCGGAACTGCACCGTCAGGAACAACTCAAGGCTTTGGGCGTTGAAGATACGCTTGATCCGAAGTTCAAGCCTCCGATGGAACCGATAGAAGTTCTCAAAGTTCAAATCGGGCATGGACAGTCGAAAGGGAATGAGGCAAAAGAAGATTCCAAGACTCAGAGCACATTGAAAGAAACAAATCATGAGCGGGAACAACAAAAAGAGCAAGAAAGAAAGCGGGAAGAGCTGGCAAAGAAGAAAGAGGATGCTATGAAGCCCCGTCCATTTGATGAGAAACGGGAAAGTTTTCATCGTGAGGGTTCTATGGTGCTCGACTCTGCCAGAAATATCGGTGTATTGAAAGACCTTACCAAGTATGGTGCTACCTTCATGCCGTTGGATCTGAATATGGAGCAGAAAGAAAAGGCTGTCCTGTATATCGCCCTCCGTGATGCCTATCAGAAACTTTACACCTATGAAGCGGAAGAACAGACGGAAAACAAGCAGATGCGTGAGAGTCTGAATGTCTATTATGACGCTTTCTTCATTCGCTTCGGCAACCTCAATGCCAAGCAGAACGTGAAGTTCATCCTCATGGATGCCTCAGGGCGCGACATGCTGTCATTGGAACGGGTGGAAAACGGACAGTTCATAAAGTCAGACATCTTCGACCACCCGGTCTCTTTTTCGCTTGACGAGGTCAGTCATGTGGATTCTCCAGAGGAAGCGCTCACCGCCTCACTCAACAAGTTCGGCCGTATCGACTTGCCGTATATGACAGAATTATCGGATATGCCGGAACCGGAACTGACGGAAGCGCTTAAAGGGCGCATCTATTACAATCCGCTCATAGACGGCTACGAGATAGCCGACCGCTTCATTGCTGGCAATGTCATAGAGAAAGCGGAGCGTATAGAAGAATGGCTGAAGGAAAATCCTGACCATGCAATCGTGAGGGAGTCGTTGGAAGCCTTGAAGGCAAGCATTCCCGAACCGATAGCCTTTGAGGACCTGGACTTCAACTTCGGTGAGCGTTGGATACCTACAGGTGTGTATTCCGCTTACATGAGCCACCTCTTCAATACACAGGTCAGCATCGTCTATTCCGACAGCATGGACGAATATTCGGCAAAATGCAGTATGAAGACCATGGCCATCACGGATGAGTATATGGTGAAGGGATATTACCGCCACTATGACGGCATGAGTCTTCTGAAACATGCCCTACACAACACTTGTCCCGACATGATGAAGAGCATCGGTGAGGATGAACACGGCAACGACATCAAGGTGCGTGACAGCGAGGGCATACAGCTTGCCAATGCCAAGATTGACGAAATCCGCAACGGGTTCACTGAATGGCTGGAGGAGCAGTCTGACTCCTTTAAGGAACGCTTGACCACAATGTACAACCGGAAGTTCAACTGCTTCGTGCGTCCGAAGTATGACGGTTCTCACCAGACCTTCCCCGGCTTGGATCTGAAAGCCCTTGGCGGAAAGTATGGTGTCAAGAGTGTGTACCCAAGTCAGAAGGACTGTGTATGGATGCTTTTGCAGAACGGCGGCGGGATATGTGACCACGCCGTAGGTACAGGCAAGACCCTCATCATGTGCATGGCTGCGCATGAGATGAAACGTCTCGGTATAGCTCACAAGCCAATGATTATCGGGCTGAAAGCCAATGTCGCGGAGATAGCTGCCACCTATCAGACAGCTTATCCCCATGCGAGGATACTCTATGCCTCGGAGAAGGATTTTTCCACCAAGAACCGTGTCAGTTTCTTCAACAACATCAAGAACAACGACTATGACTGTGTAATCATGTCGCATGACCAGTTCGGGAAGATACCGCAATCGCCAGAACTCCAGCGGCAGATATTGCAGGCGGAGCTTGATACCGTGGAGGAAAACTTGGAGGTGATACGCACGCAGGGCAAAGACGTGTCGAGGGGAATGCTCAAAGGCTTGGAAAAGCGGAAGCAGAATCTGGAGGTGAAGTTGCAGAAGATAGCCTACAGCATCGAGCAGCGCACCGATGATGTGGTGGATTTCCGCATGATGGGCATCGACCACTTGTTTGTGGACGAGAGCCACCAGTTCAAGAACCTCATGTTCAACACCCGTCACGACCGTGTGGCAGGACTCGGCAACAGCGAGGGAAGCCAGAAGGCACTCAATATGCTCTTTGCCATCCGAACCATACAGGAGCGGACAGGCAGAGATCTGGGAGCGACATTCCTGTCGGGAACAACTATCAGTAACTCACTGACAGAGTTGTATCTGCTCTTCAAGTACCTGCGCCCCAAGGAACTGGAGCGTCAGGACATCCGCTGTTTCGATGCGTGGGCGGCAATCTTCGCCAAGAAGACTACCGACTTCGAGTTTAACGTCACCAACAACATCGTACAGAAGGAGCGTTTCCGATACTTCATCAAGGTACCGGAGCTTGCTGCTTTCTACAACGAGATAACCGACTATCGCACGGCGGAGGCGGTTGGCGTGGACAGACCACAGAAGAACGAGATTCTTCATAACATACCACCGACACCAGAGCAGGAAGATTTCATCCAAAAGCTGATGGAGTTTGCCAAGACGGGTGATGCCACCATCCTCGGCAGACTGCCATTATCGGAAACAGAGGAAAAGGCGAAGATGCTCATAGCCACAGACTATGCCCGAAAGATGGCACTCGACATGCGCATGATAGACCCGACTTGTGAGGATCATCCCGACAACAAGGCGAGCCATTGTGCCAAGATGATAGCGGACTATTACAAACGCTATGACAATCACAAGGGCACGCAGTTCGTATTCTCAGATCTTGGCACATACAGACCTGGGGAATTCAACGTGTATTCTGAAATCAAGCGTAAGCTGATAGAGGATTATGGAATACCTTCATCTGAAATCCGCTTCATTCAGGAGTGCAAGAACGAGAGGGCAAGAAAGGCGGTGATAGCAGCCATGAACGAGGGTTCGGTACGAGTATTGTTCGGCTCCACATCCATGTTGGGTACAGGTGTAAACGCACAAAAACGGTGTGTGGCTATCCATCATTTGGATACACCGTGGGTGCGACATGAAGTCGCATAGATAATTGTTGGAATGATACTTTAAGTAT
>ERZ825159.3517-NODE-3517-length-11100-cov-6.556451_pt1 | contig 11100 bp, 8 predicted proteins | sample MGYA00519932_ERZ825159 | MGnify/ENA primary metagenome ERZ825159 (study PRJEB31778, sample SAMEA3449191) | human gut metagenome | biome: human gut; feature: human-associated habitat; material: faeces | place: United Kingdom | collected 2010/2012 ...
TGCGGCTTTCCCGCATCCGGCTCCTCATATGGCTAATCGTTTGTCTGGTTTCTGTGTACCCGACACTTTTCTCCCTAAAATCAATCTCCTCGTCATGTCAATCTCTGTGTATTGGACAAGTTTCTTTCTTGGATATCGTCATATGTGGCTCCCTTCCCTCCAGTGGCATTACCCACCTTCTTCGGTAGTATGAAGCCATCCGACTGCCTATATTTCTTTTGTCTCTCTTTCTTTTGTTGACAAGACATACTCTGCTCCTTTTTTTTTCTAAAGCTGAGAAAATATAGGCTCTCTCCAGTTGACATACAATCCTTGTATTACATGAACAGGTCCTTCCGACGCCGCGGAGCTGTGTGAAATCTCACCTTAACGATAAACCCACATGTTGCCTTCCCCTCAGACCACAGAGTCGGCACTCCGATTTATAGTATTTCGGCGCAGGGTTGCTGTCCCTGCAACCTTGCTGTCTACGCTTAGCCCATTACATTACTGTAACACACTCAAGACTCGCTTCAAATACTGTGGTTAGCAGCTTATTTGTTCCACCTGTCGGATTGTACACCCTTAGCTGGACGCACTGCCTGACCCCAATGTGCTCCAGTATTTCGTTTTCACTTGCTTAATATTTCTTTTGCAACTTTGCTAAAAGTATCCGTATTATTTTTTTGAATTATTTCATCTAATATTTTTAAATCAGATGATGATAGAATATCTCTAAGCCCTTTACAAATAACTCGATATAAGTTTTCCTCAAAAATCAACCATTTCTCATCATAAATAATCTGATCCCTTGCAGAATTTAAATTTAAATCACTGTTAGCACCAACATCCAGTCTGAATGAAAAAGGAAATGGTATTTTAATTACTGCTTTCGATACCTTATTAAAATAATCTGGAAACAAATTATATGGAATTTCTATTCCATGTATGGATAATGCCGATTTTGATCTAAATCTCTCCGACCACGATGAATTAGAACAGATTTGACCGTTTTCATCCACTGAAATATTGGTTGAAATCTCTTTAATATAATTATTTTCATATTTTATATTTGAAGATACGGTATAAACCTCACCATCAATTTCAACATCTTTTGATCGTATTTCAAGTTGTTCTACCGGCAAACCATTTTCAGTAAGTATTCCTATACAGCCTCTCCCTTTAAAGCCATACTCTTCACAAGTCAAATCAATATCTATCTTGCGAATATTCTTTGTATTCTTCCAAGAATAATCCAATAAATGTTCTATATCTAAAGCATCAAAATACTCACTTGTGTATACTTCACTTTTTTTGTTTGTTTTAATCTCAACTTGTACTGCTGGATTAGGTACACTGGATTTTACACACTGTATAAATTCATCCTCATTCATTCTATCCCATGGATGCACTGAGCGTAATGTTAATATAGTATCTGTCCCAGGTTCTTTTCTATCTGAATCAGAAATCACAAAAAGACTTTCATAACCTTCAATTGATATGTGCAGTGCTTCATCACACTCAAATTTTTCTCTAATTCTCCTAGTTGTTACTTCCATAGAATCACATACCATAAAACACGAAAGAATACCTATACCAAATCTAGATATTGGAGTAAATGAAGATTCAAACGAAACCATCAACTCATTGAATTCCCGCGAAGAATAATATGAGCATCCAACATTAGTATAATAATTATCAATTATGTGCTGATTCATTCCAATACCATTATCACTTACTCGCAGATAATCCACATTATTTTTTGTATATAGTGACACTTTTACTTTAGGGGTATACTCTATTTTCCATAACTCTGAGAGTTTTTTCCTAAGCAAACAAGCATCAATAGAATTTTGTAATAATTCACGCAATGCTACTTCTGGTTTACCATATAGCTTAGTTCCCATTAATAAGTCAATTATTTGTTTTTTACTTAATGAAAATTTTGTATCATGGTAACGGTAAATAGGCTTTCCTGATATAATATCTTTTTTTGCCTGTATTTTTCTTCTATCTACCTGAGGTGGCAATGGAATTTTATAAGCTCCTATATCAATATCCATTCCTTCATTTGATAGATTGGATAAAATAACTGTTCCCTTCTTCAATTCTTCATCAATCTGATCACAAAAATCGAGAATGGTAGCTTCAATTGCTGGATGCTCACACTGAGCCGAAAACAGAAGCATTCTAGGTGATATTGTCCATGCATTTATACTCTGATGTTTTTTCCATTCTCTCAATGATACTGGATTTTTCACGGCCAGATGAGAAAACAGAACTGAAGGCGTTCTTTTAGGGTCAAAATCAATTATATCTGCTAATCGTAATACTGTTGCCACAAACGGAATACACAAATATTCATCTTGTCCACACACTCTAAAAGTTTCCATCTGAAGTAAATATGTGTAACTTTCATTATGGCTAAAGCAAATTGTTGCTAACGCATCTGTTAAATCCGTATCTTGATATATGATCTTCCCGCTCCAATATTTTGCAATAATTTCCCTTGCACGAGTCGAATGGGTTATTCTTATGTACTCTGTTACAATATAATCTTCCAAAAGCTGTGCTTTTGAAAACTCTTGCTCTGTTCTGAGACGTTCAATATCAGCTAACTGATGCTCATATGTCAAACGAAAACGAGAAAATTTTTGTCTTTCTTCTTTTAATTCTTCATCATATTCTTCCTCAGAAAGTTGATTTTTCCATGCCAATATATACTTTTCATCTGGTGCCATACCAATATCATGCAAAAACACTGAAATTATCAGCATGAATAAATCTGGTGTAGACAATCTTCTCATATTCTCTTGCGAAATAAGTTTTCCAATAATACTAAGCATATTAAAAATATGGGTATCATCATGTAAAGTGAATTCAGGCATATTTTTAATTACTGTCTTTAAACGTTCAACCGCGAATGTACCGATTTCTGATACAAGTGTTAAAACATTATATTGATTGCTTTTTTCACAATTATTTTTTAATTGTTGATAAACTGCCAACTTATTCAATCGGTTTTCCAAGTATTCATTCATACATTATTCCTTTCACTAGGTGTTTACGTTAGGTAAGGTACTCATTAGTACAAGGGGTCTGGCACCCGGTACTTCCGTTCGAACTTTTGTTTACACTTTGTTAACGGTGCCTGACCCCGCAGCATCTTGACACGGTCTGGCACGCAGTACTCTATGACAGTATACAGGGCTATTTCGAGACATGTAAGGAGATCTGTAATTTGACACTTTCCGAATGCCCCCTTAACGATGTCTGGGAACCACTAGTATGAGATAAGGTTATATTTATTCAAAATCTGATATAATTTAGAATACTCTTGATTTATCAAATTTAATTCACCCATATAATTATTTTCTTTTCCTTTTTCTCTATCATAGACCAAACAACCAACTACTCCATTTATATAAATTTCCCTGATATAACATGTATCATATTTACCTATACATAAATCCAATCGTTCTACACTCTTTATATCCATTTCTAATTTTTCTTTTTCTTTTTTCATTTTTTTCTTTTTTCGAATACAAATAAGTTCATTTATTACAATCTGCTTTGTTTCCAAAATTTGCTCATCATCATCAGTTATCATTATTTTTTTCTCTAAATCAGCTATTTTGGGCAGCAGCAACATTCTTTCATATTTATTAATGTAGTATCTATATGATCCATTCAACCCTTTTTTATCATATCTTAATAGAACAATCGCAAAAAAAGCAACTACCATCATTGCTTCAGATAGAAACATAAGCACTTGATTTTGAATCCCTATTGTTTGAAAAAATAATGATGAAATAAGAGATATCGCCAACGAGTAAAAACATGTTATAAGATCATTATATAAAGATTTTGAATTTGAAAGAAAGTCAGCCCGCGCATACAATCTTTCTATTTCTTTATTTTCCACAAGTTTATCAACTTTTCCGCCTTCTTTATAATATAAATTTATTATTTCAATTTGCTTTATATAAAAAGCATTCCCCTCGGTCCAACATTTTCTATATTGATCAATTTTTTCAAAAAGAACATCATCACAATTGTTAATATTATGAATTGCTTTCTTCATTCTGAAAATTATGTAAATAACAAAACAAACAATCGCAACAGTTATTATCAACACACTAATTCCTATTATTATTATTTTAATAGGCTCCAACATTTCTACTGGAAGATAATTATTCTTATATGCAAAGATAACAGAGGCACCCACAATATATGTAATAATATCTATTAAAAAAATAATCTGATAACACTTCTTCAATTTTTCCATCAAATTCATCCTTCCTTTATTATTAATCTCGCTTTGGATATATTATTTCTTTAATACTAAGTCAAATAGATACATCTCTTGGGGTATTTAGCTACTCAACAATGCCCTCTCGGAATTTTAAATTTTTAGTTAAGAGAGCTACCTTTAGGCAACTCCCTTCTCGAATGTATCTTGCATTTCCTTTATCTTTAGTACATTTGTAATATATCATACTTCGACAAGCTCTACAGCTAAAATCGTTCGACAGCATTCGACTTTTTAGTCATATTTTTTTCATTTTGCGTTTACAGTTTAGTACCGGGGGTCTGGCACCAGGTATTTGTAGGCAACTCCCCTCTCTAATGCATCTTGCATAGCTTTTATCTTTAGTACATCTGTTAGTACCAGGGGTCTGGCACCCGACACTTCAGACTATTCCACAGTTGCCTCTTGGAAACAGTTCAATAAAATCATCTCTAAAGAACTCACCGTTCGCATTTGCCCTCAATATGGCACTTCTAAACTTTTCAGCTAATTGAAAAATCTCATTATCAGTCATTGCCTTGGATTCCTTAATTCTCCTTCACATCTCAGCCGTCCATTAGTACCAGGGGTCTGACACCCGGTATTTTTTAGAACTTTTATAAAGTTTATACTTTTTTGCCGGGGTCTGGCACGTAATGTTTGTAACATACAGGGGATCACATATAGGCTAAATTTGACCACATTGGGGTCTAGCACCAATGTCTTCAATGTGAATGACCCCCGGGTATGAACTAGTCGCTTACTTTTAATAAATATTCGAGTTGATCATTAATGGCATTTATTAACATATTAGAAAATTCTATACTTTTATCAAAATAAATGTCTTTTATTTTTTTGAAATCGCTAGTATACGTTCCATCTGGTAACTCTGCATTTACAAACGAGTTTAACCATTGTTCACATTCTACTTTTTTAGTATCAAGCGATGTAGTATACTTTTTATCTAACAATGGTCTAGCAAGTCGATATCTTCCAGAATCATCCATAAATAAATTCAAAAGTTTATTAAATGCCACATTTTCTTCTATACATTTAGTATCATACTCATTCCATTTAACTACCAACTCATATAATCTACAGTATCTATACTCGTTAAATTCACTAATCTGCTTTTTTGTCTCAAGTACTTTTAAACGATGGTTGTTGAGCAATGAGAGAATAATATTTGTAAAAGACGATATAATAGCTGCAAAAACTGTTGCTGTCAAAATTATTGATTTAACCATACATTCACCCCATATATTTTACTAAATTGATACACAACATCAACTATTGCTTATTGTATGTTTGTTAGCGGTGCTTGACCCTCGGGATACCCAGTTAGTACCAGGGGTCTGGCACGCAGTATATTCAAGTCCACATATAGGCTAAAGTTGACCACATTGCTACCTGACCCCTGAAACACTCTAGTCCTCATTATCCAGATCCTCGCTAGCTATTTCATATTCCATCTCACCTAACCCATCCAAATAATTACTAAATCTATATAATTCTTTTTTCATTTTAGCAGTTGATTCATAACATTCATTTTTTGCTGCAAGATAATCTTTCATCAATTCTTCCTGATCCTTTTTATCTTCTGGATACCAAATTTCAATACCTTCAAAATCCTGTGATTGAGTTCTTCTTCTATTGCTATGTCCAGTAGTTATTGCCCTAAAAGCTTTCTGATAGTATCTACTTCGGAGCAAAAGAGCCAAAAAATCAGGAAGAATATCATTTGATTTCATCCTATAGATAGGAAATTCTTTTGTAACCAATGCTCCGTCAAATTCATCTGGAACAACAGATATGCATCCCTTCCACATATCTATTGAGGAATAAACTAAATCCCCTTTATATGCTTTATACCAGGTAGACGAACTATCTTCAAAATACATTCCCAACCACTCAGGTGGATTTTTTCCTTTTCCCGCTTCTCTTGGGACAATATCTCCTGTTTGTTTTAAGGTCATAACAATTACTTCTTCATCTGGTTTTTCTTCTGGTTTTACAATCTCAAGCCTTCTCTCCATCAATTCACATACTTTTTTATGCTTCCATCCATTAGGCTTATCATGTTGTTCATTATTAACGAATAAATGATATTTCGGATCTATTCGATGACTTACATGTTCCCGCCATACTTTACAGATTGATAGCGCTATACAGTTAGTAGTTTTAGACTGATAATTAGATTCCGTTTCAAAATGCCTAAACTCTCCTAATATTGTACTAGCTTGATCATCATCTAAATGTCCTCCCATTGCACCTTTGTATAAATCATTATTTACTATAAGGTTTCCCACAGAATTGTATCCAATATAATTTGCTTCTGCCATAAATATTTGATAATTCATTTTCTCTAATGCCACATCGATTGCTATTTCCTCAACACTCAATGGAATATTTATAATATCAAAATTCTCTTGTTCTTGCGTTTGCTCATTTATAGAATCCCAATATAATTCATCAAATTTTTCTTTTTCTTCTCTTGTAAATTTTTGAAAGAATAATATCGAAGTTTTATTTTGTGCTCCAGATTTTCTAAACGCATGGTCTGGCAACGAAACAACCGCTTTAATAAAACCATTTTTCACCAAATATCTTCTTACAAGCGGACAATTTGAATTTTCCCCTTGGTTGTTAAAAATACCATCTGGCAACACAATTGCAAACTTCCCTCCAGGTGCTAAAAATTCAATTGCACGTTCTATCATTATATGTTCAGATGCTATTTTATCTTTTCCCTTAGATAATACAAAATTTTCGAGGCTATTACTACCTAATTGATCCTCATCGCCTTCAATAATTGTATCTCCAAAGGGCAGATTTCCAACAACAATATCAAATGCATCACGAAAGTTGTTCAACCTAGGTTTTGAAAATTCTGTTTCCAAGCAACTTCTATCTCCTTCAATATTAGTATGACCATCATGATGTAACAATAAATTTATCTTACAAATTCGTGCTAATATTTCGTGAATTTCAATTCCGTACACTTTATGAAGTGCAAAATCATTCTTTATTCTTGCCAACTCATTTCTTCCAGCAAAATCTTTATCAATCCTGTTCCAAACTTGTAACAAAACTTCAAGAAGAAAACCTCCGCTTCCACATGTAATATCTATAACATAATCATCTTGATTAATATCCAACATTGCAACCGCAAAACGTGCCAATGGTCGCATAGTAAAATACTGTCCAAGCTCTCCTCTGAAAACTCCACCAAAGAACACTTCAAATGCCTTGCCAATATTGTCCACATCAGTATCAGTAATACTTATATCTTGAAGACATCTAACAACATCAACTATTTTTTTATCTGGCAATTCAATATCAACATTGTCTTTAAATATAGTTGCATCAGCCCTGCATGCAATTTTAAATAGCTCATGAACTCTATTTGCCACCTTTATATCAGTCTCATTCGTCCCCACTTGAAAACGTCTCGGTGTATTATTAGGTGTATTTCTCTCATCCTCAACTTTAGCAAACATTATTTTACTCCATTCATCAAATGAGAGAAGCGGGTCTCTTTTTCCTCCAGCCCAAATAATAGAATGTGCTCTTTTAACTTTTAACTCTAATTGATTTTTTGTTGCTGGAATAATATCGTTATTTCCTGGTCCTGCAATAAAAGTATATTCTGGAATCTTGCCATATTGTTCTGGTACGGCATCCCGATTACCTTTTATATTTTCATTTCTTTCTGTTGAAGGGAAATTAAGCACATCATAAAAAATAGATTCTTCATTATTTTCATACAAGGCTAATGGAACCCTAAGAGAATTTGCATTTCCAAACAGCTGTTCTATTGCCTGCTTTCTCTGTCGCTCGCTTATTTTCTCCTTCTTTGTTTCTATAACTAAATACGGATTCTGACATTTACTATCTTCATACACGACAATATCGGCCAAATCCTCTGGTGTTCTTCTTGGCACTGCAACTTCAGTTCTTATACAATTCGGTGCATACGATTTTTTCAAAGCCAAAAATGCTACTGTTTTTGCTCTAACCCATTCTTCTGGATCAGACCATGAATACGATTTTTTCTTGTTTAGATTATATGTAACTCTCTCAGATTTTATTTCAATAATTCCACGCTGAATGGCCTCTTGAATAAGCTCACATTCCTCAAATTCTTTCTTTGTCACAGCTACTACTCCTCTTTTCCTTCCTTATTTTTTTCAGAACATTCTCCACCTCTATTAATACTGTTTTCCTTATAAACTCACTATATGAGGCATATGCTTCAAGCATAGCTGCTTGTTTTAACTTATCAAGTTCCTCCCCACTAATCCTAATACTCATTGAAATGGCTTGGTTCATACACTTATCCTCCTACAAAAACAACAGCATTTCTGTGCAACATTTGCAATATATTTCTGCACAGAAAAAACATAAAACAAAAACCATAACCAATTAGTACTATGGGTCTGGAACGTAATGTTTAGGTCCAAAAATTGTCCGCACTCCCAATGCTTTTTACTGTACAATCTTCCTTATACGCCATACTTCCTTGCCGCCCATAGAATCCCATGTACAGAGCTATTACAACAAATTTCGTTATCCATTACCATACTGACCGCCTGTTCTAACGGCATGACCAATACCTCGATTTCTTCTGTTGCGTCCAAATGCTGACCACTCACCTTACGGCAATGATCTGCAAAATATATGTGCATATAGTTTGTAAGCTTCGCGGAACTTTCTACTGTTTTTCCAATAAACTGCCAGTCATCAGAAATATAACCTGTCTCTTCTAGCAGCTCTCTCTTTGCAACCTCCAGACCTTCTTCTCCCCTTTCAAAACCCCCTGCAGGGATCTCAATCAGATCTCGGCCATAACAATGCCGATATTCTTTTTTCAATATAATATTTCCATCAGCATCTAATGCTACAATTGCCGCCGCCTCGTTAATCGTAATGGCATAAAAATCCTCCATATGCTGCCCATTTGGAAGCTCCACAGCATCTTTTCTCACCTTCACCCACTTTGTATCAAGCAGCACTTGTGAGCATATTGTTTTCCATTTATCCATGCTTTACCTCTAATATTATTACGTGGTAGCTGTCACATAGTACCTTAATCTGGTAACAATGTGATCAATGCCCTCACGGGCTTTTTAATTTTTAGTTAAGGGAACTGCCTTTAGGCAACTCCCCTCTCTAATGCATCTTGCATAGCTTTTATCTTTAGTACATTTGTAATATATCATATTTCGACAAGCTCTGCAACAAAATTCCTTCGACAGCATTCGACTTTTTAGTCATATTTTGTTCATTTTGCGTTTACAGTTTAGTAGCAGGTGTCTGGCACTTTTTTCCCGGGAGCTTAGTCGGATTGCACGCCCTTTGCTGGACGCACGGTCTGGCACCTGGAGTGGCACCCGGTATTTTTATTCCACTGTCACACTCTTTGCAAGGTTTCTCGGCTTATCCACATCCAGTCCCTTCGCCACAGATACGTAATATCCCAACAGTTGCAGTGGGATCACTGCCAAACTACCAACAAAGTGCTCGTCCACCTTTGGAACATAAACTGTGAAGTTTACCTGATCTTCGATTTCATACTTGCCATAAGTAGTGAGCCCCATCAGATAAGCACCACGGCTCTTGCACTCCAACATATTGCTGATAGTCTTTTCGTAGAGTTCGCTCTGGGTCAGCACACCGATGACTAGTGTTCCCTGCTCGATCAGGCTGATGGTTCCGTGCTTCAGTTCGCCAGCAGCATATGCTTCGGAGTGGATGTAGCTGATTTCTTTCAGCTTCAGACTTCCTTCCAAGCAGACAGCATAGTCAATGCCACGGCCTACGAAGAACACATCATGTGCATTGGCATACTTTGCTGCGAACCACTGAATGCGCTCCTTATCTTCAAGAGTCTTCTGCATCTTCTCCGGGAGAGTCAACAGTTCAGAAATATAGTAGCTGTACTGTTCTTCATTGATTTTTTCTCTAACCTTCGCAAACTGAACCGCCAGACAATACATAGCCGCCAATTGTGCACTGTATGCCTTGGTCGTTGCAACAGAGATTTCTGGACCGGCAAGGGTGTAGAACACTTTGTCCGCTTCACGGGCAATACTGCTGCCTACCACATTGACGATTGCCATTGTGGTTATGCCTTTTTCTTTTGCGAGTCGCAGTGCAGCCAATGTATCTGCTGTCTCACCAGACTGGCTGATAACGATTACAAGTGCTTTCTGATTGAGCGGCATCTTCCGATACCGGAACTCAGATGCAAGTTCCACACGCACCGGAATATCAGCCATATCTTCCAGCACATACTGAGCAGCCATGCCCACATGCCATGCAGAGCCACAGGCAACAATATATATCTGCTCGAAGTTTTTGATCTCATCCTCAGTGATTTCCACACTGGATAGGTCGATATCGCCGTTCTTGATCACAGAGTTAAGGGTATCCTGAACAGCTTTCGGCTGCTCATGGATCTCTTTCATCATGAAATGCTCAAAGCCACCTTTTTCGGCAGCCTCGGCATCCCACTTGATTTCAGTGGTCTGCTTCTCGATCTCATCACCATCGAGATTATAAAAATGAGCTTCACCCGGAGTTAGCTTTGCAAACTCAAGGTTACCAATGTAATACACGTTGCGAGTATATTTCAGAATTGCCGGGACATCCGAAGCCACATAGGTTTCGCCATCCGCAATACCAATGATCATTGGACTGTCCTTACGAGCCACCCAGATTTCGCCTGGATAATCACGGAACATCAACTCAAGGGCATAGGAACCACGAACACGCACCATCGTCTTAGCGATGGCATCGATAGGGCCGAGATTATACTTCTTATAATA
>ERZ825159.3523-NODE-3523-length-11084-cov-3.807870_pt1 | contig 11084 bp, 9 predicted proteins | sample MGYA00519932_ERZ825159 | MGnify/ENA primary metagenome ERZ825159 (study PRJEB31778, sample SAMEA3449191) | human gut metagenome | biome: human gut; feature: human-associated habitat; material: faeces | place: United Kingdom | collected 2010/2012 ...
CGCCGTGACCGGGAATCAGATTGCCGTAATCCTTGATACCGGTCTGCCGCTTGACGATGGAGAAGCACAGGTCGCCGAAAATGCCCAGCAGAGAACCAAAAAAGCCGTACAGCAGCGCAAGACCGTAGTTGACCCGGAGATTGCCGGGCAGCAGGTCGATGATCAGGGCGTAAACAAGCATACTGACCACGGCGAAGGCAATGCCGCCCAGCGCGCCCTCGATGGTCTTGTTGGGGCTGACCACAGGCGCCAGCTTGTGCCGCCCGAATTTCAGGCCGATAAAGTAAGCGCCTGCGTCGGACATGAACGCCACCACGAAGGGAATCAGGATGACATACCGTCCGAGATCCATATTCAGAATGCGGATGAGGGAGCTGAGCATGTAGGGGATGAGAAGACCCGCCACAAAGCACATGGCAAGGGTTTCAAAGTGAACCTTTATGTGGTCGAGCATCATCTCCGAGAACATCAGGATGAAGAACGCGATCATGAGGATGACAAAGTAGGAATGAATCGCGCCGAAATAGCTCCACATGCACACGGCGGCCGCCATGATGCAGGAGTAGATCACCAGCCGCGGCCGCTTTACAAGCCCTGTGCGGTACAGAAGCTCGTAGGCCGCGATGGCCATGAGCGCGCTCATGACCAGTGACGCGGCGATCACCGGCGCGGCCAGTGTCAGAAGAAAGAGGATCGGCACCAGAATCGCTGCGGAAATAATGCGTTTTTTCATTTCTCTATGTCCCTCCAAACCGGCGGCTGCGCCGGTGAAATTCTTCAATGGCGCTGTCCAGATGTTCCGGTGTGAAATCAGGCCAAAGTACGTTCATAATTACATATTCCGAGTACGCGGACTGCCACAGCAGGAAGTTGCTGACCCGCATCTCTCCGGATGGCCGGATGATCAGCTCCGGGTCGGGCACGCCCGCCGAATACAGGTACCCGGAGAAAACGTCCTCGGTCAATTCTTCCGGGTCGGCCCTTCCGGCGGCGACATCCGCCGTGTAAGCCTTCACAGCATGGATAATTTCATCCCGCCCGCCGTAGTTCAGGCAGAAGTTCACCTGCACGTCGTATTCCTCCGAGCGGCTTTCCGCGTCGTGGCAGAGCGTTTGCAACTCCGGGCTGAGACGGGTCAGGTCGCCAAAGAATCGGAATTTGACCCGGTTTTTCTCCATGTCCCGCAGCGCCTCTTCCAGATACCGGCGCAGCAGCTTCATGATTCCCGTCACTTCCTCCGCAGAACGTTTCCAGTTCTCTGTGGAGAAGGCGTACACCGTCAGATATTCCACACCCAGGGTGCGGCAGTAGTTGGCGATCCGCCGGAAGGCTTCCGCGCCTGCGGCGTGACCGGCGGTGCGGGGCAGACCCCGCTGCTTTGCCCAGCGGCCGTTGCCGTCCATGATGATGGCAATGTGCCGGGGCGGGGGAGAGTTTTGTGAAAGTGCCATAAAGCACCTCTTTCTAATGGTTAGTGAACAGATCTGCGAAGATAAAAAAGCAATTTCTGCTGGCGGCTGCTTCCAGCCGCCAGCAGGGGTGCTTTGTTTTGGCTGACGGCGTTAAATCGCCATCAGTTCCTTTTCCTTGGCGGCAAGAGCGGCGTCGGCGCGCTTGATGTTCTTGTCCAGCAGATCCTGTAAATCCTTCTCGGCCTTCTTCTGGTCGTCCTCGGTGATTTCGCTGTTCTTCTTCAGCTTCTTGACATAGTCCATGCCGTCCCGGCGGATGTTGCGCATGGCGACCTTGGCTTCCTCGGAATACTTCTTGACCTGCTTGGCCAGATCCTTACGGCGCTCCTCGCTGAGCTGGGGGAACACCAGACGGATGACGCGGCCGTCGTTCTGGGGGTTGATGCCCAGATCGGAGGTCTGGATGGCCTTCTGAATGTCCTTGAGCAGCTTGGTGTCCCAGGGCTGAATAATCAGGGTACGGGCGTCGGGGGTGGAGATGGTGGCGACGCCGTTCAGGGGCGTTTCACTGCCATAGTATTCCACGGTAATCCGATCGAGAACCTTTGCGTTGGCGCGGCCGGCGCGGACGGAGGCAAATTCCTCGTCCAGATGCTCCAGAGCCTTGTCCATTCTCCGGGAAAATTCTTTGAAATCGACGGTCATTGTGTGTTCCTCCTTAGAAATGATTTTTTACGGTAGTACCGATCTCTTCGCCGCGAACCACGCGGACGATGCTGTTTTCTTCATTCAGACCGAAGCAGACCATGGTCATGTCGTTGTCCATAGCCAGCGCCATGGCGGTGATGTCCGTGGCCTTCAGGTTCTTTGCCAGAACCTCGCCGTAGGTCAGGCGGGAGTAGCGCACGGCAGTGGGATCCTTGGCAGGGTCGGCGGAATAGATGGCGTCCACGTTCTTCGCCATCAGCACGGCGTCGGCCTCGATCTCCACGCCCCGGAGCACCGCGCCGGTGTCGGTGGAGAAGTAGGGGTTGCCGGTGCCGGCGGCAAAGAGGACGACTTTCCCCTCATTTAAGTACCGCTCGGCAAGGTCACGGGTAAAATACTCGGCGAACTTGTTCATCTCCACGGCGCTGAGAACCCGGGCGTCCATGCCGTGGCGGTTCAGGGCGTCGGCCACGGCAATGGCGTTCATTACCGTGCCCAGCATACCCATGGAGTCGGCGTGAGAACGCTGCATCTTATCCGCGCCGTCCTTGACGCCCCGCCAGAAGTTTCCGGCGCCGATGACCAGACCGATCTGGACACCCATGTCCACGCAGGTTTTGATGGATTTGCAAAGCTCGTTCACAATGGTAAAATCAAGCCCCCGATGTGCGTCCCCGGCGAGAGCCTCGCCGCTGACTTTCAGCAGGATGCGCTTATATTTAAGCTCAGGCAAAATGAAATCACTCCTTATCTTCATATCCTTTCCTATTCTAGCGTATCCAGCCCGAATTGACAACTACTAATTTAAGATTTCTTAAAATGTTTTCCGATTTTTCACAATGCGGGGCCTTCTGTGTAATTTCCACACAGCTTGCCCTCTGGAAAAGATGGATTCTGGCGGGATTTTTGGTTGCAAAACTGGAAACAGTAGGGTATAATGTCTTGTAATTGGAAAAACCCAAGGAAATGAGAGGGATTATCATGGCTGAAATGACTGAAAGCAAAAACTTTATCCACGCATTCATCGACGAGGACATCGCCCCCGGCGGGCAGTTTGCGGGTCAGACCGTCCATACCCGGTTTCCGCCGGAACCCAACGGCTATCTGCATATCGGCCACTGCAAGGCGCTGATCATCGACTTCGGCACCGCCGAAAAGTACAATGGCCTATGCAACCTCCGCATGGACGACACCAACCCCACCAAAGAGGACGTGGAGTTCGTAGAGGCCATCAAGGAGGACATCCACTGGCTGGGCTTCGACTGGGGCGACCGCTTCTACTACGGCTCCGACTATTTTGAAAAGGACTACGAGTACGCGGTGGAGCTGATCAAGAAGGGGCTGGCCTACGTCTGCGAGCTGACGCCGGAGCAGTTCAAGGAGTACCGGGGCGACCTGAATACCCCTGCCGTTTCCCCTTACCGCGACCGCCCCATTGAGGAAAGTCTGGACCTGTTCGCCAGAATGCGCGCCGGAGAGTTTGAGGACAACCGTTATACCCTCCGTGCCAAGATCGATCTGGCTTCCGGCAACTTCAATATGCGCGACCCGGTCATCTATCGCATCCGTCATATGCACCACCACCGTCAGGGAGACAAGTGGTGCATCTATCCCATGTACGACTTTGCCCACCCCATTCAGGACGCGCTGGAGGGCATTACCCATTCTCTGTGCTCTCTGGAATTTGAGAACCACCGTCCTCTTTATAACTGGGTGGTGGAGCATGTCTCCGTACCCCATCATCCCCGGCAGATCGAGTTTGCGAGATTGGGCATCGACCACACTGTGCTCAGCAAGCGCAAGCTGAGGGCTTTGGTGGAGAACGGCTATGTTTCCGGCTGGGACGACCCCCGGATGCCCACCCTCTGCGGCCTGCGCCGCCGGGGCTATACCCCCAAGTCCATCCGCAACTTCTGCGAGCGGGTGGGCGTGGCCAAGTCTCCCAATACCATTCCCTACGCCTTCCTGGAATTCTGCCTGCGGGAGGATCTGAACGAGACCGCACAGCGGGTCATGGCGGTGCTGAAGCCTGTGAAGCTCACCATCACCAACTATCCCGAGGGCAAGTCCGAGCTGGTCACCGTGGAAAATAACCCCAACCGTCCCGAGGACGGCACCCGGGAGGTCAGCTTCTCCCGCCATCTGTGGATTGAGCAGGACGATTTCCTGGCCGAGCCGATTCCCAAATACAAGCGCCTGTACCCCAACGGGCCGGAGTGCCGCCTGAAGGGCGCGTACCTCATCACCTGCACCGGCTGCGTCAAGGATGAAAACGGCAACGTGGTGGAGATTCTGGCCACCTACGATCCCGAAAGCCGGGGCGGCGACCCCGCCGACGGCCGGAAGGTCAAGGGCGCGACCATCCACTGGGTGGACGCGGAGAACTGCTGCGACGCGGAGGTCAGACAGTACGACAACCTGTTCAACGACCCCGATCCCGACGCGGCGGGCAAGGATTTTCTGGTCTGTCTGAACGAGAAGTCTCTGGAAGTCCTCACCGGCTGCAAGGTGGAGGCCAGCCTCCGGGACGCCAAGGCGCCCGCGTCCTATCAGTTCATGCGTCTGGGCTACTTCTGCCCGGACAGCAAGGACTGCGCCCCCGGCCATCTGGTGTTCAACCGTTCCGTCAGCCTGAAGGATTCCTTCAAGCCCGGAAAGTAATTCCCTATATATCGAAGATCCCACTGCAACAGGCGGGGCGTATCAGACAGTTAACAGGCACAGTAGGTTAATCTACTGTGCCTGTTCCTGTATAATTTAATGTAATGTGAGTACCCCCTGCCTCTCCCTATGGGAGAGGTGGCCGAGCGCAGCGAGGACGGAAAGGGGACGCAGGGGGGTAAAGCCCTCTCAGTCACCTTCGGTGACAGCTCTCCCGGAGGGAGAGCCAAGGGGCAGTACCCTGTCATAAAAGTTTCTGCGATTTTTTTGCGAAGTGTGCTTGACAAATTATGCAAAGCATGCTATGCTTTTCTTGCAAAGTTAACTTAGCATTTTTCCTTGCGGACGCGCGGGGAAATCGAAGGAGTGTTTATGAAAACGAATATCCGCGAACTGCGAAAGAAGAATAAGCTGTCTCAGGAGGAGCTGGCGGACGCCGTGGGGACTACCCGGCAGACGATCACCTCAATTGAGGTGGGGAAGTATACCGCCTCTCTGCCCCTGGCGTACAAAATTGCCCGCTATTTCGGGCTGACCATCGAAGAAGTGTTTGACTTCTCGGATTTGGAGGGATAAATTATGGAAAGCTATCGTGAAAAACTCAAATTGCAGAATGTGGTTTTTGCCATCGGGTGCGTCGCGCTTGCCCTGTTCTCCGTACTGGGCTTTTTGGGCGAAGCCGGAGTCGTGAAGCTGGCGCCGTCCGTCGGAGACGGTCACTGGCAGTCCCGGTGGCGCGGCTTCATTTCCGGCGCGAGCTTCGGCATTCTGGTGCTGCTGCTGACCGGATTGATCCGGAACCTGCGCGCCCTCAAGGATGAGAAAAAGCTGAAAAAGCTGTATATTAAGGAGAGCGACGAGCGTCAGGCACAGATTGTGGCCAAGGCGCTGTGCGAGGCCATGCGGGCAACTCTGATTCTGGGACTGGCGGCGGTTATCGTGGCGGGGTATTTCAGCATGACCGTCAGCCTTACGCTGCTGGTAACAGTCTTATTGGTCAGTCTGATGACCCTGGCATTCAAGCTGTATTTCGGCAAAAAATATTGAGATCGCGGGAAAATCCCGCTTTAACGTGCTTTGGTTCTTCCGACAGGGGGAGTCAAAGCACGTTTTTGAATCGCGTGGTTCCGGCCTGAGTGCCGGAATGCCCGCCTGCAAAAGTTAGCGAATGCTAACTAATAAAGGAGAAATAAGGGAAATTGCTGAAAAAAGATGGGAAAATGCTGGACATTTGCATGGAGCGTATGGTATAATCCAATGGTGGTCGTTTGCGTATAAACGGACAACAAAACGATAAGAAGGTGGTATTTGGTGGACTATACCAAGTATGTGTTGAAAAACAGGGATGAGCTGGAAGGCTTGCTTGCCGGGAAGGATAACTTCTTTGTTGTCGCCTGCAACAAGTGCTTCAAGGAGTTCAACACGACCGAAGAGCCGGAGTGCGACAGCTTTGCGGCCATTGCCGAGGAGCAGGGCAAGCACATCACCGGTACGGTAAAAGTGGACTTCTTGTGCAATAAGGTTCAGACCGAGAAGAAGCTTTCCGGTATTGTACCCGAAGGCACCGAGAACGTGGTGGTCATTTCCTGCGGCCTGGGCGTGCAGACCGTGGCGGATATGGAATCCGTTCCCGTGTTTACGGCAACCAATTCCCTCAATTACACCGGCCATCATGGCATGGCCTTGACGAAGAAGACCTGCGGCGCCTGCGCCCAGTGCTATCTGAACGTCACCGGCGGCATCTGCCCCATCGTGGACTGCTCCAAGAGCCTGGTCAACGGCCAGTGCGGCGGCGCGAAGAACGGCAAGTGCGAGATTGACCCCAAGAAGGACTGCGCATGGGAAAAGATTTACCAGCGTCTGGAAAAGCAGGGTCGTACCAAGGAATTTCTGGATCAGCCCATTCAGCTGCGGGACTACTCCGTGACCAATGTGGACGAGATCAAGGCTTATGTAGCCGAGGCGCGTGCCAAGCGGTACGAGGGCTTCTACGGCGGCGTCCATCCCACGGAGAACAAGGAGTTCACGGAGCACCTTGCGCTTCAGAAGTTCCCCGAACCCGATACCGTTATCATTCCTCTGGCCATGCACATCGGCGCACCGGCGAACCCCGTGGTTCAGCCCGGCGACACCGTGAAGGTGGGTCAGCTCATCGGTGAGCAGGCGGGCTTCATCAGCGCCCCCGTGCATTCCAGCGTCAGCGGCACGGTCATCGCGGTGGAACCCCATACCCATCCCAACAAGGGCCCCGGCATCATGAGTGTCGTCATCAAGAACGACGGCAAGAATACGCTGCACGAGTCCGTAGTCCCCAACAAGCCCCTCGAGGAACTGACCCCCGACGAGATTGTTGAGATCGTCAAGGAGAAGGGCATCGTGGGCATGGGCGGCGCAACGTTCCCCACTTACGTAAAGCTGAAGCCCGGCAAGCCCATCGACGCCGTGCTGATCAACGGCTCCGAGTGCGAGCCTTACCTGACCGCCGACCATCGGGTCATGCTGGAGTTTGCCGACGACATCGTGTTCGGCCTGCGTGCCATGATGAAGGCCGTCAGCGCGCCGGAGGGCGTCATCCTCATTGAGGACAACAAGCCCGACGCCATCGCCCTGATGGAAGAAAAGGTTGCGCCTTACGACAACATCCGCGTTTGCGCCGCTAAAACCCAGTACCCCGAGGGCGCTGAAAAAATGCTCATCAAGAAGGTCATGGGCCGTCAGGTTCCCAGCGGCAAGCTGCCCGCCGACGTTGGCTGCGTGGTAAGCAACACCTCCACCGCCAAGGCCATTTCCGACGCCATCCAGAAGGGTCTGCCTCTGGTGGAGCGTGTGGTCTCCGTCACCGGCGAGTTCATCCGCAATCCCGGCAACTATATTGTCAAGCTCGGTACCAACGTGCAGGAGATCATCGATCACTGCGGCGGCATCACCGGCGACGACGTGGTGCTGAAAATGGGCGGCCCCATGATGGGCGCTCCCATCAAGGACACCAATGTGCCCATTATCAAAGGCTCCAATGGCATTATTGCCATTGCCGCCGATCATACCGAGGAGAAAGAATGCATCAAGTGCGGCCGCTGCATGGACGTATGTCCCATGGAGCTGGCGCCTCTGGATATCTACAAGTACGCCCAGCTGGGTGACGCGGAAACCCTGCTGAAGCTGAACGTGATGGACTGCTTCTCCTGCAAGTGCTGTGAGTACATCTGCTCTTCCAAGATTCCTCTGGTTTCCAAGATCAACGCTGCCAAGGGCCTGGTCATGCCCTTGCTGAAGAAGAAGTAAGGGGGACGAACACTTATGTTAATGACAAAACTGAAATCCGAAGAGGTCATCGGCTCCCTGACTTCCGGCAAGGTCTTCATCATCAACTGCCACGGCTGTAAGGAAGTCGGCTTCCCCGAGGAGGAGGCCAAGGCGCTGCAAAAGAAGCTCCAGGAGGAGGGCAAGGTCGTGGGCATTCTCACCACCGACTACGTCTGCAACCCCGACGAGCTGGCGCTGCGGCTGCGCGCCCCCATGGCGAAGATCGCCGAGGCGGATGCCGTGCTGGTGTTCTCCTGCGGTGTCGGCGTGCAGACCATCTCCCAGATGCTGGAGGACAAGCCGGTCTACGCCTGCTGCGACACCATCGAGCTGCCCGGCTTCCAGGGCGTGACGCCGCTGGAATACGACTGCGGTCAGTGCGGCGAGTGCTTCCTGAACCTGACCGGCGGCATCTGCCCCATCACCGCCTGCTCCAAGAGCCTGGTGAACGGCCCCTGCGGCGGCACCAAGAACGGCAAGTGTGAGGTTAACCCCGAGATGGACTGCGGCTGGGAGCGCATCATTCAGCGTCTGAAGGCTCAGGGCCGTCTGGATGTTCTGCGCTGCCCCACCCAAATGCACGATTTCAATACCGACGAGGCTACCAAGTCCGCCAAAGAATCTGAATAATCAGGAGTGTATAGAATTATGAGAATTACTGAACTGTTTGACAACGGTGAGTTTGTGGTTTCTGCCGAGGTCGGCCCTCCCAAAGGAATTCATATTGACGGCATGGTAGAGGAAGCGAAGAAGTACCTCACCGGCGTCCATTTTGTCAACGTTACTGACAACCAGTCCTCCGTCATGCGCCTCGGTTCCCTCGCCACCTGCAAGGTGCTGAAGGATGCCGGACTGAACCCCATCTTCCAGCTGACCTGCCGCGATCGGAACCGTATTGCTCTGGAATCCGACCTGCTCAGCGCCGCCATGCTGGGGATTGACAACATCCTCTGCCTCACCGGCGACCACACCAAGCTGGGCGACCATCCCCAGGCCAAGCCCGTGTTCGATCTGGATTCCGTGTCTCTGCTGCATACCGCCAGCCTGCTGGAAACCGGCAAGGATCTGGGCGGCAACGACTTGGTTGGCGAGCCCCCCAAGTTTGCCAAGGGCGCTGTCGTGTCTCCCTGCTCCGACTCCGTGGACGCACAGCTGGTGAAGATGGAGCGCAAGGTCAAGGCCGGCGCCGAATATTTCCAGACCCAGGCCGTGTTCGAGCCTGAGAAGTTCATCAAGTTCATGGAGGCTGCCAAGCAGTTTGGCAAGCCCGTCCAGGTGGGCATCATCATTCCCAAGTCCGCCGGTATGTGCAAGTTCATGAACAACAACGTGGCCGGTGTCCACATTCCCGACGAGCTGATCGCCGAGCTGCAGGCCGACAAGGAGAAGACCAAGGCCGGTATCACCGGCGTGGAGATCGCTGCCCGCATCATCCGGGAGTGCAGGCCCTACTGTCAGGGTGTCCATATCATGTCTCTGGGCTGGGAGTCCAAGGTTCCCGCTCTGCTGGAGCAGGCCGGTCTGAAGTAAGAAGAAAATTCATTGATTTATGCAAAGAGCTTGCCGTCTGTGTAATGCAGACGGCAAGCTTTTTCCATGTATTCGCATGTTTTAAAGAAAAAATATAACTGCTGTTCGCATGAAAATACAGTCCCGGTAAAGCAAAATACATCTTGCTGTATGGTCACTTTGCTGAATCTTTACCGGAATATGACTGAGGTAAATGGCAATTATGAACAAATTCTTAACACAATCTTAAGCTAATTTGCCATATTGATTTCCGGGCTTTATCCGCATATACTGTAACTATGACAGGATCTGTCAAAAAAGTACCGCTTTAAGAAGGGAGTAATTCTATGACAGGTATTGGACTTATCATCGTATTTGTTCTTGCCATCGCGCTGATGATCTACTCCATCAGCAAGCTGAAAATCCATCCGTTCCTCTCCATCATGGCCATTTCTCTGATTTTTGGCCTGATCGCCGGAATCCCTCTGGTTAACACCACGGATGCCGACGGGAATACCGTCAGCGGTATCGCAAACGTCATCGGCGCCGGCTTCTCCGGCACGTTCTCCAGCATCGGCATCGTCATCATCTTTGGCGCTCTGGTCGGCACCCTGCTGGAAAGCACCGGCGCGGCTCTGAAGATGGCTGACTGCGTCGTCAAGCTCGTGGGTGAGAAGCATCCAGAAATCGCCATTGAGCTGATGGGCTGGATCGTCTCCATCCCCGTGTTCTGCGACAGCGGCTTCGTCGTCCTGAACCCCATCCGTAAGGCCATGACCCGCCGCACCGGCACATCCAGCGTTGCGATGTCCGTTGCGCTGTCCATGGGTCTTTACATCAGCCACTGCTTCATTCCTCCCACGCCCGGCCCCATCGCGGCTGCCGGTACGCTGGGCTGCGGCGATAATCTGCTGCTGGTCATGGGTCTGGGCGCTCTGTGCTCCATTCCTCCGCTGGTCGCCGGTTATTTCTTCGCAAAGTACATTGGCAAGAAGGTCAAGGCTGCTGACGACATCACCGACAACGAGAACGTCAAGACCTACGAGCAGCTGGTTGCCGAGTTCGGCAAGCTGCCCAACGCATGGCTGGCCTTTGCTCCCATCGTTGTTCCCATCATCCTGATGGGTCTGGCTTCCGCTCTCTCCATGGCGGGTGTCAAGGCTGACTTCATCAGCTTCCTGGGCACTCCTATCATTGCTCTGGCTGTCGGCAGCATCATCGCCATCATCGATCTGTTCGCCGCTCACAAGGGCGAGAACTTCTACAAGCTGACCGACGACACCCTGAAGACCGTCGGCCCCATCCTGTTCGTCACCGCTGCCGGCGGCGTTCTGGGCAAGGTCATCGCTTCCTCCGACATGGTCAACTACATCAAGGCCAATGCGGAAGTCTTTGAGAGCGTCGGCATCTTCTTCCCGTTCCTGCTGGCCGCAATCCTGAAGTCCGCACAGGGCTCCTCCACCGTCGCCATCACCACCACCGCCGGTATCG
>ERZ825159.3526-NODE-3526-length-11075-cov-4.959256_pt1 | contig 11075 bp, 9 predicted proteins | sample MGYA00519932_ERZ825159 | MGnify/ENA primary metagenome ERZ825159 (study PRJEB31778, sample SAMEA3449191) | human gut metagenome | biome: human gut; feature: human-associated habitat; material: faeces | place: United Kingdom | collected 2010/2012 ...
GGTCGCCGGTCAGGATCTCCGAAGCGTCGTGGTACAGCGCCGCCACGGCGCAGCGGTCAGGGTCGGGGGCGGGGAGGTTCAGAATGTCCCGGCGGATCAGCGCCAGGGCGTGAGCCAGCACCGCGGTCATGTGGCTGTGCTCGGAAATGTTTTCGGAAAAGGTGTTGCGCATCAGACCCCAGCGGGTTATATAGCGCATACGGCCCATGAGAGCGTAAAATTCATTTGCCATGGATGATCTCCTCTATGTCCGCGACCAGGTGGGCGGGCGTCTCGCAGAAATGCTTCGCACCCACCGATTCCATGCAGGCTCTGTCCCGGAAGCCCCAGAGAACGCTGAGGCAGGGGACACCGGCGTTGTTCGCCGTCAGGACGTCCACGTCGCTGTCGCCGACGTAGATGCACGTATCGGCGCCGATGGATGCCATGGCCTTGTAAACCATGTCCGCGGCGGGCTTACGGGGGCAGTCGGGGCTTTCCCCACGGGCGTAGATGCCGGGGAAAATGTCGGCGCAGAGAGTTTTTACCGCCGCGTCCGGCTTGTTGGAAACAATGGCGAGGGGGTGGTGCGCCCCAAGGGCGGCCAGCGCTTCCGGAATGCCCTCATAGGGCTTGGTTTTGATCTGGCAGTGGGCGCTGTAATAGGGCTGGAACGCCGCAAGCACCGGGGCGGGGTTCGCACCCTCCGGGACGGCCTGAGCAATCAGACGGGCAGCGCCGTTGCCCACGAACTGGCGGACTTCCTCCACCGTGCGCTGGGGATAGCCAAAGGATGCAAGAACGTGGTTGACGCTGTCGGCAAGGTCGGCTAGCGTGTCCAGAAGCGTGCCGTCCAAATCGAATAAAATACCTGTTTTCATCATAAACCTCTGTTTTTCAGTACCCGAATGTCGTTTCCCACGAAGGTCAGACGCTGGAAATCGCCGTGGAGCCGGGACGCGATCTGGGGGGAGTAGCGGCGGCTCAGCTCGTCCACATTCAGGTTGGTGGAGATGACCATGGGCTTGACGGCCATCATTCTGTCGTTGAGTAAGCTGTACAGCGCGGCCGTGACAAACTGCCCGGGCATTTCCGTGCCGAGATCGTCCAGAATCAGAAGATCGCTGTTCGTCAGCTTGGCCGCTTCCCGGCGGGTGTCATCACTGGGACTGAATTTCGCCTGCTCCAGCTTGGAGAACAGGTGGCTGGAAGTTTCGTAAACAACGCTGTAGCCCCGGTCGGTCACTGTCCGGGCGATGCACGCCGACAGGAAGGTCTTTCCCAGCCCCGTCCCGCCGATGAACAGCAGATTTCCTGCGTTGGGCGTGAAGGTCGCGGCATACCGGCGGCAGATGTTCAGCGTCCGCTCCATAATGGTGCGGGGGCTGGCGCCGTATTTGGGGTCAACGGCGTCGGGGTAGTAGTCCAGCCGGAACTGGCTGAAGGTTTCCCGGCTGTTGGACAGCACGGAAATTTCCTTTTTCTGCTCCTGACGGCACAGCTCGCTTAAGCACTCGCACATGGTAGTGCCCACATAGCCGCTGCCGCCGCATTTGTCACAGATGGGGCTTTCGTCCAAGAAGCCATCCTCAAAGTTCGCCGCGGCCAGCGCTGCCCGTTCCTGCTGTAAGCTGAGGTTTTCCCGCCGCGCCTGTTCCAGCAGCGCCTGACCGTCAGAACCCTGCAAAAAGGCCGCTTGGGCAGCCTGCGCCATGGTGCGGCGCAGAAGTATGTCGATTTCCCGGATGCGGGGGACTTTTGCGTAGGCTTCTGCCAGATGCTGCCTGTTTTCCGACTCCCGGTCTTCCTTCGCCTGGGCAAGACGCGCCCGGGCGCGCTGAACCACTTCCGCACTGTATCCCACGAATTATCCCTCCTGCAATACTTTCTGAATGGCTTCCAGCTCTGCTTCGCCCAGCTGGCCGGAGGCACCCTTCGGGACGCCCGTCTTCCGGTCGCCGGTGCGGACGTCCTCGGCGCTGTGGAAGCCCTGCTGCTGCCAGCGCTGCAAAATTTTATTCATGTACGCCCAGTTCAGCCCGCCGGTGTTCAGGCAGGTGCGTTCGTAGGCCATGGAGATCAGCTCGTCGTCCATGCCCATGTCCAGCCAGCTCTGGGCATAGCGCTCCTCGGCGGCGGTGAGACTGCGCCCCCGGATCTGGATCAGGTTCATCAGCCGGGACAGCCGGGAATTGCGCACGTTCTGCGCCTGAATGAAAGCGGCGGCTTCCTCTACGGTGTCGATGCCCCGTTCCGCCCAGTTGTAGGCTTCCTTCTCGATGGTGCGCAGAGACGGATTGCGCAGACTTCCTCTCTGTCGGGCGCGCTCCTTACAGTAGCACACCAGCAGGGAGATCACGTCCGCGGTCAGCCCTAAGTAGCGCACAAAGCCCAGAAGAATTTTCAGCTCTTCCGTGTTCAGGCTCCGCCCCAGCAGACGCTGCACCTCGCCGTAAAGGCTTCGGAAGGTGTTGTCCGAGTCCATGGCGTCCAGCACGTCCTTTTCGCAGTAGCTGGGACGCTCGCCGGGGGCAATGTGGCTGGGACGGTCTTCCGGCCACAGACCCAGCTGCCGCAGGGTTGCGGCGGCGCAGCCGTAGCGGGGGGCGCTGAAATGCAGATCGGCTTCCGCGTCCTCGGGGCGGTTGCCGCTGTTTATGTAAAGGTAAAGCAGCGCTGCATCCGGATTGGCGGCGGAAAGCAGCCTGCGGATGTCGCTCTGGGAAATTTTGACAGGTTCGGTTATCATTTCGGTGCCTCGCAGAAAAAGTCGTTTTCCGTCATTATACCACACCTTCCCAACAGGGACAACGGCGGGGCAGCAGAGAATTTCGCAGAAAAACGAAGATTTTTTTTGGCAGGACACAGGATGTTGTGGGCAGGGGAGAGGGCAAGTACAAAAACCGGAGCCGACGCGCACGCGGCATGTGCATCGGTACTCCGGTTTTCGTTTATTCGCAAAAATTCTGTGGCAGAATGTACGCAGGTGAGCCGTTCCCTTCTCCCTGCGCAGGAATCGCTGAACACAAATCTTTTTCGCCCCCTCGCTTCCGATTAAAATAAGTATTTTAATCAGAAAAGGGTATCAAAGAGAAAATACATTCTGTCTGATGCCGCGAGAAAGCAGAAGAAGCTTGTTTTCAGAGTTCCTAATTCGCGTCATACCGCTGCGCATTCGGCGACACACTTGACAGTAAATGAAATGGGCGAAAGCAACCGTCGTCACGTTTGGTTCCCGTTCCTTTGCTGTCCGCAGGTAGCTTAACCGGAACAAGCCTGATTATTCGGAGGTGCCTATGGAAAAATTTGTAACGTTGCTCATTCCCGCCCTTGTCGCGCTGGTGCTGGTGCGGCTGCTGCTGATGCCCATGAAGCTGATCTTCAAGGTCGGCGCACACTCCGGGTGCGGTTTTCTGTGCCTGTGGCTGCTGAATTCCGTCGCGGGATTCACGGGGGCATATTTTCCCATCAACGCCGTGACGGTGCTGGTAGCCGGATTTCTGGGGCTGCCGGGAATCGGCGTTATGGCGCTGCTGGAAGTTTTATCTATGTGATTATCACACAGTACCGCCCTCCCCATTTGGGAGGGCGGTATGCTTTACTTATCCAGATGTACGTTCAGATGGGGATAGGTCATGGTGATGCCCTGCTCGTCGAAGACGTCCTTGACCCGCTGGGTCAGGGCAAAATACACGTCCCAGTAATCCTCGGTCTTGACCCAGACGCGGAGGGTGTAGGCAATGGCGCTGTCGCCGTAGCTGCTCACACAGGCGCTGGGGGCGGGGGTCAGGAGTACATTGTCCATGGTTCCCGCCAGCACCAGCGCGTCGATGACCTTCTGGGTGGGGGCATCGTAGGAGGCGGAGACGGGGATATCCACCCGGCGGGTATCGGCGGCGGAGTAGTTGACGATCTGCGCCGCGACTACGGCGCTGTTGGGAATGGAAATGAGCTTGTTGTCAAAGGTGGCAAGGCGGGTGTAGGTCATGTTGATCTCCTGCACCGTGCCGGACTGCCCGGCGATCTCCACATAGTCGCCGGAGTGGAAGGGGTGGGTGGAAAGAATGGTGAAGCCGCCGATGACGTTGGTGAGCATATTCTGCAGGGACAGGGAAACGGCTAAGGTCAGGACGCTTGCCAAAGCGACGATGCCGGTAACGTCAATGCCAAGGCTGGAGGCTACGCTCAGACCCAGCAGAATATACATGGCCACCTTGGCGAGAGACAGAATCAGGCTGTGGGCGGCCTTTTCCAGGTGGGATTTTTCCAGTCCCCCCTGAAGCAGCTTTGTGACGACGCGAATGATCAGAAGGCCAATGACCAGCACGAGAACGGCGTGGAGCATCTTATTCAGCGCGCCGGTTCCCAGAGCGGTAAAAAAATCTTTCAGCATGGAAAACAACTCCTTCAGTGTAACAATTGAATGACGTAATTATAAAACGGGAACGGGGAAATAGCAAGAAAAAATGTGGCGCAGAAGTTGGCAAAAGGCGCTTTTTCAAATGTTAATCCCATTTTAAGAAATAGACCTCTTTCATCTTAAAGAAGCCGGTGATATAATAAGAAAAAAAGATGACGAGAGGAAGGGAAACCATATGTACAACGTTCTGATTTGCGACGATCAGCCGGATATCGTCAACGCGCTGAAAATATACCTGACCCCCGAGGGGTACAATCTGTTCGAGGCATTCACCGGCACCCAGGCGGTGGAGATCGCCAAAAACAACGACATCCACCTGATTCTGCTGGACGTGATGATGCCCGTGATGGACGGGATTACGGCGACCTCCAAGATCCGGGAATTTTCCAACGCGCCCATCATTCTGCTCACCGCCAAGTCCGAGACGGAGGATAAGGTGCTGGGGCTGAACGTGGGGGCGGACGACTATATCACCAAGCCCTTTGTGCCGGTGGAGGTGCTGGCGCGGGTGCGGTCCCAGCTGCGCCGGTATGCCCAGCTGGGCAGCCGCCCGGAGGAGGGCAGCGGCAGCATCACCATCGGCGGCATCGTCCTGGACGACCGCACCAAAACCGTCACCGTGGAGGGGGAACCTGTGTCCCTCACGCCTACGGAGTACGCCATTCTGCACCTGCTGATGGCAAACCCCGGAAAGGTGTTCTCCACCAAGGTGCTCTATGAATCCGTCTGGCAGGAGGCGGCGCTGGGCAGCGAGGGCGCCGTGGCAGTGCATATCCGCCATCTGCGGGAGAAAATCGAGATCAACCCCTCTGAGCCGCGCTACCTGAAAGTCGTGTGGGGACAGGGCTATAAAATGGAAGGAGGAAAATAATTTGAAATACAATATTGTATTCAAATTCCTTGCCATCGCCCTGTGTGCCCTGATGCTTCTGGGAGCCGCCGGAAGCGCCGCCGCCATCATCGGCATGACGGAATCGGGACTGTACGACATCTCCGTGGAGGAGCTGCGGGACAGATACATCCGCTCGGACGGCGAATCCATGGCAGACCGCATCGCCGTGGACTATGCCGAAGCGAACCTGGGCGGCGTGCCGGAGGCGATCGCGGGGCCGACCGTGTACGATCTGGGGCCGTCGGGGAAGACCGGCTGGCTTTACGGCGTGTTCAACCCGGCGCTGGCGGGCTACGTGCTGAAGGACGCCGAAGGAAATGTGCTGGAATCCGGCGGCGCGGAAAATCTGTCGGACGCCGAATTTTATTCCTTCCCCGTCAGCGGCTCTTATAAATACGTCCTGTCCATCACGGAAAAGTCGGAGGCAACGCCTCAGGCGGACGCGAGCACCTATAACGCCATCCCGGAGGGCGGGGCATTGGTTCTCAGCATTAGCATCGAAACGGAAGGCTCCAGTGGGAGCGTGGACAGCGTCGAACCGATCGGTAATATCTACGACACCGGCAACGGCGTTCGCTTTGAGGCCAATCCATCGATGGGTATGATAGACCTGCCTGACGCGCCTACCACGTGCGTGACGTTCGTTGGTGTAGACGGCAGTGTCCTGTATCAGACCTACAACGACGTGTCGGACTGCTTCTCGGAAAACGAATCCGGTTATCTGGTGTTCGACACAACCCGGGAGCTGAGCCAAAGCGAAGTTCTGATGGACGACGTTCCCACTGAGGGCGCAGATATATATAAGGTAACATTCTCCACGGAATCGGAGCTGGCAGGCGAGGGGGAACATACCTGCAGCGGCAGCAGCCCGGTGGGCGTGCTGAAACGCAACGACGCGGGCGTCCTGTATTTTCAGTCGGGCGACGCATTCTACCGGGACAATATGCCGCAGGATGCCGTCATCACCGCCGTGGAATTCCGGGACAAGGACGATTCCCTGGTTTATAAGGCGGCGAACCCGTCAGGCGTGGGCGAATTTGAATGGAATGCCGACGGCAAAGCAGTCGTATTTTTGGTAACGCCCAGCCTGACGCAGAAGGTGATGCCGGAAGCCGGGACCGTTCCGGAGACCACCACAGAGACGGTGCCGGAAACCACTGACGAAACCACCGTTACCATGGCAATCCCCGAAACCACCGCCAAAACCGTCCCGGACACGACGGAGGAGACCGCCCCCCTCGAGACGCTGTCCGCGAACCCCACCAAGCCGATGGCAACCGGCACGGCAGACCCGGACGTGATCTTTGCGGACGGCGAATCTCACACCATGGAATATTGGGACGACGACGCTCAGCAGACCATGGTTGTGGAGTACCGCTATGCCCAGCTGCCCGACTATACCGTGGAGCTGACCCTGGCGCCCGGCGCGTACCGCTTTGACGGCGGGTACGCTCTGCTTACCCAGCTGTGGAGCTACCGTGACAGCCTGCTCTTCATCATGGGTGTGTGCCTGCTGCTGTTCGCCGTTCTGGCCGTGTACCTCTGCTGCGCGGCGGGCAGAAAGCCCGGCAGTGAGGAAGTCCATGCCGCGGGCTTCAACTGCATCCCCCTGGACATTTACCTCGCCGGGGGCGGGCTGATCGTCTTCGGCCTTTTCATGGTAATCGTCCAATTCTACGATGCCGCCGACCTGTTCAGCCAGAGCATTCAAACGGTCTGCGCCGGAGTGCTGATGGCGGGCTACGTCATGAGCCTGATTTTCGTAGGCTTCTGCTTTGCCTGTGCCGCCCAGTTCAAGACCCCCGGCGGCTACTGGTGGCGCAACAGCGTCTGCTGGCGGTGCCTGAACCTGCTGGTGAAGTGCGTCAAGGGCTGCTTCTCCGGCTGCGGCTGGCTGCTGCGGAAGCTGCCCAAGGCGGCGGCTGTATTCTGGGACTTCCTGCTGATGCTTCTTACACCCCTGAGATGGCTGTGGACGCAGATAAAGAAGACCTGCGCAAAAATCGGAAAATCCGTCAACCGGGTGTATTCCATGATGCCGCTGACCTGGCAGTGGCTGCTGACGGGCTTCATCATGGTGATGCTCCTGTTCGCCGCCCTTGCGGGCAGATCGAATCTGATGGTGGTGCTGAGCCTGTGCGCCTGCGTGGCCGTGGTGCTGTACGGGGCGTACTGCTTCGGCATCCTGCTGGAAAGCGCCAAGCGCATGGGCAAGGGCGACCTGGACACCAAGGTGGACGACAAATATCTCACCGGCGCGTTCAAGAGCTTTGCCGGTGACCTGAACGACCTGGCAGGCGTTGCCGTAGTGGCGGCGCAGAAGCAATTAAAATCGGAGCGTATGAAAACAGAACTGATTACCAATGTTTCCCACGATATCAAAACGCCTTTGACCTCCATCATCAACTACGTGGACTTGCTGCAAAAGCCCCACACGCCGGAGGAGGAGAAGACCTATCTGGAAGTCCTCAACCGGCAGTCCCAGCGCTTAAAAAAGCTGATCGAGGATCTGATGGAAATGAGCAAGGCCAGCACGGGGAACCTGACGGCGGACATTACGAAGCTGGACGCGGTGGAATCCGTGAATCAGGCATTGGGCGAATTCGCCGACAAGCTGGAAAAAGCCCAGCTGACCCCCGTATTCCGCCATCCGGAAGAGTCTGTCGCCATGATGGCGGACGGAAGACTTGCGTGGCGGGTGCTGAGCAATCTCCTGAGCAACACCGTGAAATATGCCCTGCCCGGCACGCGGGTGTATATCGACGTGATGGCGGTGGAGGGAAAGGTCATCATTTCCCTGAAAAATATCTCCCGGGACGAGCTGAATGTGGACGCCGACGAGCTGATGGAGCGCTTTGTCCGGGGCGACGACTCCCGGAACACCGAGGGCAGCGGTCTGGGCCTGAACATTGCCAAGACCCTGATGGAGCTGCAGAAGGGACAGCTGCAATTGCTGGTGGACGGTGACCTGTTCAAGGTAACGCTGATCTTCCCCGGAGCAACGGAATGAAATAGGCCAAGGGCGGCGCGGAAAATTCCGCGCCGCCCCGTTTGCCGAAGGAATAGGCGCAAAAACCAGGGAGAGATTCCGGCATGAAGAAAAACTGTTCACAATTTCGTCGCTTTTTATTTTCATTTCCGTTATTGCCTGTTCAAAACCCAAAGGTATGGTAATACCAGAAAGGTTGCGGAAGCCGTGAGCCGCTCCCTTTCAACTCCGTAGATCCTCTTTTCTACCTCTCTTCTTTCCAAACCCTTTCGCGGAAACCCCGGTGCCATGCTGGCACCGGGGTTTTCCACCCCCCCTGGGCGGCGGAGGCCGCTTCGGGAGGCCACAGGCGGCTGCAACAAAATTGTAACCTTTGAAAGAAAAAAGATATCGAAATCAGAGATTGTCATTTTTCGTAGCTGGTAAAAAACGAATTTTATGGTAAAATTTGGAGTAAATTTCTTAAGATAAGGGCAAATGTTTAAGAATGTTATAAAGTGTAAAGAATTCTGTTACATTTTGTAATTTTCCTATTGACATCCGGGAACGGATGTGATATCATGCAGACATGAAAGAGATGCCGGGTGCGGAAGCGGCGGAAAGCCTCCCCGATTGGCGACACCAAAGGTTCCAGAGCCGGCAGCATTTCTAAAACAACCAATTTTCTAGGAGGTTAGAAACTATGAAAAACACAATGAAGAAGCTGCTTAGCCTCGTATTGGTGGCTATGCTGCTGGTCTGCGCGGTTCCTTTCCAGGCCGCTGCTACGGAAGCTGATGAAACCCTGACCGTCAAGACCTACGTTGACGGAAAGTATGTCACTGACAAGTATGTTACCGTGAAGCCCGGTCAGAAACTGGAACTGACGAAGGAACTGGCCGAGACTCTGATTTACGGCGACAAGGAATTCGTCAAGTGGACGAACATGAAGGACGAAGAGACCACCGGCCCCATCAGCTATGACAACCTGAAGAAGGCAAATGCGAATGGCTACTACGTAAACCTGTACCTCAACAAGAAGGTCGAGGATACCCGCGTTGACGCGAAGGTTCCCGTTAAGATCTATGTTGACGGTTCTTACGCAAGAGACGGCGAGATCACCGTTCCTGTTGACGGCAGCGTGACGCTGACCAAGGAGCTGGGTCTGAGCCTGGTCAACGCCGACAAGGAGTTCGTCAAGTGGACCGGCGCTTCCGACAATGAGGCCACCGACGTCACCATCAAGTATGCCGGTATCGACGACGGCTACTCCCTGAAGCTGTTTGTCAACACCAAGAAGGCGGAAGAGCCTGTCAAGTATATCACTCTTAAGATTATTGACGACAAGGGCAACACGATTGCCAGAGAGTTCCAGGTCGAGCCTGTGAACGGTAAGTCCTCCGTTATCAGCGACATCCTGAGCTACCGCTGGATGGGCAACTGGAAGGATTCCTATGAGTTCGTCACCGCCAAGAGCGATGAAAAGGGCAACAACCTGTCCCTGTCCACCACAATCAATGCCGGCGACTCCCTGACCGTCACCCTGAAGGCCAAGAGCGGCAGCACTCCCGAGGGCGACACTGTCAGAGTGACCTTCTACGGCACCGACGGCAAGGCCGTTTCCACCTACAACGTGACCAGCGGCAGCAGCATTGACAGCAAGAAGGTTTCCGACGCTCAGAGCAAGGCCGATAACAAGACCGGCTACACCTTCAAGGGCTGGAAGATTGACAACAAGGGTGACCTCTACACCAGCGCTCAGGTTGCCAAGCTCGTCATCAAGGGCAACGTAGAATTCTACGCTTACCTCGAGAAGGACACCACCACTACCAACAACAAGTTCCCCTACAAGGTTTACCTGCACATCTTCAAGGACAACAAGGTCGACGATCCCGCCAAGACCATCAATATCACCGAGGGCATTGCTCTGGACGGCAAGGTCACGCTGGATGAGGTCAAGACCGTTGTGAAGAACTACTACACCGCCAAGACCAGCGACGGCATCAAGTATGACGGCATGTACATGGCCAAGGGCAACTGGGTCGGAAACTTTGTCAACGACACCCAGAAGTATGACACCATCTCCGACACCAACGAGCTCCGCAAGGAGAGCGAAGTCCACATCAACGTGATGATCACCAACGCCAACGCCAAGAGCGCCACCAACGAGAAGGCCGATAAGACCAACCCCAAGACCGGTGATATGATCTTCATTCCCGTGATCTTCATGGTCGTCTCCGGCGCCGCCATTGCCGGTGTGTACTTCTACAACAAGAAGCGCAACGCCCGGTAATCGAGAATACGCTAAGCTAAGAAAATCCCGGCAGCCGAAGCTGCCGGGATTTTTTGCGGTGTGCGGGGCGATTTGCAGAAAAGATTTTGCCGAAAAAGTATTCCCATTTTCACAGATATGTGTTATAATCATTATATCCCCTAAATTTGGAAAGCAGGAGGAATATAACATGGACAACTACAACGGCAATACCTACGCACGGCAGGATACGGACATGTCCGTCGGTTCCTGGATCGGCACCCTGATCCTCTCGGCAATTCCCATCGTTGGTTTCATCTGCCTGATCGTTTGGGCGGTGAGCAGCTCTCCGGAGAAGCGTTCCCGGAAAAATTGGGCGATCGCTCAGTTTATCATGACGCTGATCGGTGCGGTTATTGCAATTCTGGTGTATGCCATGTACGGCGCTTCCCTGGCGTATCTGCTGAGTTAATACTATTTCTTAATAAAATGATTTCATCATTTTATTCTGCCGTTTCACGGCAGACCGCCTGGGCGGCGGTAAGAAATGTATTGACTTCGTTTT
>ERZ825159.3532-NODE-3532-length-11058-cov-3.212215_pt1 | contig 11058 bp, 7 predicted proteins | sample MGYA00519932_ERZ825159 | MGnify/ENA primary metagenome ERZ825159 (study PRJEB31778, sample SAMEA3449191) | human gut metagenome | biome: human gut; feature: human-associated habitat; material: faeces | place: United Kingdom | collected 2010/2012 ...
GGCAGCAGGACTGCACCAGAGTCCGGTTCCATACGCAGATGTTGTAACCACGACCACGCATAAGACACTCAGAGGTCCGAGAGGCGGTATGATCATGTGTAAAGAGAAATACGCAAAAGCAATCGACAAAGCCGTATTCCCAGGAATACAAGGTGGTCCACTAGAACATATAATTGCTTCAAAAGCAGTTTGCTTTAAAGAAGCACTACAACCTGAATTTAAATCTTATCAAACTCAAGTTGTAAAAAATGCTAAAAAGTTAGCAGAAGAATTAGATAAAAGAGATTTTAAATTAGTTTGTGGAGGAACTGACAACCACTTACTACTATTAGATTTCACAAATAAAAATATAACAGGAAAAGAAGCAGAAAGACTACTAGATGAAGCATATATAACAGTAAATAAAAATGCTATACCAAAAGACCCATACGGAGCAAATGTTACAAGTGGTATAAGAATAGGTACACCAGCAGTAACAACAAGAGGTATGGTAGAAGAAGATATGGAAGTAATTGCAGAAGCTATAGATTTATGCTTAACTCATAAAGACCAAGATAAAGCAAGAGAGTTAGTAATCGGTCTTACTAAAAAATACCCATTATATGAAGAATATAATTTAATGGATTAGTACATAAATAGAAAAGGTAAAAGCCCTCTTTTAGCAGACAAATGTGTTTGTTAAGGGGGGCTTTTTATATTTAAACAAGAAAAAAGCAAGAATTTAATTTTATCAAGCATGATACAATAAAAAAGGAGGTGAAGTTTATGAAAACAGGAAGTCATGTTCAAAGTCATATTAATAAATATGCTAAAAAAGACATTTCACAGATGTATAAGGATTTTAATATAAGTGATGATGGTTATAATGACCAGCAAGTTCGTTTTAATAGAGATATATATGGGATGAATATTGGTGATAAGAAAATAGAAACGACTTTATATAGATTTTTCAGGTCTTTTAACAATCTTTTCAGTATGATTTTATTAGTTTTAATTGTAGTTTCTTTTTTTACAGATGTAATATTTACTTCTAATTATAGGCGTAATGGAACAACTTGTCTGATGTTAGTTGTAATATTTTTAATTAGTGGATTTGTACGATTTGTACAAGAGATGCGCTCAAAAAAAGCTGTTGATTCATTAATTGAGCTTATTAATACAAATGTTCAGACTCGCAGAAATGGAAAATGGCAAGAGATTTCATCAAATGAATTAGTTGTTGGAGATAGGGTGAAATTTTATGCAGGGGATAGAATACCAGCGGATATACGTTTGATAAATGTAAATGAACTTTTCGTTTCACAATCTATGTTGACGGGGGAAAGTCTAGTAATTGAAAAAAATGCTGATATATTAGAACGAAAAGAATGTACAAGCCTAAATGACTACAACAATATTGTTTTTTCTGGTTCTTTAGTTATTGGTGGAAGTGGAGAAGGAATTGTACTAGCAGTAGGCAAAGAAACTGTATATGGAGAAATTAGCAGAGATATAAATATTCGCAAAAATGGGTTTGAGAAGGGAGCAAATTCGATTGCAGGTGTATTAATCAAATTTATTGCTATTTTAGTACCTTTTGTATTTATTTCATGTGGACTAGTTCAAGGTAATTGGTTATCGGCATTTTTATTTTCATTATCAGTAGCAGTAGGATTAACACCGGAGATGCTTCCTATGGTCATAAATGCCTGCCTTGCAAAGGGAAGTTCTGTTATGGGGAAAAAGGATACCATTGTAAAAAATATTAATGCAATGCAGGGCTTTGGAAGTATGGATGTTCTTTGTGTCGATAAAACAGGCACATTAACTGGAGATAAAATAGTTTTAGAATACTATATAGATATTTTGGGAAATGAAAGCAAACAAGTATTAGAGTATGCATATTTAAATAGCTTGTACCATACAGGTGTTAAAAATCATTTAGATGATGCGATTTGCCATGTTGAAAGAATGCCGAATTTTAATTATTTAGAACTATTAAAGAAGTATAAGAAATTGGACGAGTTACCATTTGATTATAATCGAAAATATGTAAGTGTATTGTGTGAAAACACATTAAATGAAAAATCAAATTTAAATAATGAAAATTTATTAATTGTAAAAGGTGATGTTGAAACAGTATGCAAAAAATGTACATATGCTGAATATAGAGGTAAAGCTTATCCAATGGATATGCAAAGTGTACACCATATTATTGATGAAATGCAAGAAGATGGTATGAAGGTTATAGCTGTTGCTTATAAAAATACTAATAAGGAACATATTATACCAGAAGATGAGAATGATTTAATATTGCTGGGCTATCTAACATTTTTTGATGCTCCTAAAAAAAGCGCACAAGAAGCCATAGAGAAATTAAAACAATTGAATGTACCTATTAAAGTTTTAACAGGAGATAGTAAAAGAGTTGCTGTATCAGTTTGTAGACGACTAAATTTAGATACAGATAATATCATAGATGGAGAAAATTTATTTGAGTTAACAGATGATGAGTTAGCAATATTGTGTGAAAATACAACAATATTTGCACAGTTATCTCCAAAGCAAAAGGCAAAAATAATTAAAGTATTGCAAGAAAATGGACATACTGTAGGATTTTTAGGAGATGGAATGAATGATTTACATGCGATATTTCAATCAGACGTTGGGATATCAGCAGAAGGGGCAACAGAGGCATTACAAGAAGCTGCAGATGTAATATTATTAAAAAAGGATTTAAATGTTTTAGAAGAAGGAATATTAGAAGGGCGTAAAGTTTTTGTAAATATGAGTAAGTATATTCGTATTACTGCATCTTCTAATTTTGGTAATATATTAGCTGTAGTTATTGCAAGTGTTTTACTTCCGTTTTTCCCAATGACTTCGATACAATTATTACTTTTAAATTTATTATATGATGTTTTATGTTTGATTCTTCCATGGGATAATGTTGATGAGGAATTATATTGCAAGCCAAGAGATTGGTCGGGCAAAACTTTAGGGCGATTTATGTTGTTTTTTGGACCAATTAGTACAATTTTTGATTTAACAACATTTGCATTTTTATTCTTATGGTTATGTCCAACAATAAGTGGAGGGACATTTACAAGTCTAAATCATGAGTCACAACAAACATTCATTACATTGTTCCAAACAGGGTGGTTTTTGGAATCAATGTGGTCTCAAGTTTTGATTTTATATTCATTGCGTTCAAAGAAAATACCATTTATACAAAGTAAACCAGCCAAACCAGTTATTTTAGTTACTATTATAGGAATTATTCTATTTACAATTATGACTATAATACCAATTGGACGTTTTGTAGGCCTTACAAAAATGCCTTTAAGCTATTTTGCATTTTTACTACTAGTTGTATTGCTTTATATATCATTAGTAAGTATTGCAAAATCATGGTATGTAAAAAAATATAAGGAATTAATATAAGGGGGGGAGTTTAAATGAAAAAGAAAATTGAATTTGCTAATTTAACTTCTTCTCTAGCTAGTTGGCTTTTAGAAAAATTAAAGGCTGCACCACTAGATATAGGTAATATAGATGAATTTAAAGAAGGTATAGAAGGGTTATTAGATGGAAGTAATAATAGTTTAATGTTAGAGATAGATGATGATACTGTTTATGAAGAATATTGCTTTGATGTTATAGAGATTGGGGATCTTACAATAAGACCTAAAGAGAGAAGAGTTCTTTGTAATACTCAAGAAATTTCACTAACTCCTAAAGAATATGATATTTTATTATTTCTTGTAAAAAATAGAGGTGAAGTTCTAACAAAAGAGCAGATTTATCAAGCTGTGTGGGATAGTGAATACCTGCTAGATGATAGTAATATTATGGCTTTTATAAGAAAGTTAAGAAAAAAAATAGAGCCAAATCCAGATGCACCGATATATATTTTGACGATTTGGGGCATAGGATATAAATTTAATGATAATTTATAAAACTGAATATATCGCAAGAAAAACGCAAGAATTTCGCAATGGAATTACTTGCGTTTTTTTTTTATACTTTTAGTTGTAAATCAGAAAGGAGGGAGAATATAAATGGACCCTGATGGTAAGAGAAAAAACAATATAGCAACCCGGTGAAATATTAATATATCGGATTGCTTCTTAAAAAGGAGGTAATTACGATGAACAAAAAAATGATAAAAAATAATATAGCTACTAATAAAGTAACAGAAAATCAAATCGTAAAAAAAGAACAAGAAAGTCGCATTCATTTTGTGGCAACTCAACCAACAAAAACAGTATTAGACTCTTTAGAAACAACATTAATAGGATTAGAGACTGAAAATGTATCAAAACACCGCCATAAATATGGAACAAATAAGATAACAAAAGAAAAGAAAAAATCTTTATTTTCTAGAATTGCAGATGCATTTGTAAATCCTTTTACAATAATTTTATTTTGTCTAGCACTTGTATCATGTGTAACAGATATGATACTACCTTATTTTTCGCTATTTGGAAGTAATCCAGATGAATTTAATTGTTTAACAGTAGTAATAATTGTGACAATGGTCGTTATCTCTGGAACACTTCGATTTGTACAAGAATCTAGAAGTGGTGATGCAGCAGAAAAGTTATTAGATATGATTACAACAACTTGTACAGTTACAAGAAAAGAAGAGGGAAAACAAGAAATAAAACTTGATGAAGTTGTAGTAGGGGATATAGTTTATTTATCAGCTGGTGACATGATACCTGCAGATGTACGTATTTTAGAAGCAAAAGATTTATTTGTAAGCCAAGCGAGTTTAACTGGGGAAAGTGAACCTATTGAAAAATTAGGAAATATCCAAGAGAAAAATGAAAATATTACAGAATACAATAATATTGCTTTTATGGGAAGTAATGTTATTTCAGGAACTGCTACAGCTGTTGTGGTTTCTGTAGGAGATTCTACTTTATTTGGGAAAATGGCAGCCTCAGTTGCAGAAGAAGCAGTAGAAACTAGTTTTACCAAAGGAGTAAATGCTGTTTCCTGGGTACTTATCCGTTTTATGTTGATTTTAGTTCCTATTGTATTCTTTGTAAATGGAATAACAAAAGGTGACTGGTTAAATGCATTTTTATTTGGTATTTCTATAGCAGTTGGATTAACACCAGAGATGTTACCAATGATAGTGACAACATGCCTTGCAAAAGGGGCAGTGGCAATGAGTAAAAAACAAACTATAGTTAAAAATTTAAATTCTATTCAAAATTTTGGGGCTATAGATGTATTATGTACTGATAAAACAGGAACCTTAACACAAGACAAAGTAGTTTTAGAATATCATCTTAATATAAATGGAGATGAAGATATGCGTGTGCTTCGTCATGCTTATCTGAATAGTTATTTCCAAACAGGATATAAAAATTTAATGGATTTAGCTATTATTGAAAAAACTGAAGAAGCAGAAACTAAAAATAGGGAATTAATTAATCTTTCTAATCACTATAAAAAAGTAGATGAAATACCTTTTGATTTTAATCGTCGCCGTTTATCTACAGTTGTTAAAGATATAAATGGAAAAACACAAATGGTTACAAAAGGCGCAATTGAAGAGATGTTATCAATTTGCTCATATGTTGAATGTGATGGCAAAGTTCAAGAATTAACAGATTCATTACGTAAACGAATTATAAAAACTGTGGATGAATTAAATGATAAGGGATTTAGAGTTCTTGGAATTGCACAAAAAAGCAATCCATCACCAGTTGGAGCTTTTGGAGTAAAAGATGAATGTGAGATGGTATTATTAGGATATCTTGCATTCTTAGACCCACCAAAAGAATCTACAGCATATGCAATACGTGCTTTAAAAGAATATGGAATAGCTACAAAAATTTTAACTGGAGACAATGAAAAAGTAACACGTACTGTGTGTAAACAAGTAGGATTAGAAGTAAGAAATATGTTACTTGGTTCAGATATAAATCGCATGTCAGATGAAGAGTTAGCAAATATAGCAGAAACAACAGATGTATTTGCAAAATTAACACCAGACCAAAAATCTAGAATTGTAACTGTTCTTCGTGAAAATGGACACACAGTTGGATTTATGGGAGATGGTATCAACGATGCGTCTGCAATGAAATGTGCAGATATAGGAATTTCTGTTGATACAGCAGTTGATGTAGCAAAAGAATCAGCAGACATTGTACTATTAGAAAAAGATTTGATGGTATTAGAAGAAGGAATCATTGAAGGTAGAAAGACATATGCAAATATGATTAAATACATTAAAATGACTGCATCTTCTAACTTTGGAAATATGTTTTCTGTTTTAGCAGCATCAGCATTATTGCCATTTTTACCAATGATGAGTATACATCTTTTATGTTTAAATTTAATATATGATTTATCATGCACAGCTATCCCATGGGATAATGTAGACGAAGAATTTATTAAAGTTCCTAGAAAATGGGATGCATCTTCAGTAGGTAAATTTATGATATGGATGGGACCAGTAAGTTCAATATTTGACTTTACAACTTATATTTTTATGTACTTTGTATTTTGTCCAATATTTGTATCACATGGAGTATTATATAATGATTTAGCAAGTGTATACAGTGGTGCAGAATTAATTCAAATGCAATTTAATTATATAGCTATGTTCCAAGCAGGTTGGTTTGTAGAATCAATGTGGAGTCAAACACTTGTTATTCATATGATTCGTACACCAAAGTTACCATTCATTGAAAGCCGTGCATCATTACCAGTATGTTTATTAACTTTCGCTGGAATCTTCATATTAACAATAATACCATTTACACCAATTGGAACAATACTAGGATTTGTTTCATTACCAGGCGCTTATTTTGCCTACTTAATACCATGTATAATAGCTTACATGTTATTAGCAACTAGCATAAAGAAAGCTTATGTACGTCATTTTGGCGAATTGTTATAAAGGAGGTATTTAAAATGAATTGGAATAATATGTGGAATATACTTTTTAATAGAACAGAATTATTTGGAATTAATATAGGTTTTTGGGTTTGCTTACTAGTTATCACAATTATAGTAATATTGATGAATGTGGTATTTTGGAGTATGAAACCTCTAAAAACTGTTAAAGAATAGAAAAATATAAAATATTATAAACTTAAAAAAGATCTGTGGTATATTACTGCAGGTCTTTTTGAGTTATCAAGTAAAAATAAAAAATCAAAAATTGTAATGATTACAATTAAATATTTGAAGTTTGAGTTTATTATTCATTATAATTTATAGTATAGAGGATTTATTCAAATTTAATAAAGGGGGCAGAAAAATGCAAACTGAAATAATTAAAGATTTAATGAAAGAATATAAAAGACCATTTTATATTTACGATGAAAAGGTGATAGGGGACCAAATTCAAGAGTTAAAAACTAATTTTCCAGAATTCGAGTTTTTATACTCAATAAAGACAAATCCAAATAAAGATGTAATTAAATTTATAGCACAAAATGATATAGGTTCAGATTCTGCATCTAAAAATGAAGTTTTTAAATCAATAGATGCTGGTATGCCAAAAGAAAAGATAATATATTCATCAGCGGGAAAAACGAAACAAGATATCGAAGAAACATACGACAAATGCATAATAACAGCAGATAGTTATCATGAACTAGAAGTTATAAATGAAGTAGCAAAAGAACACAATATTGTTTTAAGAGTAGGGGTAAGAATTAACTCAAACTATGCAATAGAAGGTGGGGATATACTTCCTAACAAATTTGGAATAGACGAAGAAAGTTTATTACCACATAAGGAATTTATTGATTCACTTAAAAATATAAAAATATGTGGAATACATGTACATCTAAAATCTCAAATATTAAATTATGAAACTTTATATAATTACTATAAAGATGTATTAGAATTAGCAGTGTTCTGTGTTGATGAAATGGGATTTGATATGGATTTTGTTAATTTCGGTGGTGGACTTGGAGTTGCATATTCACAAAGAGAAAATGAACTTGAAATAGAATCACTAGGACAAAAATGTAGAGAGCTAATTAAGGAATTTAAAGAAAAACTAAATTGCAGACTTATTATAGAATCAGGACGTTTTATAGTTTGCAAAAGTGGGACTTATGTCACTTATATAATCGATAAAAAGGTATCAAGAGGAGCAAATTACTTAATAGTTGCAAATGGATATAATGGTTTACATAAAACAACTTTAGCAGAAATGGTAAAAGGTTATGCACAAGGTCCATTAGAAGATATACATGCAGTTGAACCACTATTCACATCTTATGATGCGTATGAAGTGAAGGTGTTAAATAAATCACAAGAAAAAGAAGAAGTAACAGTTTGTGGTAACTTATGTACGGCTGCAGATTTAATAGGCAAGAATTTAGTTTTACCAAAAGCTGAAATAGGTGATATTATTGCAATTACTAATGCAGGAAGTTATGGATTTACACTAAGTCCAATATTATTCTCTAGCCATGATATACCTTATGAAATTTACTTAAATTCAAAAAATCAAGCTATTATAAGCGAATATTAAATATTTAATACAAAATACATAAAATGGTAAAGTATTTAGAAAATATAAAAAATTGATAATATGACGGAAATGTTAAAAGATAGTACTGTTTTAATAATATATTTTACCTCATCAAGTGTGATAATATTTAAACATAAAAGTTAGTAAATAAAAAATAAGAATAATAAATATAAATTATATTTGGGGAGGAAAAGATATGTTAAAAACAACTAAAATAACAGATCCAGAAGTATATTCTATAGTAGCAGATGAATTAGAAAGACAAAAATATAATATAGAAATGATTGCATCAGAAAGTTCAGCACCAACAGAAATATTAGAATTAATGGGATGCGTTTTTGTTAATAAAACTGAAGAAGGTCTTCCAGGAAAAAGATATCAAGCAGGTTCACAACATGCAGATAGAATCGAAAATTTATGTATTGAAAGAGCAAAAGAAGCTTTCGGTTGTGAATATGTAAATGTTCAAGCTTATTCAGGTGCAACTGCAAACTATACAGTATTTAATGCAGTATTAGACCCAGGGGATAAAATATTGGCAATGAGACTTGACCACGGTGGACATTTAAGTCATGGTTCAGAAGCAAACTTTATGAGTAAAATATTTAACTACAAACATTACGGTGTAAACGATGACGGTATAATCGACTACGATCAAGTTGAACAAATGGCATTAGAATTTAAACCTAAAATGATAATAGCAGGGGCTAGTGCCTATCCAAGACTAATAGATTATAAAAAATTTAGAGAAATAGCTGACAAAGTAGGAGCTTATTTATTAGTAGATATGGCTCATATTTCAGGACTTATAGGAGCTGGTGTAATCCCTTCCCCAATTCCATATGCTGATTTTGCAACATCTTCTTGTTCTAAAACAATATGCGGTCCTAGAGGTGGATTCGTAATGTGTAAAGAAAAATATGCAAAACAATTAAATAGAGCTACATTCCCAGGAACTCTAGGTTCTATCCAAATAAACGGTATAGCTGCAAAAGCAAACATGTTCAAAAGAGTTAGAGAACCTGAATTTATAGCTACAATGCAAAGAGTTTTAGATAATGCAAAAACTTTAGCAAAAGAATTAGAAAAAAGAGGATTCAAAATAGTAAGTGGTGGAACAGACAACCATATAGTATTAGTTGACTTAAGACCAAAAGGAATAACTGGTAAACAATTTGACCAAACTCTTGAAAGAATAGGTATAACAGTTAACAAAAACACTATACCAAACGACCCAGAAAGTCCATTTGTGACAAGTGGTGTTCGTATCGGTCTTACTGCAACATCTGAAAGAGGATTTGGAGCAAGTGAAATGGCAGAAATCGCTGATATAATGAATACAGTTGCTGAAAATATAGAAGATGAAAAAGTATTACAAGAATGCAAAGAAAAAGCAAGAGCATTAGCATCAAGATTCCCACTATATCCAGACGGATATTTTGAAGATTAATTAAATATATAACTAACTTATAATTTATAAGACGAGCTGATTTTCAGCTCGTCTATTTTTTAATAAATAATAACCAATTTAAATTTGAAGTAGTATAATAATCTATAGAATAATATGAACCCTATGGAGTAAAATCCACAGGGTTTTTAAATGAAAGGACTAGTATTATGATATTGCCAAAAAGACTTAAAAAAGGTGACACTATAGGTGTCATTGCTCCATCTGGGCATTTACGCGAGGTAAATATAGATGATGTTGAAAAATCACTTATCGATATGGGATACAATGTAAAGATGTATGAAAGTTGTTATTCTGTAGACAGGGGATATTTGTCTGGAAAAGATGAACTAAGGGCAAAAGATTTGCAAGATGCATTTGAAGATAAAAATATAGATGCAGTATTTTGTATAAGAGGCGGTTATGGAGCAGCTAGATTATTAGATTTAATCGATTTTGATGTAATAAAAAATAATCCAAAGATATTTTTGGGATTATCTGATATAACAGCTCTTCATATAGCGTTTAACCAAAAATGTGATTTGGTGACTTATCATGGGCCTGTTGGAAGAAGATTTGTGGATATGGACGAATATACAAAAGAATCTGTCTTTAAAAATATAACTACAGATAGTGAAATAATTTTTGAAAATCCAAAATGTGAAGAGATCTTTACTTTATATGAGGGAAAATGTGAAGGTGAAATAGTCGGTGGAAATCTAAGTTTAATAAACACATCTTTAGGTACTGAATACGAAATAGATACAAAGGATAAAATATTATTTATAGAAGAAACTAGCGAATATGTATATAACGTAGACAAAATGATAAACCATCTACACATGGCTGGAAAATTTGAAGACTGTAAAGGTATAATTTTTGGAGATTTTGATAACTGTAGAAAAGTCAGAGATGAAGATTGGTCAGTTGAGGATATAATAAACGAAATCGCACAAAGATATAAAAAACCTACAATATACAACCTTCAAAGCGGACATTGTGTTCCAGTAGGGACAATACCACTTGGCGCAATGTGCTATTTAGATGCAACTAATAAAATAGTTAAATTTGATTATCAAAAATGATGGAACATTCGAAGATATGGTAGTGAGCGAGT
>ERZ825159.3541-NODE-3541-length-11036-cov-3.728713_pt1 | contig 11036 bp, 8 predicted proteins | sample MGYA00519932_ERZ825159 | MGnify/ENA primary metagenome ERZ825159 (study PRJEB31778, sample SAMEA3449191) | human gut metagenome | biome: human gut; feature: human-associated habitat; material: faeces | place: United Kingdom | collected 2010/2012 ...
CCTTGGCCAGCAGGGTCTTGCCGGTACCGGGGGAGCCCACCAGCAGCGCGCCCTTGGGCAGCTTGGCGCCGATGGCGGTGTATTTGCCGGGGTTGTGGAGGAAGTCGATGATCTCCTCCAGGGACTCCTTGGCCTCATCCTGACCGGCCACGTCCTTGAAGGTGACGCCGGTCTGCTTTTCCATGTAGACCTTGGCCTTGGATTTTCCGAAGCCGCCCATCATGCCGTCGCCGCCCATGCGCTTAGTGAGCAGATTCATCACCAAGAACAGTCCGCCGATCATCAGGGCGTAGGACAGAATCATCATGATCAGGGAATTGTCTTCCACGATCTTTTTGTCCACCTTCACGCCCATGGCGTCCAGCTCCTCGGACAGGGCAATCAGGTCGCCGCCGCCGGGAAGGCCGGTGTAGCAGGCCTTCTGCATTGCCGCGGGCTTGCCTGCCTCTTCCTTGGTCATGTAGATAATGCGGTCGGACTGAATTTCCACCTCAGACAGCTGCCCCGCGTCCTTCGCCGCGAGAAAGTCCGAAAAGGAAGTCTGTGTATATTGGCTCTTGGAGACACTGCCGTAAATCCAGTTGACCAGCAGAACGATCGCCAGCGTGATCAGCAGCGCGGTGCCGATGCTGCCTTTCGGGCGGTTTCCGCCGGGTTTTCTCCCGTCGTTGTTATTGTTATTATTGTTGGGGGAGTCATTGCGATTAAAGTCCATTCCCTCGCCTCCTTCATTACACTGGCGTTATCATAACACATTTTTCCGTGGTAGGCAATCGGCGATTCTCCTTCCCGCGGTAAATTTTCTGTTAATTTCCGCCAGAAACAGCCATTTCTCCCGTCCTGAGCGAAAAATAAGAGTTGTGAAACCGGAAGAAATCTGATATAATAGTATGGCTTATATGTATTTGTATGTATACGAAGGCACTTTCTCAGGAAAGGATTTTGGATTTATGAACGAAAAGCGCCGCCCCCAAGGGCGGAATTTCCCGCCCCGATCCCCACAGGCAGCGCCTGCGGAGGAGACCGAGGGGCAGCTGGAGGGACGCAACGCCCTTCAGGAAGCGCTCAGAAGCGGGCGCACCATTGACAAGGTGTTCATCGCCGACGGCGACACCGACCGTGGCTTACAGCGTCTGGCCGCAGAGGCAAAGGACGCGGGCGCAGTTGTGGTCAGCGTTGACCGGCGGAAGCTGGACGCCATGTCCTTCACCCATGCCCATCAGGGCGTGATCGCTCTGGCCGCCGCCCACGCCTATTTTACCGTTGACGACATTCTGGAGGAAGCCGCGTCCCGTGGGGAAGCGCCCCTGATCGTCATCTGCGACGAGCTGTCCGACCCCCACAATCTGGGTGCCATCCTCAGGAGCGCCGAATGCGCAGGCGCCCACGGCGTCATCATCCCCAAGCGCCGCAGCGTGGGTCTGACCGCCACCGTGGCCAAGGCCTCCGCCGGTGCCGTGGAGTACATGAAGGTCGCGAGAGTGACCAATATCAACACCGCCATCGCCGAGCTGAAGGACAAGGGCGTCTGGGTGTTCGGCACCGCCGCCGAAGGCTCCATCCCCATGTATAAGGCCGACCTGACCGTCCCCGCCGCCATTGTCATCGGCAACGAGGGCGAGGGCTTAAGCCAGCTGGTTCGGAAGAACTGCGACGTGATGGTCAGCATCCCCATGAAGGGGAAAATCAGCTCGCTCAACGCGTCCGCCGCCGCATCCATTTTGCTTTACGAGGCGGTACGCCAGCGCATCGGCTGACAGCAGCCGAATTTCACCAGGAGGAAATCCATATGGACAATACCAACGAATCTCAGGAATTTGATCTTGACGACATCCTGCGGGAATTTCACGAAGATCCCGACGATGACGTCAAGGATACCGCGTCAGACGAGGAACTGGACGTAGACGTGCTGCTGGTGGAGGAAGTTAGTTCCCCGGCACCGGAGCAGCCCGAAGCCCCCGAGACTGCCGAAGCCCCCGAGGAAACCCCCGACCCGGTTTCCAGCGGCGACACCGTCCGCTTTGACCCCGAAGCACTTTCCAAAGAAGCGGAGGAAGCCGCTCCCAGCGACGACGCCAGAGCCATCGACGATCTGATCGCCGAAGCGCTGTCGGGCAGCGGTTCCGACGCCCCCGCACCGGAAGCCCCTCAGCAGCCCCAGACCCCGCCCATCACCTTTGACCCCCACCAGCGTCTGCGGGAGCTGAAAAAGAAGCTGGTGGCAGGCCCCGAAAAGCGGTACTACGAGCTGACGGAGCTGGGCATCGGCAAACTGCAGATCGGCATTCTGCTGAACCTCGTCATCGTGCTGCTGTGCGCCGGTGTCACCACGCTGCTGGCGCTGGATATGGTGCCGGAAAACCGGATGCGTCTGGTGATCTTCAGTCAGGTGCTGGCCATGCTGGTATCCGGCCTGCTGGGCAGCCATCTGATGCTGGACGGGCTGGGCAGCATCTTCAAGGGCCGGTTCAACCTGAATTCTCTGCTTACCTTTACGTTCATCGCCTGCTGCGTGGACGCCGCGTCCTGCCTTGTGGAGCTGCGGGTTCCCTGCTGCGCCGCCTTCTGCCTGGAAATGACCATGGCCATGGCCGCCCGCTGCCAGCGCCGCTCCACCGAAATGGGGCAGATGGACAGCCTGCGCAAGGCCGTCCGGCTGAAGGGCATCACCAGAATTTCCGACTACTATGGGGGTATGCCCGGCCTGGTGCGGGGCGAAGCGGAAGTGGAAGACTTTATGGACACCTACAGTCTCCCCTCCGCCCCCGAAAAGGTACAGGGCGTATACGCCCTGCTGAGCCTGCTGATCTGCATCGGCATTGCCGTGTTTGCGGGAATGCTCCACGGCATCAGCCTGGGCGTGCAGATTCTCGCCACCAGTCTGCTGGTGGCCGTCCCCGCCAGCTTCTTCATCTCCTACACCCGCCCCATGGCAGTGCTGGAAAAGCGGCTGCACATGGTTGGCACCGTGCTGTGCGGCTGGGAGGGCGTGAAGGATCTGAGCGGCAAAGCCGTCTTCCCCCTCCGGGATGAAGACCTGTTCCCTCTGGGCAGCACCAAGCTCAACGGCGTCAAATTCTACGGCAAGCGCAGCCCCGATGAGGTGGTGTCTCTGACCGCCTCCCTCATCACTGCCGCGGGCGGCGGGCTGGTTCCCGTCTTCCAGCAGCTGATGAAAAACCGCAGCGTGGAAGCACATCCCGTGAAGAACTTCCAGAATTACGGCACCGGCGGCATCGGCGGCGAGGTCTGCGGTGAGCCGGTGCTGCTGGGCAGCCTGAACTTTTTGCAGGATATGGGCGTTGTGATCCCCGAAGGCACCATGGTCAATCAGGCGGTGTACGCCGCCATCGACGGCCAGCTGTGCGCCGTGTTCGCCATTTCCTACGCCAAGATGCGTTCCGCCGCGGCGGGTCTTGTGACCCTGTGCGGCCACCGGTCGGTGACCCCCGTGATCCTGTGCGGGGACTTCATGCTGACAGAAAGCTTCCTGCAATCCAAATTCGGCGTCAAGACCCGCCGGATCGTCTTCCCCAACCGGGAGGTCCGGAACGATCTGCTGAACCGCCATCCCGACCCGGACGCGCCCACCCTGGCCATCACCACCCGGGACGAGCTGGTCAGCGCGGCCTACGCCGTCACCGGCGCGCGCAGCCTGCGCTCCGCCGCCACCCTGGGCACCGTCATCCACCTGATCGGCGGCATCCTCGGAATGCTCACCATGCTGGCGCTGGGCTATCTCGGCTCCACGGAGCTGCTCACCCCCACCAATGTGCTATTGTATCAGCTCATCTGGATGATCCCCGGCTTCCTCGTCACGGAATGGACAAGAGCCGTGTAATGCAATCTGCCGTCCCCGCGCCGCAGGCGTCGGGGACGGTTTTGTTTTGCCCTTTCCCCCGGGGGGCGATTGTACACCTTGCCGGATTTCTGTGCCGAAATTTGTCTGTTTTGCACACAAAAACAAGTGTCCGTCCACCAATTTACACAATTTCGCAAAGTGACGAAAATAAGCATTGCATTTGACGCGTCTTTCGTGTATAATGTCACTATTCGGGTGCCCGCGCCCCAAATGGAAGGCTTCCCTTCCCGAAAGGAGTATTGACCACAATGTACACTGTTAATTCCATCCGCAATATCTGTCTGCTGGGTCACAGCGGCAGCGGCAAGACCGCGCTGGCTGAGAGCCTGCTTTACATGACCGGCGCAATCGACCGCATCGGCAAGAACGCCGACGGAAACACCGTCTGCGATTACGACCCCGAGGAGATCCGCCGTCATATTTCGATCTCCACCTCCGTCGTTCCGCTGGAATATCACAACGTGAAGATCAACCTGCTGGATACCCCCGGCGCGTTCGACTTCTCCGGTGCCGTCATGGAGGCGCTCCGCGCCGCCGACGCCGCCATTCTGGTGTGCTCTGCCAAGGACGGCATCACCGTTGGTTTTGAGAAGGCATGGAAATACTGCGAAGACCGGAACATGCCCCGTTTCGTCTACATCTCCAAGGTAGACGAGGACAATTCCGACTACAACGCCACCTTCAACGCTCTGCGGGAGAAGTACGGCAACAAGATCGCCCCCGTCGTCATCCCCATCTGGAATTCCGCCCATAAGGTCACCGGCATCATCGACGTACTGAACAAGCGCGCCTACGAGATGCAGAACCTGAAGCGTGTGGAGATCGACGTTCCCGCTGATAAGGTGTCCGTCATCGAGGAGTTCAACGACGCGCTGAAGGAAGCCGTCGCTGAGACCGACGAGGCTCTGATGGATCGCTTCTTCGAGGGCGGCGACTTTACTTACCGGGAAATGATCACCGGCCTGCATCAGGGCGTGAAGGATCTGAGCCTGTTCCCCGTGCTGTGCGGCTCCGGCCTGACCTGCCTGGGCAGCCTGATGCTCATGGATCACATCGTCGACCTGCTGCCCAACCCCGTGCAGGGCAACTATCACAAGGCCACCACCGCCGACGGCAAGACCGAGGAATTCGTGGTGTCCCCCGGCGGCGTTCCCTCCGCTTACGTGTGGAAGACCGTCTCCGACCAGTACGGCAAGTATTCCTACGTCAAGGTGCTGTCCGGTGAGATCACCTCCGACACCACTCTGGTCAACGCCCGCACCGGCGAGACCGAAAAGCTCGGCAGACTCTACACCATGTGCGGCAAGAAGTCCACGGAAGTCAAGGCTCTGGGCTGCGGCGACATCGGCGCCATCGGCAAGATGGACAAGGTCCGCACCGGCGACACCCTGTGCGACCCCAGAAAGGTCGTCTCCCTGAAGCAGATTCCCTACCCCGCCCCCTGCTATTCCATGGCCATCGCCCCCAAGGTGAAGGGTCAGGAAGACAAGGTCGGCACCGGCCTGAACCGTCTGAACGAGGAAGATCCCTCCTTCACCCTGACCAACAACGCCGAGACCAAGCAGCAGGTCATCTCCGGCACCGGCGATCAGCAGCTGGACGTGCTGGTCTCCAAGCTGAAGAGCCGCTTCGGCGTGGACGCCGTGCTGTATCCGGCGAAGGTCGCCTACCGGGAGAAGATCAAGAAAAAGGTAGAGGCTCACGGCCGTCACAAGAAGCAGACCGGCGGCAGCGGCCAGTTCGGCGACGTCTGGGTTCGCTTCGAGCCCCAGGAGGAGCAGGACGATCTGATCTTCGCCGAGGAGGTCTTCGGCGGCTCCGTTCCCAAGAACTTCTACCCCGCCGTTGAAAAGGGCATTCAGGAAGCCGTTCAGAAGGGCCCGCTGGCCGGTTATCCCATGGTCGGCCTGAAGGCGACGCTGTACGACGGCTCCTACCATCCCGTTGACTCCAATGAAATGGCATTTAAGCTGGCCGCCATCCTGGCCTTCAAGGAAGCCATGCCCAACGCCAACCCCACCCTGCTGGAGCCCATCGGCGCGCTGACCGTCACCGTGCCGGATTCCTACGTGGGCGATGTGATGGGCGATCTGAGCAAGCGCCGCGGCCGTCCCATGGGCATGTCCCCCGATCACGAGGGCAACACCGTTATTGAGGCGGAGGTCCCCATGGCGGAAATGAGCAGCTACGCCATTGATCTGCGCGCCATGACTCAGGCCAGAGGCAGCTTCACGCTGGAATTCGTCCGTTATGAGGAAGTCCCCAAGGCCAATCAGGCCAAGATCATCGCCGACGCGAAGGCCAACGACTAATTTACTTGCGTTCCATTCATCGGCGCGGGGATATCCCCGCGCCGATGTTCTTTCAATTGTTAAATTTTGTTATTTTCCTAAGAAATAGTTGCAAAGTGTTACAGTTTGTTGTATACTGGAGAAAACAAGCGTTCCGGGCGGGTTTGAAAGCCCTCTCGCCGGGACGTATAAGGGAGGAGCCCAAAATGAAAAGAAAGAATATTCTCGCTGTGATCGCTCTGGTCGCCGTGTTCGCGTTTGCCCTCGTCGGCTGCGGTTCCAAGGATAAGGAACCGACCGCCAATACCGCCGCCAGCGTTCCGGAAATGTCCGCCGGGCAGGAGCTGACCCTGACCTCCAGTACGCTGACCGCCGCCACATGGAGCAGCCCCAACGGTGCTACCGTCAACCTGACCGCCACCCCCAACGGCTATGCCGAGGGGCAGAGCGCGGCATTCATCGTCCGTCTGGAGGGTGAGGAAGCAGCGAACGTTCCCTGCGAGTGGAACGGCAGCGCCTACACCGCGTCCGCCGATCTGAACGCTGCCGACGGCTACTGCTACTATGTCCTTCTGACCGCCGCGGACGGCACCCAGACTGAAGTCGCCATCAACACCCCCACCGCCCCCACCGACGACGCCCTGATCAATCTGGAGTCCGCGCTGAACTCCTACTGCAACATGACCGTAGTGTCCGCCACCCAGGACGGCAGCACCCTGACCATCACCGGTGGTTCCGTGGAGGTGCAGGCGCCCCGGATCACCAACGAGGGCGAGGCCATCACCTGCAGCAAGGCCGAGCTGGTTCTGACCTTCAATGAGGAGATCGTCGGCACCGCCGCGCTGACCATGGAAGCCGCCGAAATTCCCGGCAGCTACACCGCGGACATCTCCGGCATCACCTTCAACATTCCCTCCATGGAGGACGACCAGCAGTTGTCCATCCGTCTGGATGTGACGCTGTCCAACGGCCAGTTCCTCACCGCCCCCGGCGGCACCTTCTCCTTCCTGAACGGCGAAATGGTGTCCTCCGTAGGCTAATTCTTGCACAACTACAAGGGGTCAGGCTTGCCTGACCCCCTTTTCTGTATAAGATGAGGAGCGAAAATGAACTACGCCAATATGGTATCCGGCACCTTTCTTGCCCGTCCCAATCGGTTTATCGCCTATGTGGACATCGCCGGGCAGACGGAGACCGTCCATGTGAAAAATACCGGTCGCTGCAAAGAGCTGCTTGTCCCCGGAACGCGGGTCTGGTGTCAGGAGGCGTCCTCCCCTGCCAGAAAAACCCGCTTTGACCTGATTGCCGTTGAGAAAGGCGGCCGTCTCATCAATATGGACTCCCAAGCGCCCAACGCGGCGGCCAAAGAGTGGCTGCTCTCCGGCGGCTTTGGGGAAATCGAGGCCCTCCGGGCGGAGACCGTTCACGGCGATTCCCGGTTTGATTTTTCCTTTTTTAGGGACGGAAAGCTCTGGTTTCTGGAGGTCAAAGGCGTGACGCTGGAGGAAAACGGCGTCTGCGCCTTCCCCGACGCCCCCACCCTCCGGGGCGCGAAGCATCTGCGGGGTCTGACCCGCGCCGCCGCTGAAGGGTATGGCGCGGGCGTTCTGTTCGTCATTCAAATGGCGGACGTAAAATACCTGCACCCCAACGACGCCACCGACCCGGATTTTGCCGCCGCCCTGCGGGAAGCCGCCGGAAACGGCGTCTACGTCCTCGCCATGGACTGCGCCGTAACGGAGCAGTCCATGACCATCCGCCGCCCGGTAGAAGTGCGGCTGTAAAATCCAAATCTGTTTCCTCTGCCTCCTATTGTCAACCAGAAATTATTTATGGTTGACAATCGCACATTGCCTGTGCTATACTGCTTCCGAATTCAACAGTTCGGAGGAAACAACTATGGAAGCATCTGTTTCAAGAAAGTGGAAAACCATTGACATGGCGTATATCGCCCTGTTTGCCGTTCTGATGGCGGTCTGTTCGTGGATCTCCATTCCCGCGGTAGTCCCCTTCACCCTGCAAACCTTCGGCGTCTTTGTCGCGGTAAGCGTCCTTGGCGGAAAACGGGGAACGCTGGCCGTCGTGCTCTATCTGCTTATGGGCATCGTCGGACTGCCGGTGTTTGCGGGCTTCTCCGGGGGGCTGGGCGTTCTTCTGGGAAGCACCGGCGGGTACATCGTCGGATTTGTGTTCACCGCCCTAACTATGTGGCTCATGGAGCGGCTTCTGGGAACGAAAACCTGGGCGCTGGCACTTTCCATGCTGCTGGGGCTTGTGGTATGCTACGCCTTCGGCACCGCCTGGTTCCTGGTGGTATACACCAAAAACACCGGTGCCATCGGTCTGTGGACGGCGCTGGGCTGGTGCGTATTCCCCTACATTCTCCCGGACTGCCTTAAAATCGCCCTTGCGCTGGCCATCCGCAAGCGTCTGGCCGCCGCCATCCGGCTGCGGTAACGTTATGGACGAAGCAGTCATTCCCCTGCGCGCCCATCACGGCCTTTGTCTCCGCTTCTTTCAGGGGAAGGGCTACAGCGGGGCTTTTGTGGAAAACATGGCGCGGAAAAAGGCCATGCTGGAAGAAAATCCCCTCGTCCGGCTGACCGATCAGGCGGACGAAATCTGCCGCGCCTGCCCCAACAATCTGTGTGGCCAATGCGAATCCGCCGAGAAGGTGCGGCGCTATGACCGGACGGTGCTTTCCCTGTGCGGCCTGACCCCCGGAGACGTACTGCCCTACCGGGAGCTGGCAGAACGGGTGCTGGGCAGCATTCTGATACCCGGCCGCCGGGAGGATATCTGCGGCGACTGTCAGTGGACGGATTTATGCCAGTATAAGGAGGAAACGCCGTGACCACCAAGGAAAAGCTGCTTGCCCTGCTGGAAGACAGCAAGGGGACATTTTTCTCCGGAGAGGAAATTGCCCGGACGCTTCAGGTCTCCCGTGCAGCCGTGTGGAAAGCAGTGAGTGCCCTCCGGGAAGACGGCTACACCATCGACGCCGCAACCAATAAGGGCTACCGCCTTTCTCCGGATTCGGACATTCTGTCCCCCCAGGGCATCCGCAGATTTCTGAAACCGGAATACCGGGATCTTAATTTGACGGTACTCCCCACCGTGCCTTCCACCAACGCCCTTGTCCGGGAAAAGGCCAACCAGGGCTGCCCGGAGGGCTGCGTCATCATCGCCTGTGAGCAGACCGCCGGACGTGGACGCTACGGGCGGCAATTTTTCTCCCCGGCTGACACCGGCGTCTATTTAAGTCTGCTGCTCCGTCCGACGGCCTATTCCCCCCAGCAGGCGACCTGCCTTACGGCGGCAGCTGCGGCAGCAATGTGTCAGGCCATCGAAGCGGTGACCGGGCAGCACCCCGGAATCAAGTGGGTCAACGACATTTTCCTTCATGGCAAAAAGGTCTGCGGCATTCTGACGGAAGCCGCCGTGGGTCTGGAAACCGGCACTCTTAACTACATGGTGCTGGGGGCTGGCGTCAACCTCTACCCACCCGCAGAGGGGTTCCCGGAGGAGATTCGGTCCATTGCCGGGTCGGTTCTGGAGCGCAGCTGCCCGGAAGCAAAAAACCGGCTGGTCGGAGAGTTCCTGAACCGCTTTTGGGATTTTTACGCCCACCCGGAATGCAGGGCGTATCTGGAAGACTACCGCGCCCGGAGTCTGGCGATTGGGCGGAATGTCACCGTTCTCTCCGCCGGGCAAAAAGTCAGCGCCTATGCCTACGGCATCGACGACGATTTCCGTCTTCTGGTGCGCTATGGCAGCGGCGAAACCGAAGCGCTGTCCTACGGTGAAATCCGCATTCAGCTGGCTGAAAGCGCCCCTTAACGAACACACAAAAAGGCACCCTGTACTTTCTCGTACAGGGTGCTTGTCTTATCGATTCAGAAACGCTTTCGTAACCTCGACAATGTGTTCCGCGCTCAGGCCGTAGGCTTTCAGCACCTCGGCCGCAGTGCCGGAACAGCCGAACTTGTCGTTCACGCCGATGCGCTTGACCGGAACGGGATAGGTTTCCGCAAGGTAGCTGCACACCGCTTCGCCCAGACCGCCGATGATGCTGTGCTCCTCGCAGGTGATGATTTTGCCGCACTCCTTGGCGCATTTCAGCACCAGCTCCTCGTCCAGCGGCTTGATGGTTGACATGTTCACAATGCGGGCGTGGATGCCCATGGCTTCCAGCGCTTCACCGGCCTTGATGGCCTCGTAGGTCATGAGGCCGTTGGCGATGATGGCGATATCCGTACCCTCGCGCATGATCTCGCCCTTGCCGATCTTGAATGCAAAGCCGTCCTCATGGAACACCGGAACTGCCAGACGTCCCATCCGCAGATAGACAGGCCCCTGATATTCATACGCCGCCTTGGTGGCCGCCTCGGCTTCCACGCCGTCGGCGGGGCAGATGACGACCATGCCGGGGATGGAGCGCATGAGGGCAAAGTCCTCGCAGCACTGGTGGCTCGCGCCGTCCTCGCCCACGGACAGGCCGCCGATGCCGTAGCCGAAGAAATCCATATCCCGCAGGGTCTTGGCGCTTTCGATGCGCAGATCCTTGAAGAACGCGCCCTGCACAATGCCGAACAGCACCTGATCGTCGTCGGTATGGTGCTGCTGGCAACGCTTGGCCCAGCGGTGAGTGCGATGCATCGCATCCTCGGCGGTGGCGTGGTCGCAGGGATAGGCGGTGCACACGTCAAAGGCCATCATGATATCGCTGCCCAGCGCGTGCTGGATATCCATGCTGATCTCCGGGGAGATAAAGCGGTGGCTGCCGTCCAGATGGCTCTGAAAGGCCACACCTTCTTCCCTGATCTTGCGGATGCCGGAAAGGGAGAACACCTGAAACCCGCCGCTGTCGGTCAGGATGGGCT
>ERZ825159.3543-NODE-3543-length-11028-cov-3.818737_pt1 | contig 11028 bp, 8 predicted proteins | sample MGYA00519932_ERZ825159 | MGnify/ENA primary metagenome ERZ825159 (study PRJEB31778, sample SAMEA3449191) | human gut metagenome | biome: human gut; feature: human-associated habitat; material: faeces | place: United Kingdom | collected 2010/2012 ...
GGCCTGTGGACGGCCACGACGTGCAAAAGCTGACGCAGATGCTCAGCTGGGCCAGGGAAAAAAATGAGCCCGTGCTGCTTCATGTGCTCACGGAAAAGGGGAGAGGGTACCCATATGCCCAGCAGGACCCGGAGCATTTTCACGGTACGCCCCCCTTTGATACCGCCACCGGCAAGCCTCTGCGGGCTTCCACTCGTTCCTTTTCCAACGTTTTCGGAGACACGCTGCTGGAGCTTGCCCGCCAGGATCCTCGTATCTGTGCCATCACGGCTGCTATGACCTCCGGCACAGGGCTTACAGAGTTTTCCAAGGAGCTGCCGGACCGGTTCTTCGATGTGGGTATCGCGGAAGGACACGGTGTGGCCATGTCGGCGGGCCTTGCCAAGGGCGGGATGCTGCCGGTGTTTGCCGTCTACTCCACCTTCTTGCAGCGGGGCTATGATGAGCTGATCCACGACATCTCCCTCCAGCAGCTCCATGTGGTGCTGGGGGTGGACCGGGCGGGATTGGTGGGCGCCGACGGCGAGACCCATCACGGCTGCTTTGATCCGGCCTATCTTACCCAGATCCCCGGTATGACGGTTCTGTGTCCCGCCAGCTTTGCGGAGCTTCAGGACATGCTTCGCTATGCCATTTGCCAGGTCAGCGGCCCCGTGGCCATTCGATATCCCCGGGGTGGGGAAAGAGACTATGCGGCTGCGTCCGATCCTGCGCGCTGCTATATAACGCTGCGGGATGGGGCCGACTTTACTATCTTATCCTATGGGATTCTGATTAATGAGGCGCTGAAGGCCGCAGAGCTGCTTGCAGAAAAGGGCATCTCTGTCCGAGTTATAAAGCTGAATCGCATTGCGCCGCTGAGCGAAGCGGATGTGGCGTCTATGCTGTCCGGCACACGGCGCCTGCTGGTTTTGGAAGATTGCATCGCTGCTGGCTGCGTGGGTGAAAAGGTCAGCTGCCTGGCGGCGTTAGCGGGCGTCCGTTTGGACAAGCTCGTGCTGAAGAACTGCGGTGATCGGTTGCCCAATGAGGGCAGCGTGGAGGAGTTGGATCACGCCCTTGGGCTGGATGCCGCCTCTGTGGCGACATCTATTGAGGAGGTACTCCATGAGCAATAAGACCCGCTTGGATATCTTGCTTACAGAGCGTGGGCTGCTGGATTCCCGGCAAAAAGCCCAGGCCACAATCATGTCCGGAATTGTTTTTGTCAATGGCCAACGTGTGGATAAGGCCGGCACCGCCGTAGCAAATGACGCGCAGATCGAGATCCGCGGTGCGACCCTGCAATATGTGAGCCGGGGTGGCCTGAAGCTGGAAAAGGCCTTGCAGACCTTCCCCTTAGACCTGCGCGGCAAGATCTGCGCCGACATCGGTGCCTCCACCGGGGGATTCACGGATTGCATGCTGCAAAACGGAGCAGCAAAAGTATTTTCTGTAGATGTAGGAAGAGGACAGCTTGACTGGAAGTTACGAAATGATGAGAGAGTTGTATGCATGGAGAAAACTAATATCCGTTATGTAACACCTGATGATGTCGCAGACAGAATACAGTTTTCAAGTATAGATGTATCATTTATCTCACTTACTAAGGTACTTACTCCAGTAAGAAATCTTCTTACAGATGATGGCCAGATAGTGTGTCTTATCAAGCCACAGTTTGAGGCAGGACGTGAGAAGGTAGGAAAGCATGGCGTTGTAAGAGATAAAGATGTGCATATAGAAGTAATCAATAAGGTTATTGATTATGCAATGTCAATAGGATTTGAAATCCTTAATCTTGAGTTCAGTCCTGTTAAGGGACCTGAGGGGAATATTGAGTATCTGCTGCATTTGCAGAAAATTGCAGAACCACAGATAAAGGAAATTCCATTTATTGTAGAAAATGTAGTTGAAAAAGCTCACGAAGTATTGTAATATATATTTAATTCTTTTCGTATACTAAATGAGGTTCAGCATGAAATATTTTTATATTGTTACTAACAGGTTTAAAGATCCTGATGGTGTTAATACAAGAAAGATCGCACATTTTTTACGCTCAAAAGGAGCTGAATGTGTATGCCAGATAGAACAGGAACAGGCATTTAATAAAACAGGTTCATACAGTGATGTAAGACTGGTTCCTGATAATACTGAATGTGTTATTGTTCTTGGAGGTGACGGTACACTTATTCAGGCATCAAGGGAGTTGTCTGAGAAGGATATTCCTTTTATAGGCGTTAACATCGGAACTCTTGGTTATCTTACAGACACAGATATGTCAAGCTTTGAGGAGACATTAGAGAGTCTTCTTAGAGACGATTATGAGATTGACAGACGCATGATGCTTGATGGATGTATATATCGCGGTGAAGAACGCATTTTTTCTGATATGGCACTTAATGATGTTGTAATTAACAGAAATGGTGCTTTAAGAATTATTGATTTTGATATATATGTCAATGGCGAGTATCTTAATACATATTCGGCTGACGGGGTAATTGTTTCGACCGCAACAGGATCGACAGCGTACAGTCTGTCAGCAGGAGGACCTATAATACAGCCGACAGCAAGACTTATAATGGTGACACCTATATGTCCGCATTCACTTAATCAGAGAAGTATTATATTTGCTGCCGATGATGAGATTATGATTGAGATGAAGGATAATAAAAGCTCATCAGGAAGAATGACGGGTTCTCTTAAGAATGACAGCGCAAGAGTTGCCACATTTGATGGAGAAAGCTTCTGTGAAGTTGTAACGGGAGACAGAATTGTTATTACGCAGTCAGAGCGTATATCAAGATTTGTCAAGACAAGCAGAATTTCATTCTTAGAGAGAATAAGGAACAAAATGTAGTTGGGGATAATTATGAAAACAGACAGACATAAAAAGATATTAGAAGTAATTGACAGATACGAAGTTGGAACACAGGAGGAGCTGGCAAAGATTCTGAACGATGAAGGCTATAATGTTACGCAGGCTACTGTTTCAAGAGATATAAGAGAACTTAATCTGTCAAAAGTTTCTGTGGATGGTAAGAGAACAAGGTATGCAACACTTTCAAAGGACAAACCTGTTGCAAGTGATAAATTTTTAACGGTTCTTAAAGAAGGCTTTGTATCAATGGATATGGCACAGAATATTCTTGTAATTAAGACTGCACCTGGAATGGCAATGGCTGTATGTGCAGCAATAGATGCACTGGAATGGAATGAGATTGTAGGTTCTATTGCAGGAGATGATACTATCATGTGTGCAGTAAGGACAGTTAATGATACTTTGCTTGTTATGAACAAGATTAAGAAACTTATTAAGAACAATTAATAGACAGAATTGAAAGGCAGGATATGTTAGTTAATTTACATGTTAAGAATCTTGCACTTATAGAAGAAGAGAATATTGATTTTGATGAAGGACTTAATATACTTTCTGGTGAAACCGGTGCAGGTAAATCTATTATTCTTGGTTCTATTAATGCTGCATTAGGAAGCAAGACATCACCTGATTTTATAAGGTCAGGATGTGAATATGGACTTTCAGAGATAACATTTGCAATACCAGAAGATAAGATTGAACGAATCAAAGAACTGGGGGTTATATCATGCGATGATGGTGAACTTGTTATTTCGAGGAAAATTATGGCAAATCGTTCGCAGATTAAGGTTAACGGACAGTCTTTTACATCAGCCCAGACAAGAGTTCTTGCACATGAACTGATTGATATTCACGGACAGCATGATAACCAGCTTCTTATGGATGAGAGTAATCATTTGTCTGTAATTGATGATTATGATAACAGTATTAATCCACTTCTTGATTCGTATAAAGAATGCTATAAGGAATATACTATATGCAAAAAAGCATATGAAAGTCTTTCTGGTGATGATGAATCAAGGATTAAAGAGATGGCTTTTCTTCAATATGAAATCAATGAGCTTGAATCAGCTGCTTTAAAACCTGGAGAAGATGAACAGATTGAAGCTGATTACCGGAGAATGAGTAACTTCCAGAAGATTGCAGGAAATCTTTCTGAGGTGTCGATGCTGCTTTCAGAAGGTGACAATAATCTTAGTGATATGGCAGGAGCTGCATTAAAGAATATGATAGCTGCAAGCGAATATGATGAATCTTTGAAAGATGACTGTGATATTCTGGCTGATATTGAGAATCTTATATCAGATGTGGCTCATAACCTTTCATCTTATATGGATGATTTTACATTTGACCAGTCTGAATTCAATATACTTGAAGAAAGACTTGATATGATTAATTCTCTTAAGATGAAATATGGCAAGTCGATTGAAGATATATTATCTGTTCTTGATGATAAGAAACAGAAGTTATCTGAATATGAGAATTATGATGAAGTTGTTGCTGCAAGAAAAGCTGAATATGATAGAGCTTATAAAAAACTTATGAATGCGGCTTCTCTTTTAAGCAGCCAGAGAAAGAAAACAGCACTAAATTTTTCGCAGGATATAATAAATGCCTTAAAACAGCTTAATTTTCTTGATGTAAGATTTGAAGCTGAATTTGAAGAGAAAAATCCTGATTCAACCGGAACTGACAATGTCAGGTTTATGATATCAACTAATCCGGGTGAAGATATGAAGCCTCTTGCAAAGATTGCATCAGGTGGAGAATTGTCAAGAATCATGCTTGCTATTAAAAGTGTAATGGCAGAGACAGATGTATCCAAAACACTGATATTTGATGAGATTGATGCAGGAATCAGCGGAAAGACGGCACAGCTTGTTGCAGAGAAGTTAAATACACTCTCAAAAACTCATCAGATAATATGCATTACCCATCTGCCTCAGATTGCGGCAATGGCTGATAATCACTATGTTATTGAGAAGTCTACTAAAGATAATCGGACAATAAGTAACATAACAAAGCTTTCATATGATGAAAGTATAGGTGAGTTAGCAAGAATGCTTGGCGGTTCAAGTATTACAGATGCAGTTGTGTCTAATGCAAAAGAACTTAAGAATATGGCACAGACGGCAAAAAATAATTAAATACATTTTAACTGAATTTACAGTAATACCCTTTTTTAAAAGTATTTCATTGGTCAATACTAATCTTAGAAGGATGGTGGATTGATATGAAGAATTTTAAAAAAGGGTTAATTTATGCCGGGGTTCTGGCATTTTGCATAGGTTTTGGAGCTTATATATACTGTAATTCAATTAAGAAAAAGATTCCAGATAAGCTATATATATATAAGCAGGATAAGGCTGTTTTTTCTATGGACATACCTGTTGTTGGTACTGTATATGACAGCAGTAATAATATATGTGCCGATAATATTGATTTTGGAAAGCAGGTTACAATCCAGTCGGGAAATACCGGTCAGTATTATGTGGATTATAAGCTTTTTGGACTGCTTTCTGTCGCAAGGACACATATGGAGGTAGTCGATGAAAAATACATTTATTCTGGTGGTTTTCAGGTAGGTATATATCTTAAATGTAATGGAGTATATGTTGTTAATACAGAAACAATATGCACATATGATGGGCAGAATGTTGTTCCTGCCAAAGGAAAGATTAATAAAGGTGATTATATAATTAAAGTTAATGGTTCTCAGACAGATACGAAAGAACAGCTTTTACAGGCGGTGTCAGAATCGGCGGGAAATAGTATGGACATAACTGTCAGGCGGGATGGTCAGGAAATTGAAGAGCAGATTATACCTGTGAAAAATGTTGCAGGAGAATACAAAATTGGAATCTGGGTTAAAGATGATACACAGGGTGTTGGAACTGTTACTTATGTGTGTGAAGATGGCACATTTGCCGCATTAGGACATGGAATATCAGATAACGAAACAGGGAAGGTACTTGATATAAAAGATGGCATGATATACAGAACAAGGATTCTGTCTATTGTACCTGGAAAAAATGGAGAGCCGGGAGAGCTTCTTGGTACTATTGATTATAGAGAGGACAACATAGGAAGTATAAGACGTAATACTGATAAAGGCATATATGGTGAAAATGCGTACTCTTTATATAATGAGTATTCACCTGAACTGATGAAAGCAGCCGGGTCATATGAAGCTTCAAAAGGAACAGCATATGTAAGGTTTTATAACAATGGCAGTTTTCATGATTATGAAATTGATATAACAGATTTAAAGTATGGCGATTCTAAGAATATAACATTTAAAGTAACATCAGGAGAGCTTCTCAAGCTGACTAATGGAATTGTTCAGGGGATGAGTGGAAGCCCGATTATTCAGAATGGAAAGATAATTGGGGCTGTCACACATGTATTTGTTGATGATTCTACTTGCGGATATGGTATATTTATTGATAGAATGCTTGATAAAGACTAAAAGAAACTAACAAAGAAAAGGATTATAATACGATGGAAAGAGAGAAATTTGGCAGCAGACTTGGATTCATACTTATAAGTGCAGGCTGCGCAATCGGAATTGGAAATGTATGGCGTTTTCCATATGTTGCAGGCAATAATGGAGGTGGAATATTTGTTTTATTATATATGTTATTCCTTCTTATGTTTGGAATTCCTGTACTATCAATGGAACTTGCAATGGGAAGAGCTTCTAAAAGCAGCATAATAAGGGCGTATCATGAACTGGAGCGACCTGGACAGAAGTGGCATATTCATGGATATCTTGGAATGATAGGCAATTATATACTTTTATTCTTCTATACTACTGTTTCAGGATGGATGCTAGGATATTTTATTAAGTATGTAACTGGTGATATTACAAAAAACACAGACAGTTCACAGATGTTTGCTGATGTAACTGCTAATCCATGGATAATGTTTGTGTGGATGGCAGTGATAGTTCTTATTGCGGTTATTGTCTGCAGTATGGGACTCCAGAATGGTGTTGAGAAGATTACAAAATATATGATGCTTATTCTTCTTGGACTTATTGTTGTTCTTGCTATCCACAGTCTTACGCTTGATGGTGCCGGAAAGGGAATGCAATATTTTCTTGTTCCCGATATGAATAAGATAGAAGCGGTTGGTATTGGAAATATTATTATTGAGGCAATGAGGCAGGCTTTTTTTACTTTAAGTGTGGGAATGGGCTCAATGATGATATTTGGAAGCTATATTGGGAAAGAACGAGCACTTGTAGGAGAGGGAATACAGATTACATTACTTGACACATTTGTTGCAATTATGTCAGGAGTTATCATATTTCCAGCATGTATGTCATATAATATACCAACAGACAGTGGTCCAAGCCTTATATTTGTCACACTTCCAAAGGTGTTCGAACATATGTCAGGTGGAAGATTCTGGGGCGCAATGTTTTTCCTTTTTATGACATTTGCGGCATTATCCACAGTTATTGCTGTTCTGGAGAACATTATTGCATGCAATATGGAAGCTTTTGGATGGAACCGTAAGAAAGCAGGTGTAATTAACCTGTTTATTATAATTATCATGAGTATTCCATGCATTCTTGGTTTCAATGTATTAAGCGGATTTACACCGCTTGGCGCTGGAACTAATGTGCTTGATTTGGAAGATTTTCTTGTAAGCAGTCTTATTCTTCCTATAGGAAGCCTTGTTATACTTCTATTCTGTACGACTAAGCTTGGCTGGGGATATGATAATTATATGAATGAAGTTAATACAGGAAAGGGTATCGGCATGCCTAAGATTTTTAAGTTTTATCTTAAATATATCCTGCCTCTGATTATTTTATTCATTATTATTGATGGTTTGATTTAATAAACAAAAACTGTGTCGAATTTTGTCGAATGCTGAGATATCTTGCGATAAAAAGTGCTTGCAGACTGCTGCTGTAAAAACTATACTAACTATTGTGAAGTTGAAAAATGTCGGATTATTTAATTTTCACATTATGAAAGGGCTTGAATGTATGGAGAGGACTAAAATAGCTATCGCAGATGATAATCAGAGTATTCTGGAGGCATTAAGGAGTGTAATTGATGAGGAAGATGACATGAGAATTGTTGGAACGGCTGATAATGGTGCAGATACCGTGAAAATGATTCATGAGAGCCAGCCGGATGTTGTTTTACTTGATCTTATAATGCCTGGAATAGATGGAATTACTGTTATGGAAAAGATAAAGGCAGACAAGACATTAGATTCCAAACCGGACTTTATTGTAATAAGCGCTATAGGCAGAGACAGTGTAACTGAGGATGCATTTAATATGGGAGCAGCATATTACATAATGAAACCATTTGACAATGAGGTGCTGGTTAACAGAATACGATACATAAGAAATCAGCATGACAAAGTAAGTGTAAAAACAGTGCCAAGAGAACCGGTTTCTATTACAGACAGAAATCTTGAGACAGATATAACAAATATAATTCATGATATCGGGATTCCGGCACATATTAAAGGCTATCAGTATCTTAGGGATTCAATTACTTTATCAGTAAAGGATGCAGAAATTATAAACAGTGTTACAAAAGTACTTTATCCAACTATTGCAAGAAAATACGAAACTACACCCAGCAGGGTAGAGAGAGCTATAAGACATGCAATTGAAGTTGCATGGAATCGTGGTAATACAGATACACTGAATGATCTGTTTGGGTATACTATTAACTGTGGAAAAGGAAAGCCAACTAATTCAGAATTCATCGCATTGATTTCGGATAAAATTCGTCTGCAGTACAATATTAGATAATATTTAATATAAAAATGTTCACATATTTTTCATGTATATTTAATTGTAAAGCCTTGATAAATAGCAGCGTTTATATTATAATTACAAAATCGTAAACGATTTTTAACAATTTTGTAATAATTATTTTAGTTGAGGTTATATATGCGTAAGAGAATATTTAAAGGTTTTGCAGCCGTGTTATTATCATCTACATTAACTGTATCCACAGTATTTGCTGTATTTGCAGATGACGTTGATAAGTTAAAGCAGCAGAAGCAACAGACACAACAGGAATTGGATAATCTTCAGGATCAGTGGGCTTATCTGTTACAACAGATGGATGATCTGGAACTTAAGATGGCTAATAAATCTGATGAAATAGATGCAGCTAATGTAAAACTTGAAGAGGCAGAGAAGATTCAGTCAGCGCAATATGAGGATATGAAGCTTCGTATCAAGTATATGTATGAAGACCAGTCTGTATCATTAGCTGAAGTTTTCCTTACTTCATCAGACATGAGTACAATGCTTAATAAAGCAGTGTATATGCAGGAAGTTTATAATTATGACAGAAACAAGCTTGATGAAATGGCTCAGACTGCTAGTGAAATTAAGGAACTCAAGGAAAAACTTGAAAGTGATAAGCAGGAACTTGATGAAGCACAGACACAGCTTACTGAGAAACAGGCATTGCTTTATAGTACTATTCAGGAAACACAGGCTAAGGCTGATGATGTAAACAGCCAGCTTGAATCAGCTGTTAAGAAAGCGGCAGAAGTTGCGGCTAAGAAAGAACAGGAACGTCAGGCAGCAGCGGCGAAACAGAACCAGCAGATTAATACAACAGTTACACCGGCAAAGGGTGATTCATCTGTAGCAAGTGGTGTTGTTTCACTTGCATATTCACTTCTTGGAGTTCCATATGTAAGCGGTGGAAGTTCACCATCAGGTTTTGACTGCTCAGGATTTACTTCTTATCTGTTCAGACAGTATGGGATTAGTATTTCAAGATCATCAAGTGCCCAGGCATATGGTGGAACAGCAGTTAACGGACTTGCTAATGCACAGCCTGGTGATGTTATATGTTTTCCGGGACATGTTGGATTATATGTAGGTGGTGGACAGATGATTCATGCTAATGTTCCAGGCGGTTCAGTAAGGCTTGTTGGTGTTAATTCAATAGGTATGAGTGTAATTGCTATAAGACGTTACTGGTAATATTATAATATATGTGATATAATGAGTGCAGTTTTACAAGGACTGCACTTATTTTTTTATAAATGCATGAAGAGTATGGGATTATAATTAAGAAGAAATGAGGACTAATGTATGAAAAATGTATTGTTGATTGCATCAGAGGCTGTACCATTTATTAAGACCGGCGGACTTGCTGACGTTGCAGGTTCACTTCCTAAGTATTTTGACAAGACTAAGTTTGATGTAAGGGTAATGATACCTAAGTATACATGTATACCTTGGGAGTATCGTGAAAAGATGGTTTATAAGACACATTTTTACATAGATCTTGCATGGAGAACACAGTATGTAGGTGTTTTTGAATTAGAGTGGAATGGTGTGACATTTTACTTTATTGATAATGAATTCTACTTTGGTGGTAATAAGCCATACAGCTGGATTCATGAGGATATTGAGAAGTTTGCATTCTTTAGCAAGGCTGCACTTTCAGCTCTTCCTGTGCTTGGCTTCAGACCAGACATAATTCATTGTAATGACTGGCAGACAGGTCTTATTCCTGTATATCTTAAGGAAAGATTCTCTCAGGGAGAGTTTTATCAGGGTATCAAGTCTATTATGACTATACATAATCTTAAGTTCCAGGGCATATGGGATCTTAAGAAAGTTAAGGATATTACAGGACTTCCAGATGAATATTTTACATCAGATAAGCTTGAAGCCTATGATGATGCTAATTACTTAAAAGGTGGTATTGTATATGCTGACAGGGTTACAACTGTAAGTGAAACTTATGCAGAAGAGATAAAGACACCGTTTTATGGTGAGAATCTTGATGGCCTTATGAGAGCAAGATCTAATGTTTTATCTGGTATTGTTAATGGTATTGATTATGATGAATATAACCCAGAGACAGATAAGAGAATTTACAACAACTATAATCAGGTAACCTTTAGAAAAGAAAAGTGGAAGAACAAGGTTGCACTTCAGAAGGAACTTGGAAGATAAGGGTAAGTTTATGATTGGGCTTGTATCGAGACTTACAGATCAGAAGGGACTTGATCTTGTAGCATATGTTATGGATCAGCTTTGTGCAGAAGATGTACAGTTTGTTGTTCTTGGTACCGGTGAAGAGAGATATGAGAATATGTTCAGACATTATGACTGGAAATATAATGACAGAGTATCAGCTAATATATATTATTCAGAAGAT
>ERZ825159.3544-NODE-3544-length-11025-cov-18.592160_pt1:7500-11025 | contig 11025 bp, 13 predicted proteins | sample MGYA00519932_ERZ825159 | MGnify/ENA primary metagenome ERZ825159 (study PRJEB31778, sample SAMEA3449191) | human gut metagenome | biome: human gut; feature: human-associated habitat; material: faeces | place: United Kingdom | collected 2010/2012 ...
GAAGTCTCAGTACTACCCTAAGTACCCTGAGGTTGACCCACCATAGACCATTTGCCTTGACTTCTCAAAACTCTCGAACACATCGACCTCTTCAAATTCCCTATTCTCCCCTTCCATTCTGCTTAACTACACTCCCTCTTACTCCCATTACACGCTCGCCCTAATCCGAACACTTTCACAAAACCAACTTTCCTAAGCAAACCTCCTATTACACCTCAAGTCCAGGGTACTTGATGAGTCATAGACAATTCCTTAAGGCTCATGAGTCTTCGGACTTCAAGCAAAATCGCACATCTCCCAAACCCATCGCCGAGGCACTTCCACACAACGCACCCTCAAACTCTCCCAAACCTATTTTCATCGTGAGTCTAACACCACTTAGGGTTATAACCCTAACCCTAGGGTTTCCCCAGTTTCCACGTTTAACCCTAGCTCCACTCAAATTGCATAAAACCTATGAAACTGATGCTAAAACACACTGTTACTGCTAACGCCCACACAAACTTTCCTCGCCTCGTTTCGCTCACCCAGGCGGAGTTGCACTTTCCTATTTCACCGTCGTAATCTCCCTAATGAGGAGTATCTCCACACGCAGTATGGAGACAAGTGATGTGCAAACGAAATGCTAATGCCGATTCTCTCTTCGACCCTTCTCGAGTCCAAACTGCCCTATAGGCCCCCTAAGGGTACTTAACCCTGTGAGTAATGTTTTGATCTTACATGGTGGAAAAGTGGAAGAGTGGCGCGTATCTTCAAAGACGAAGTAGCGATGTTGACTTGTCTCATCGCTTCAATTCTTCGCTCTCACTCCACACCTCACCAAACCGGGACATATGCACCTCGTTTATGTGCGGCGCATCGCGAGGAGTTGAATGGTGATGTTACCTTAAAGTGGAGGGAGGTGATGTGCATGCGATGCATGATGCGATTGCCGTGAAGTCATTGTCTAAGACTGTCAGGAGGTAGAGGAGAGTGTGTAGAAGGGGATGGGTGTGTTGTTTGCGTGGAAAGGAGGGCGTGGGAGCGAGAGGAGCGATGGATGTGTTTGATGAAACTGCCATTGGGATTGCGATTGGTTTCCTAATTGGAGGGAAGAGAGAGGGGTGTTGTGGGATGTGAGTGATGATGTGAATGAGATGAAAGGAGAAGGAGAGGGGGTGAGTGGTGGGGTGTCGAAGTGTTGGGTGTGTGTGTATGGGTATTGTGTGGTGGTGAGAGGGTGTTGTGCGTCAGAAGTGTGATAAAAGTGAAGAGGGAGTGAAGGTAGATGTTTTGAATGTGAGTCATGTTTTGCGTAGATGAGCGATTTGGGTAATGTACATGCACATCGAATTTGCGAGAAAGTGAAATTCCATGTGGTGTTGCATCCCAAGCACTCGTTTAAACCCATTTCTGACCCAAAATGACCAACATGATGTCAAAATGATAGTCAAAAGAAGAGAATCAGTTAACTTTGAAGCGAAATATCTCGATGAGGAGGCGAGGTATGACCGTCAAATTTGGCGTGGAGATAGAGGACCGTGCGCTCTTTCATTTTGGTGCCGCGTCCCAGGGGGCGCCTCTGCCCTCAACGTTCATTGCCTATTCGAAGCGGGCAGAGCCCGCTTCTCATAAGCAATGCGTTGAGGCGAGGCGCCGGGGTGTACTTGCCCGCGCATGCGCGGGCTGCGTACACTTCCCGGCCCCCCCGTACTTTAACCCCCATTTTTCCCCCCCTCCTCTCCCCTCCTTTCTTTTCCTTCCCTCCTCTCTCTCTTCTCCCTCCTCTCTCTCTCACCAGTCACTGATGTGCCTGAGCTCACGTGGCGCTAGCCACGCAAGGGGTACCAATGGAACCCCAGCCCCGCAGGGCCGCTCTCGGAGGGGTGTACGTGTCTACACCCCCACGGCGCACCACTCCTGATGGGGAGACAACGTCTCCACGAGGAGGAGGGAGAACGAGTGAGGAGAAGGAAAAGGGAATGACTCAGGGAGTACTGTCATTCCACGGTGCTCTACTCTCCATGATCGAGCCCTTCTTCTTCACATTTCGTCCCACTTCGTTCACTTTCGTTCAATTGGAGGTGAGTGAGAGTGTGAGTGATGTGATGTGATGTGATGTGAGAAGACCTCTTGTGATGGGGTCGTCTCACTCTCCTGACCTTGCTCAAGGGTCACACACCACACTCACTACACTCAATGGCCCCGCAGGGACGCTCTCGCCTTCCTAAGAGTGTCCCATTGGGTCTCATGAGGGATGGATGGGGTCTCTATCGCGTGACTGTCGCCCTTCAGTCACGTCCTCTCATCCAGAGTCACACACCCCATCCTCTGACTGTCGCCCTTCAGTCACTCCCTCCACTCACACCACTCACTTCATTCCCTCTCACGCTCTTCACGACTCATAACCCTCTCTGAGGATGAGGATGAGGAGTGTCAGCCTCGCAGAGGCGCTCTACGTGAATGAAGGCACTGTCTCACCTAGCTCACTCCATTCTGCCCTTCATTCACTCTCACCTAGCTCACTTCCTTCCTCTCCTCGTTGCCTCATTTGCCTCCTAAGAGTCTCGTAAGAGTCGTTCATCGCGTGAGAGGGCTGATGTCCTCTTCACTCACCTCGCCCCAACTCACTTCACTCTCACTGAGCGTCACCGTCAGCGTCGCATGTCCCAATGGGTCCCAATGGGTCCCAATGGGTCCCAATGGGTCTTAATGGCCCCGCAGGGCCGCTCTCGGCGTGTAAGCGCTCCAGCTCACTCCAAGCGCTCTCTTCACGCTCCTCAACCCTCTCGTCGTGCTCACCATCATCCACGGCTCTGAGGGTCTTCATCCACCCTAATGGCCCTAATGGCCCCACATGCCCCACAGGCCCCGCAGGGACGCTCTCGACGCTCCACAGCCCTCAAGACCACTCCAGCTCACTCCAGTGGTCTCTCAGAGCCCTCTAGCTCACTCTCGTGACTTCGCTCTAAGTCACTCTCTTCGAGGGTCTTCATCAACCCTCAAGCCCCGCAGGGACGCTCTCGGCGTGTTGAACGCTCTAATCGCGCTCCAGATCGCTCCAGAACGCTCTAGCTCACTCTCGTGACCTCGCCCCAAGTCACTCTCTCTGAGGGTGTTGATGAACCCTCACGCCCCTCACGCCCCACTGGCCCCGCAGGGCCGCTCTCAGCGCTCCACGCGCTCTATTCGCGCGCCAGAACCCTCTCAGAGCTCTTGAGTGACCTCGCCCTAAGTCACTCACTCTCGCCCCTAAGTCATCCTTGAGGGTGATGATGAACCCTCATGTCCCACTGGCCCCGCAGGGCCGCTCTCGACGCTCTGAGCGCTCTATTCACGCGCCAGATCGTTCCAGAGCCTTCTAGCTCACTCTGGTGACCTCTCTCCAAGTCACCCTTCTTCGCCCCTAAGTCATCGCTCCATCTCACTCTCGCCCCTTACTCACAACCCTAACTCACTCTCTTCCTCAAGCCCCACTGGCCCCGCAGGGCCGCTCCACGCGCTCTATTCGCGCTCCACGCGCTCTATTCGCGCTCCACGCGCTCT
>ERZ825159.3548-NODE-3548-length-11023-cov-13.915755_pt1 | contig 11023 bp, 10 predicted proteins | sample MGYA00519932_ERZ825159 | MGnify/ENA primary metagenome ERZ825159 (study PRJEB31778, sample SAMEA3449191) | human gut metagenome | biome: human gut; feature: human-associated habitat; material: faeces | place: United Kingdom | collected 2010/2012 ...
TGCAAAGGGGCGTTTCTCTTTCCGTCTGACCGCCCCATACAGCGAGGAACGCCGGGAAGCAGCGCGGCGGTACGCCAGAGAGAACAACGCCGCCGACAGGCTAAAATGATGTAGATACAAGCACAGGTATTCAGGTAAATTGAAGAAAAACTTAATAATATGCGACTTTAATTTTGGCTCACGATTATGTATAATATACTTGAAAACAATTTTTGATAGCAAGTAAAGGAGTGAAAAAAATGTTACCAATTTCTGACATTCTTATCCGTTCAATTAGCGGGTATGTGTTTATAGTTCCAATTCTCATATTGTATTTTTTATATCTTAGAAAATCGGGAAGAGAGCAAAGCCTTCTTCATATTGCTGCTGTATTTGTGTTTTGCTATTATCTATTTGGAATTTTAACCGTAGCAGGTATTGGCTATACAAGCACAATATCATTTAGTCCAAAGATTTCCCTGATTCCGTTTCTCGGTATGATAACCGGACCAATAGATACTATACTTAATTTAATTTTATTTGTACCTTTAGGAGTTTTCCTGCCATTTCTGTATAAAAAGTATCATCACATAAAGACAGTTGCATTAACTGGCTTTTTATTCTCTTTATCTGTTGAAATTGTTCAGATGTTTGGTTGGGGTTCAACAGATATAAATGACCTTATTACAAATACAGTTGGAGTCTGTTTAGGATATTTGGTTTATTATTTGCTATCAAAAGTCTTGCCTAATAATTTAAGAAAACAATTTCAATCTGAGAATGTCAATGATATGGTCGAAGTGCCTTTGTTTGCAATTTACACATTTATAATCATGGTTACAGTTCAACCTTGGGTAATCCATAGTTTACTCAATATTGGATAAATTTTAGTTTTGTCAAATCATTTTACTATTTCATATCGCACAATTTTATACAATCACTTGTAGGAGCAATCGAAAAATCGGTTGCTCTTTTCTTTTACCCGAAAGGAGGAACTTATATTTGATTTTAGTTATCGCAGAAAAGCCCAGTGTGGCACAGACAATCGCTGCCGTACTGGGGGCAAAGGAAAAGAAAGACGGATTTCTCACAGGAAGCGGCTATATCGTTTCTTGGTGCGTGGGACATTTGGTAGGGCTTGCGGAAGCTGCCACCTACGGGGAACAATATAAAAAGTGGAGCTATGACAGCTTACCGATTTTGCCGCAGGAATGGAAGTACACCGTTGCTTCTGACAAGGAAAAGCAATTCAAAACCCTAAAAGAGCTTATGCACCGGGCAGACGTTTCCGAAGTCGTCAATGCCTGCGACGCGGGGCGCGAGGGCGAACTCATTTTCCGCTTTGTCTATGAAATGGCGGGCTGCAAGAAACCTATGCGCCGCCTTTGGATTTCTTCTATGGAGGACAGCGCAATCAAAGAGGGCTTTTCCCGTCTGAAGAACGGCGAGGAATACGACGCGCTCTTTGCTTCCGCATTGTGCAGGGCAAAGGCTGACTGGTTAATCGGTATCAATGCCACCCGCCTTTTCTCTGTCCTTTACAATCATACCTTGAACGTGGGACGCGTACAGACCCCGACCTTAAAAATGCTTGTTGACCGGGACGCAGCGATTACCACATTTAAGAAAGAAAAATACTACCATGTGCGCCTTGTCTTATCCGGCGCGGAAGCTGCAAGCGAAAAACTATCTGACCGTTCCGAAGCTGACAAGCTGAAAGCTGCTTGCGAAGTGTCAAAAGCAGTCTGTGCTTCCCTTGTGAAAGAGAAAAAGACCGCAGCCCCGCCGAAGCTCTTTGACCTTACTTCTTTACAGAGGGAAGCAAACCGCCTGTTCGGTTATACCGCAAAGCAGACCCTTGACCTTGCACAATCTCTGTATGAAAAAAGACTTCTTACTTATCCGAGAACAGACAGCGCATTTCTGACCGACGACATGAGCGACACAGCGGCGGGCATTATCAAGCTGCTTTGTGGGAAATTTTCTTTTATGGCGGGAAAAGACTTCACGCCGGAGCTTGGAAAGGTGCTGAACAGTAAAAAGGTATCAGACCACCATGCCATTATCCCGACTATGGAGCTTGCAAAGACCGACCTTGCCACGCTGCCGGAAAGCGAAAGGAATATCCTTACCCTTGCCGGGGCGCGTCTGCTCATGGCGACCGCTGCACCGCATACCTTTGAAGCGGTTACAGCAGTTTTTGAATGTGCCGGACAGTCTTTTATCGCAAGGGGAAAAACGGTGCTGTCCGACGGGTGGAAAGAGATTGACCGAAGATACAGGGCAGCCTTAAAGAACAAGCCCGAAACGGACGACGCAGACAGTGACACAGAAAAGACCCTGCCGCCATTTACCGAGGGACAGACCTTTGAAAATCCGACGGCAAAGGTAACGGAGCATGACACAACACCGCCAAAACCTCACAACGAAGCGTCGCTGCTCTCTGCTATGGAGCGCGCCGGAAGTGAGGACACCGACCCGGACGCAGAACGCAAAGGGCTTGGAACTCCCGCCACCCGCGCCGCCGTCATTGAAAAACTGGTAAAGGGCGGCTTTGTGGAGCGAAAAGGCAAGCAGCTACTTCCCACAAAGGACGGTATCAATCTTGTGTGTGTCCTGCCGGACACCTTGACAAGCCCGCAGCTTACCGCAGAATGGGAAAACAATCTGACGCAGATTGCAAAAGGCAAGGCAGACCCCGCCGCATTTATGGAGGGTATCGAGGATATGGCGCGGGAACTGGTAAAGACCTATCCGTTTCTTTCTGATGATAAAGCGCAGATGTTCAAGCCGGAACGGGAAGCGTTGGGAAGCTGCCCCCGCTGCGGTTCTCCTGTCTATGAGGGAAAGAAAAACTACTATTGCAGCAATAAGGAATGTAGCTTTACCATGTGGAAAAATGACCGTTTCTTTGAAGAACGAAAAGTAACCTTTACCCCCAAAATTGCCGCTGCACTCTTACAATCCGGCAAAGTAAATGTGAAAAAGCTCTATTCCCCAAAGACGGGCAAAACCTACGACGGAACTATCGTATTGGCTGATACAGGCGGGAAATATGTCAACTACCGCATTGAACTGTCGAAGAAGAAATAACTGAATAGCAAGCATAGGAAAAGAGTACCCTTTTCCGTAAAATCCCTGCTTTCTCTACCGAGAACGGCGGGGATTTTTGCTTGTTGGGAAGTTTCCCAAACCCTCTGTTTTATGGAGGGTTTTACCCTCTGAAACCGAAGAAAGGAGGTTACACATGGCAAGTTTACGGGACACCGTAAAGGACTATCAAGAAGAATTAAGGGACGGTATCGCTTGGGTGGCGTTTTGGAAAACGGGACGTTCTTGGAACGCCGAATATTTCCACCTTGAAATGAGCGACTACATTTACCCGGAGGACAGAAGCCGCATGGAAGAAATCAAACAGGCTGACCCTGCCGCCGTTGTGGTAAACGGCTATTATTCCGGCTATCTTGGCGAGGATATGAACCTTGACGAGCTGACCGCCGGGGTGCGCCGCCACTACGAAAACGGATATAGCAATATCGGGGAATTTATCGAAGCCCACGACGACAGGCTGCCGCCGGAGCTTATCGAGGAAGCAAGAGCCGCCGCCCACGCTGCGGGGCTTCCTTTCTCTGAAAAAGCCTACCGGGACGGCGAAGAACCCGACCCCTATATTTTTGACGGGAGCATGAGCATGGAGGACTACGAACTTATGCACCGTATGATTGAAAACGAAAGGAGCGAACGCATGGTAGAAACGATTTTAAGCGGGTATCTTTCTAATCTTGGAAAGTACACCGAGGGCAGACCTGCGGGCGAATGGGTATCATTCCCCACGACTGCCGAGCATTTGAAAGAAGTCTTTGACCGTATCGGGATAGACGGCAAAAACTACGGGGAGCTGCATATCACAGAATACCAGTCCTCTATTGCAGGACTGGCAGGAAAATTGACCGAGCTTGAAAGCCTTGACGAACTGAACTATTTGAGCGAACTTTTGAAAATGCAGTTTGACGACGACCGGGAAAAATTTGTTGCAGCTATGGAATACGGCGACCATACAAGGGACTTGCAGGATATTATCAACCTTGCACAAAACCTTGATTGTTACTGGCTTTACCCGTCCGTACAGAGTGAGGAAGATTACGGGCATTATCTGATTGAAGAACTGGACGAGTTGGAGCTGCCCGAAGAAGCAAAAAAATATTTCATGTATGAGGAATACGGGCGGGACGCTGCTATCAATGACGGGGGCAGCTTTACCGAGCAGGGCTATATCTACAATAACCGCAACACCTTTACAGAATGGTACGACGGGCGCGACGTGCCGGAGGAATACCGGGTAACGCCGCAGCCGCCAGTACAGGAAAAGGAACAGGCAGACCTTGACGCTTCCGCAGCCATACAAACCGCCGCCACAGAGCAGCCCCCGGTTCTCCCGATTATCCTATCTTCTGAAAAGCCCGCCGATAAAATGAAAGAGATTACCGACCGACTGGAACAGGGAATTTTAGGACTGTATGAAAGCGACCGTTACGCCGATTATCTGCGTACCATGTCAAAATTCCATGATTACAGCCTTAACAATACAATCCTTATCGCCATGCAGGGCGGCAATCTTGTGAAAGGCTATAAACAATGGGAAAAGGAATTTGACCGCCATGTAAAGCCCGGAGAAAAAGCTATCAAGATACTTGCACCGTCCCCGTTTACCGTCAAGAAGCAGGTGGAAAAAATCGACCCGGACACCCAAAAGCCTGTTTTCGATAAGGACGGAAAACCTGTTACCGAAGAAAAAGAAATCAAGATACCCGCTTTTCGTGTAGTATCTGTCTTTGATATTTCACAGACCGAGGGAAAAGAACTTCCTGCCCTTACCTATGAGCTTACGGGCAACGTGGAACAATACAAGGATTTTTTCGCTGCCCTTGAAAAGACTTCCCCGTTTGCTATGGGATTTGAAGCACTAAGCGGCGGCGTAAAAGGACGCTGCAATTATGAGGAAAAGCGTATCTTCATCAACGAGGGCATGGACGAATTGCAGAATATCAAGACCGCAATCCATGAAATCGCCCACGCCACGCTGCATGATACCGCCCTTGCCATGCCGGAACGCCCCGACCGCCGCACCCGCGAGGTACAGGCGGAAAGCGTCGCCTATGCGGTCTGCCAACATTACGGGCTTGATACGTCGGACTATTCTTTTGGGTATATCGCCGGGTGGAGCAGCGGAAAAGAACTTGCAGAACTGAAAGGCTCTCTTGAAACAATCCGCAGCACCGCCGCAAATCTGATTGATACCATAGACGGACATTTTGCAGAAATCCAAAAGGCACAGGATAAGGAACAGACCACCGAACAGGCACAGCCCGCACAGGAAGCCGCCAAACAGCCCGAAACAAAAGCAGCCGCGCCGGAGCTTCCCGAAGAAACAGCCCCGGTACAGGAAAAAGAAGCACAGCCGGAACAGGCTGCACCCGCCGCCCCTTATTATACTATCAATGAAGCTGCCGCCAAACGTGCAAAGGATATGAACAGTTTTTCCGATTATAAGCAAGGCAGCGCGACGGCTGAATACAGGCACTATGTAGATGAAGCCGTACAACTTGCAGAAAGGCAGAAACAGCGGGTAGACCCGATGTACCATGAGAAAATCGACAGCCTGCTTGACACCTATGCCCGGAAACTGGCGGCGAACATGAATAAAGGCTATGAGATTGACGCGCGTGTTCCCTCTATCCTGATTGCGGGCGGCTCTAACTTCCCCACAAGGAAGAAAGAAAAGCAGAACGCAGCCCGCGACAGCAATTACCGGGAATGGCAGGACATACAAGGGCTTCTTGATAAAATCCGCAGTACCGGCATGGGCGGTATCAGCGCAGACGACCCGCAGGCAGTACAGAAGTTAGAAAAGAAACTGGAAAGCCTTGAAAAATCACAGGAAACCATGAAAGCCGTAAACGCCTACTACCGCAAGCATAAGACCCTTGACGGCTGCCCGCATTTACCGCCGGAGGAACTGGAAAAATTGAAAGCAGACATGGCGAGCAGTTGGCATTTGGAGGACAAGCCCTTTGCGACTTGGGCGTTATCCAACAACAGCGCAGAAATCCGGCGCGTGAAAGACCGTATCAAATCCCTTTCACAGCAAAAAGAAATCGGTTTTGTAGGTTGGGAATTTGACGGCGGCAAGGTGGAAGCAAACACCGAAGCGAACCGACTGCAAATCTTCTTTGAGGATAAGCCGGACGAAGCCACGCGGGAAGCCTTAAAAAGTAATGGCTTCCGTTGGTCGCCAAAAGCCGGGGCATGGCAGCGGCAGCTTACCAGTAACGCCTACTATGCGGCTGATTATGTGAAAGCGATTGCTCCCCTTACCGGGGAAAAGCCTACCGAGTTACAGCGGGCGCATATCCGGCAGCAAAAGGTAGCTGCACAGGAACAACCCGCACAGGAGCAGCCGGAGCAGGAAGCCCCACAGGACAAAGACACCTTTTCCATTTATCAGATAAAAGGCGGGGACGAAACAAGGGACTTGCGTTTTGAGCCTTACGACCGTCTGATTGCCGCCGGACACCGGGTAGACCCGAAAAACTATGCCCTTGTCTATTCCGCACCTCTTACGCCGGGGACTTCCCTTGAAGATATTTACACCCGCTTTAATATCGACCACCCGAAAGATTTTAAGGGACACAGCCTTTCTGTTTCCGACGTAGTGGTGCTTCATCAGAACGGGCAGGACACCGCCCACTATGTAGACAGCTTCGGTTATAAGAAAGTGCCGGAATTTTTGCAGCCGGAAAACTATCTGAAAACTGCCGAGCAGACCACCGAGCAAAACTACAACATGATTGACGGGCAGATAAACAACACCCCGACCGTCGCAGAATTGGAAGCAAAGGTAAAGACAGGAGAAACCATTTCCCTTGTTGACCTTGCGGAAACTGTCAAGGCTGACAAGGAACGTGGCAAGGCAGCAAAAACGGAAAAGAAGCCCTCTATCCGGGCGCAGCTTAAAGCAGCGAAAGAACAGACACCGAAGAAACAGGCAAAACAGAAAACACAGGATTTGGAAAGGAGCTGACGCATGAATAAGTTTGAAAACGTGGATATTTTCGCTTCTCTTGACGCTATCATGCGGCAGAATACAGGATTTTTCCAAAGTGATTTTGACATTGACAAGGAGATTATCGCAAAAGCAGCGGCAAGCCCTAACAGAGAGGATAAGACGCTGCTATGGTTTTGCCGCCCGTCCGGGACGCATTGTTTTAAGGAGCGCGACGTGTTCCTAAAGGATACCGCCGCCCACAATACATGGTGTTTTTACAAAGAGCAGACCTGCGACTGCGTTCTTGCCTATGCCGTCGAGCTGACGGGCAGGGAGCGCGGGAAAATCAAAGGCAATCTTTATGAGCTTGACTATGCAAGGCAGTATGAGCGCGTTAAGGACAATGCGCTTGCCGCCGACACAGTCAAGTTGATTTATGAGCATGGGACAAGGGAGATACCCGCCGGACAGCATTTTAACGGAAATCCCGATACTTCTTTAGGGAAGTTTGAACACTTTGAAGCAGTACCCAACGACCCGGACGCGCTACAATTCCTTTTACGGGAAGAAAAGCAAAAACGGGATAAACTGACACCGGGCGACTTCAAGGAACATACCGCCGCCCTGCGTGCTGGGCTGATTGAAGCCGAAGCGCGGCGCATTGTGCAGGAAATGAAGCGCAGGGACACGCCCAATAGCCCTAATAGGACACATTTCATGGTGGAGCTGTCCCCGACATTTATGCAGCTTGCGTCCTCTAAGGACACCGACCGTCTGTTTTCCATGTTGCCCTATAAGACACTTTCCTTTTCCAAAATCGAGGGCAGACATGGAACATACGCCTTGATTGATAAAAATGAAAACCGGGGCACAGATATTCGCAGGGTGCGCCCCTCAATCCGGGCGCAGCTTGCCGCTGACAAAAGAAAAGCCGCCCCGAAAAAGGCGGCTGTAAAATCAAAAAATCACGAATTGGAGGTATGAGCATGATTAGACTGACAGTTGAAGAAACAAACCTGTTGAGCATTTACAATGAGGACGGCAAACGTGGGCTTACAGAAAACATCAACGCTGCGCTGCCGTTCATGGACGAGGATATGCGGGAACTGGCGAAACGCACCCTTGCGAAAATCGCACCTCTGACAGAAAATGAGTATGCGGAGCTTGCTATTTTCGCCGCTGATGAGGTATGACCGGGATAAAGCGGCTTACACCACCCCAAAGCCGGAAAGTCAACAGCCTTATAAAAAAGGAGTGCTGCAACTGCGATAACGGACACTGTATTTTACTGGACGACGGGGAGGAATGTGTCTGCCCGCAGCTTATTTCCTATTCGCTTCTTTGCAAATGGTTTCAGACCGCCGTATTGCCCCTTGATAAGCTGCTGTATGCAGAGCTTTTCAAGACCGAGGATAAAAAGCGTTGTACCGAGTGCGGAACTTCTTTTGCGTCCACCTCTAACAGCGTCAAATACTGCCCGGACTGCCGGAAGCGTATTACCCGCAGACAGGCAGCGGAGCGCATGAGGAAACGACGCGCCCTTGTTACGCAGTAGGGGCAAAAAAAGCCTTGATTTACAGGGCTTTCCGGGTGTGAAAATGACGCGGCAAGGGTTTTATACCTTTTCCCTCAAAAATGGCGTTCTACTGCGTAACATTTTATCGCTGTACCCATAAGAAAGCCGGGGCGCGGATAGTCTTTACCGACTGTCTGCGTCCCGGCTTTTAAAACTTCAAAACCACTTTGTTTTTTCATCTCTGAATTGTGGCATATCATTTTGGGCGTATGGATTATAGGTATTGAGATTACAACCAAATTCTTTCAACTCCATTATTTTGTTATTTTCCGTCCATACTATTAAAGAAATTCCGTCAAATTCTTCAATATTACCATTATTCATTTTGTTTTTGAAATACCATTCTACAATAGTTTGATTTTCCTTATGAAAAAATTGTTTAATATCCCACACTAAGACTTTTCCACGAGTATTCCATTCATTAAACCAATGTTTTACTGTTTTAAGATTTTCATATTTAGGACACCAGCTTTCCGTATAAACAACATCTTCTGTAAAAATTTTATCCATTCCTAAATCTTGCTGTTTAAGCCACATATCGAACCATAAGCGAATGATTTTTTCTCTCTCATTCATAATAAAACACCTCAATCCTAAGCCCAATTACTTTGTAAATAATGAAGTTGAAAATTTATTTTATAGAATTTTTGCCATATAAAACTCATCAACAAAGGAACCAGCAACAAACATTGATTTTTTTCTTATTCCTTCAATTTTAAAACCATTTTTTTCATACAAATTTTTTGCAGTATTATTACAACATTCAACTGTCAGTTCCAAACGGACAATATTATTTGTTTTAGCCCATAAATCTAAATTATTAAAAAAAGTAGTTCCAATACCTTTTCCTCTATATTTTTTAAGATACCTATAACAATATATGCCGTATGAAAATTTCTTTCAAATTTTCCTCTTTCTGCTCTAATATAACCAACTATTTTGTCATTTTTTGTTGCCACCTGCAAAAAATCAAAACCTTGAATTACATTGTCTTGAATATCTAATTTTAATTCTTGAACAGTAGTTTTCGCTTTTCTTTCATTTGGTTCGTACATCATGTAATCTGTTTCAGTATCTAAACAATTTAATAACTCCCAAAAATCTTTTATTCTATTGATTTCCAAATTGCTATAAATAATCATATTTTCAACCTCAAATCGTATTCACTTTATTTCATATTCTAAATTATACCATTCTCATATCAGCACCACAATAAAATTTTATGCACCAATAATTTTATTGAACAGCTCTAACAGTACATCTTTCACACCGCCAGCATTGAATACCAAACCGACAGCAATCAAGGCAACTACCAAGAAGCCGATAAGTTTGGAAAACTCACGCTTGAACCCTAAGTAGATACCGATAACCACAATCGCCATAAGCACTAAGCTCTGTGCGTTTGATAAAAACCATTGATACAAATTTTGTCCGAAATTCATTTAATTGTCCTCGCTTTCTTTTAATTGTTTCATTTCATAGTCAGCTTCTTTGCCGACATTCAAAATACACATCAAGACTACGCCGATACCCATTCCCATAGATACCAGCAGGAAGTCTTTTAATAATACCCACATTTTTATCACTCCTAACTTTCTACTAAATCTTTTGCAGGGGTCGTCTGCTGTTTGATTATCATTTCATGCTTTTCTGTGAGCTTTGCCTGCTGTTCGATTGTTTCCATGTAGTCTGTACCGTTTCCTTTATCAATCTTTTTCAGCATTTTCAAGGTCGGTGCTACCTGCCGTTGTACCCACCGCAATGTACGGTCTAAGGTGTAAGGCTCTGGCTTTGTCGTCAGCTTCAAGCTCTGTCTGTTATCGCCGATAAACCAAGCCCAGCGGTCATTGAGTTTCCAGTCATTTTTTCGCTTGTCTGGTTCTTCATCAACAAACCGCACATACTGGTTGATGATAGAAAAGGCGGTCTGCTCTGCGTCATAATAGGTCAGCAAATCTCGTACTGCATAATAGGCACGTTCATTGCGAAGCCGTATCTCAAAACGGTTGATAATGTCGGCTTCTTCAAGCGGTGTCCCTAACTTGACGTACTGCTCATAGTCCTTTTCATAGATACAGAAATACACATCTGATTTCAGCGAACCAAGATAAAGGGTACGTCCCATATATTCTCTGTCGTCCTCTCTGTGCTTGATAAGCTCGCCCGACTGGTAAAACTTATAACTTCTGGACTTTCCGATATATTCCCGTTTCCTGCATTTTTCCGCAAGCTCTGGAATATCCAAAATGCCCGTATGGTCGTTGATAGCAAGGTCGATACGCTTCATCACGCCACCGTCTACGAGTGCGTCCATGAGAAAGTCATACCAGCTTCTTTGCTGTGCCAGCAGGTAACTTTCAAACTGCCTGCAACCACGCCCCTTTAACTCTAAAAGGACACCTTTTTCTTCGTCAGCCGACGTA
>ERZ825159.3556-NODE-3556-length-11005-cov-2.635890_pt1 | contig 11005 bp, 8 predicted proteins | sample MGYA00519932_ERZ825159 | MGnify/ENA primary metagenome ERZ825159 (study PRJEB31778, sample SAMEA3449191) | human gut metagenome | biome: human gut; feature: human-associated habitat; material: faeces | place: United Kingdom | collected 2010/2012 ...
TGGAATTCCTGTCCATCTTGATATTATTTTGGCTATTTCATCTTCAGTAACTTTGTTACGTAGTAAGTTATCATCTGCACTTTTTTCTTTTTCTGCCTTTTCCTCTTCTATTTTTAATTGTTTTTGTAATTCTGGTAATTTACCATATTTCAATTCTGCTGCTTTGTTTAATTCATAATTTCTTTCTGCTTGTTCTATTTGTGCATTTACTTGTTCTATTTCTTCACGTAATTTTTGCACTTTAGAAATTGCTTGTTTTTCATTTTCCCATTTTGCTTTCATTCCATCAAATTTTGTTTTTAATTCTGCTTTTTCTTTTTTGATGTCTTCTAATCTCTTTTTAGAAATTTCATCTGTTTCTTTTGAAAGAGCTGTTTCTTCAATTTCTAATTGCATTATTTTTCTTGATACTTCATCAAGTTCTGTTGGCATTGATTGCATTTCTGTTTTTATCATTGCACAAGCTTCATCTATTAAGTCTATTGCTTTATCTGGTAAAAATCTGTCTGAAATATATCTGTGTGATAATGTTGCTGCAGTAATTAATGCATTGTCTGATATTTTAACTCCATGATATACTTCATATCTTTCTTTTAATCCTCTTAATATTGATATTGTATCTTCTACTGTTGGCTCATCTACCATTACTGGTTGGAAACGTCTTTCTAGTGCTTGGTCTTTTTCTATATATTGTCTATATTCATTTAATGTTGTTGCACCAATACAATGTAATTCTCCTCTTGCTAACATTGGTTTTAATAAGTTTCCAGCATCCATTGCACCATCTGTTTTTCCTGCTCCAACAATTGTGTGAATTTCATCAATAAATAAGATGATTTTTCCTTCACTTTTCTTTACTTCTTGTAATACTGCTTTTAATCTTTCCTCAAATTCTCCTCTATATTTAGCACCAGCTACAAGTAGTCCCATATCAAGTGAGAATATTGTGCAGTCTTTTAATCCTTCTGGCACATCTCCTCTAACAATTCTTAATGCTAATCCTTCTGCTATTGCTGTTTTACCAACACCTGGTTCACCAATTAAACATGGATTGTTTTTGGTTTTTCTTGATAAAATTCTTATTACATTTCTTATTTCATTATCTCTTCCTATTACTGGATCAAGTTTTTGGTCTCTTGCCATTTGTACTAGGTCTTGACCATATTTCTTTAAAACATCATAGGTTTCTTCTGGATTGTCTGTTGTTACCCTTGTATTTCCTCTAACTTCTGATAGTGCTTTTAAAAATGCGTTTTTTGTTATATTGAATGTTCTAAATAATTCTTTTAATTGGCTATTTGCATGATCAAATATTGAAATCATTATATGTTCAACAGATACATATTCGTCTTTCATTTTTTTAGCTATATTTTCACTATCTGCTAATACTAAATCTGTATCTTGTGATACATATATTCCGTCATTCGGTCTTGAACCACCTGTCATTCTTGGCTTGTTATCAACTAGTCTTTTTACTTCATTTTCAAAATTTTCTTCATTTGATGTAATTTTCTTTATTAGCTCTTTTATTAAGCTATTATCTTGCTCTAGTAATGCAAGTAATATGTGTTCTTGTTCTACTTGTACATTCTGATTTGTACTTGCTAATGTTTGTGCATTTTGCAATGCTTCTATTGATTTTTGCGTAAATTTTTGTATATTCATAAATATCACTCTCCTTTTATATTATAGGTAAGTTCAAAGAACTTTCATATAGTATGAATATATGTTTTAACAGCACCTCTTTTAGATAGTGCTGTTGATTTCTTTTCATTACATTTATTATTATACATTATCTTTTTAGCAATGTCAATAGTAGAGCGCTAATTTATAAAAAATTTTTTACATCAAATGTACTAAAAACACTTTTGCTAAACTCAAAAAAATAAAAAATCCCAATACATCAGTAGCAGTTGTCAAAAATATTGAAGAAGACAATGCTGGATCAATTTTTAATTTTTGTAAAATTAATGGAATCAATATTCCAGCCACACCTGAAATTATCAAATTTGCGACCATTGCTAAAAAAGCAATAATTCCCAAATAATAATTTCCATACATTATTGAAACAATTCCACTTGTTACAATTCCTATAACTGCCCCATCTATAACTCCAAGTAATATTTCCTTTCCAAGTAAATGCCAAGAATCTTTTAAACTAACCTTTCCCATTGCAATATTTCTAATTATAATAGAAATAGTTTGTGTTCCTGCATTTCCACCCATACCTGTAATAATTGACATTATTGATGATAATGCTACAACTTGTGCAATCGTAGATTCGAAAACTTTTATTGTTGCAGATGCTAAAAATGCTGTTAACAAATTTACAAGTAACCATGGAAGTCTTAATTTTATAGATTCCCATAATGTACTATCTAATGTCTCTTCTTTTGCGACACCACCCATTTTTAACAAATCTTCTGTATGTTCTTCAACTATTACATCAACTATATCATCAATTGTTATAATTCCAAGCATCGCTTTTTTCTTATTTAAAACTGGTATTGCAGTTAAGTCATATTTTGAAACTATTAAAGCAACTTCCTCTTGGTCTGTTTCTGGATCAACATATACAAAATGCTCATTTGTTATTTCTTCTAATTTTTCATTTTCTGGGGCAACTAATATATCTCTTAATTGTGCTGTTCCTATTAATTCTTTTTTTCTATTTACAACAAAAATTGTATCAATTAACTCTGTTTTTGGTGCTATTTCTTTTATCTTTTTTATTGCATCCTCTATTGGAAGATTAGCATTAAGAGCTATATATTCTGTTGTCATAATACCACCAGCACAATCATCTTTATACCCTAAGAGTTCTTTAATAACAGCTCTATCTCCACTTTTCATCAAATTGATTAATTCTTTAGATTTTCCAACATTCATTTCTCCTAAAATATCTACAATATCATCTTTTGACATATAACTAAATACTTTTAAGATTTTCTTGTTATCTAAAAACTTTAATATTCTAAGCTGTGTATCTAATTCAGCTTCTTCTAATATTCCAGCTAATTCTTCCTCTGTTGGTTTCTTTAAAAATTCTTCTAATTCATCATCATCATATTCAGATAGCTTTAAAGCTAGATCAACAGCAGTAATGTCGTCTAGCTCTTCTAAGTTCTCTAAATCATTATTTTCATTTCCTTCAATCATGATTTATTCACCCCATTTATTATATTTTCTTCATCTAACCCATATATTTTTTCAAGTTCGTCAACACTTCCATGTTTTATGAATTCATCAGGATATGCATAACTTTTTATTTTTACTCCTTGTAAATTATTATTTACAATTACTTCTTTTACTGCTGTGGCTAATCCATTTATAATAGTTCCATCTTCTATTGTTATTACATTTTTTGTTTTCTTAATACTTTCAATTATTGTATTATCATCTAATGGTTTCAAAAATCTTGCATTTATAACTTCAACATCCATTTTTTCTTGTAGTCTTTGTCCTATATCCATTGCTCTTGCAACCATTTTTCCAATTGCTATTATAGTTACTCTTTCTCTTTGTGTCTTGTTATTAAATACTTTATCTCCAATCTTTTGTAATATCTTGGTTTTATTTGATTTTTCTTCATCTATAATTTTCTTTAAAACTTCTGCTTTTCCTAATTCAATATTTTCATGTCTTTCGAATTTTACTTTTGAATCTTCTCCTCCACGAGGATATCTAATAATTACTGGCTTGTTTAATTTTACTGCAAATTCTAACATATCTTCTAATTCTTTAAAATCTTTTGGTGCCATTATTGTTAAATTAGGAACAAGCCTAAAAAATGCCATATCTAATGTTCCTTGATGTGTTTCTCCATCTGCTCCAACACATCCAGCTCTATCTACACACATAATTACTGGCAAATTTTGCATTGCAACATCATGTATAACTTGATCATATGCTCTTTGATAAAATGATGAATATATTGGTATTACAGGTATCATTCCTTCTTTTGCCATTCCTGCAGACATTGTTATAGCATGTTGTTCTGCAATTCCTACATCAAAAAATCTTTTTGGAAATTCTTTTTGGAATTCTCTAAGTCCTGTTCCATCTTTCATTGATGCTGTAACAGCAACTATTTTTTCATTTTCTCTTGCTAGTTTTACCAATTTTTCTCCAAATATTTTAGAATAGTCTGCTTTTTTCTCTTTTTTTAGTTCTCCTGTTTCTATGTTAAATGGAGATGTTGCATGAAATCTATCTGGATTTTTTTCTGCTATTTTATATCCTTTTCCTTTTTTAGTTAATACATGTATTAAAACTGGTCCTTCTATTTCTTTACTTAGTTTTAATATACTTTCTAATTTTTCAATATTATGTCCATCAACAGGCCCTAAATATGTAAAACCTATATCTTCAAAATACATTCCTCTTATTACTAATTGTTTACATGCTCTTTTAAATCTCTGAATAATTCTTACTAATTTATTTCCTACAACTGGTAATTTATTTAATTTGTTTTTTATTAATCTATTTGTTCGAGTATATAATTTTTTGGTTCTTAGTGTACTTAAAAATTGATTTATCCCACCTATATTTTTGGCAATACTCATTTCATTATCATTTAATATAACTGTTAAATTACAATTACTACATCCTGCATCATTTAATGCTTCTAATGCCATTCCACCTGTTAATGCACCATCACCAATTACTGCTATACATGAATTCTTTTTTCCCTGTAAATCTCTTGCTCTTGCCATTCCTAATACTGCTGAAATTGATGTACTACTATGTCCTGTATTAAAGCAGTCTGCATCTGATTCATTGCTTTTTGGAAAACCTGCAATTCCATTTAGTTTTCTTATATTTTTTAATTCTTCTCTTCTTCCAGTTATAATTTTATGTACATAGCTTTGATGTCCTACATCCCATACTATTTTGTCTTCTGGAACATTAAATACGGAGTGTAGTGCTATTGTTAGTTCTACCACTCCTAAATTTGAGGCTAGATGTCCTCCATTTTCTGAAACTACATCTAATATATATTTTCTTATTTCTTCTGCTAATTGTTTCTTTTCTTTTTCATTTAATTTTTTTAAATCTTGTGGTGAATTGATTTGTTCTAACATGTTATTACCTTCTTTATTGTATAATAAGTATTAATTCCCAAATATTTTACCACAATTTGTCGTTTCTTGCAATACATTAATCTTTATTATCTTCTACTGCATTACTTTCATTTAGTATTTCTTCTTTTTCTTTTGCTGTAATGAATTCATATCTTACCATTTTATCTAATACTTGATTTTGTCTTTTTTTGGCTAAATCTAAATGTTTTGTTGGACAATATGCTGATGGAGCATTTGGAATTCCAGCCAACATACTTGCTTCATTTCTGTTCATATCTTTTGGTTCTTTTTTATAATATCCTCTTGATGCTTCTGCTACACAATAATATCCATCTCCAAAATAACTTGTATTTAAATATAATTCTAATATTGTATCTTTATTTAAATTTTTTTCTAAATCATATGCCATAAATATTTCAGCTATTTTTCTTAATGCTGATTTTTCTTGTGTGAAATATATATTTTTGGCAAGTTGTTGTGTTATTGTACTTCCACCTTCTCTTAATTCTTTTGCTTTTATATTTGAATATATAGCTCTTGCTAATGCAATTGGATCTATTGCACCATGTTCATAAAATCTCCTATCTTCTACTGCAATTACTGCATCTTTATAAAACTCAGACATATCTTCAAGTTTTGTATAGTTTTCATCTGATTTTATTTCTGCAACCTTATCTGATATACTTATTTTTTCAAGTGCTTGTTTATATAATTCATGTCCTTTATATACAAATCCTGCTACTATAAATATTATGATTAATAGTATAATTATTAATATTCTTTTTATTACTTTCATTTCATCACCCTTTTGTTATATTCGAAAAATAATATCTTTCGACACAAATTTATCTATTTTTATTTTACTACATTTAATGTGACAAAACAATGACATTTATATTAATTTTTTATTAAATAAAAAGGCTTAAATTGTTTTTACACAATCCTCGCCTTTCTTGTACATAGCTCTTATTTTAGAACTATGGTGAGTGTTGTATTAGCCCCATACTTTATAAAATACATGGCCACCTTTTTGAACTTTGCACTTGATATTACTCCGTGCTACGAGTTCAGAAGAACTTGTAAATTCAGGACTATAGAAGTACAATGCTCCGCCAGAAGCATACTTCTCAGAATTAAGTCCTAATCTTTTGGCTTCTTTTCTGAGCCAATTTTCTGTAGGATCTTCTCCATTTAGAGCTCTCCGAGCAGCTTCTTTTGTCATATCAGGCAATTTGGAAAAATCAACTGTTTTTCCACATGCATAGATGTGACCATTTTTAGTGGATGCAAATTGACCTCGTTGCATAATCACTTCCTTTATTGTATTGGGGAAGATTGAGCTTCCAACTCTGTTAAGAATTGTAGCTGCTGCTGCAACTTGCTGTTCCTCTGTTTGATTGCCTGCCTCTGCATAAGTAATCTCACAAAGTAGTTCATAATCACTTTCTGAATACGAACTAGACACAAAAATAGAATTTTCCTTCTCAATTTCTGATTCAGTCATTGTATCAGCTTTAGTTTGACTCTCTGCAGTTTCTTCTAAGATTTCATTTCCTACTTCTTCATTGTAGGAATCTTCGCTTTCTGCAGGTTCAGTTGCTAATTCTGCTTCATATTCAGCATTATAAGAATCCTCTGATTCTTTATTTCCTTGAAGAGCAATCTCTTGCTTGTTTCCAAGAAGTTTTTGTTGAATTTCATCGAGAGAATCTGGAATCACCAGTTCTTCTGTTTGAATTGACTGACTTTGAATTCTAACTTGAGCTCGTTTGGCAGCTTCTCTTGCACTTGCAATTTTTTCATTCACAAAATTACAAGAGTTAACTGAAACCACAACGCCGATAGCACAACAAATTAATGTTGTACCATCAAATCCACTATGTTTGTACCGTTTTCGTTTCTTTTGTTCTTTCAACATACCTACACTCCTAAAAAAATAGTTTGTCACACTTATATTATACTACTTTTTACTATTGCTTTCAAGTATTTTTTTGGAATAAAATGTAAAAATAGCAATCAAAATCAAATTGCTATTTTCACTAATTTTTATATTTTCTTTCCTACATAATAATTTTTCTTTCCTCTTTTTATAATAACATATGTATTGTCTATAAACATGTCTGCTGATATTATTTGATTAATATCTGTTATTTTGTTTCCGTTTAAAGATACTGCTCCACTTGTTATAAACTCTCTTGCTTCTCTTTTACTTGACGCAGCTCCTACTGATATTACAATATCAACTATGCTTATATCTACATTAACTTCTTTCATATCTTGTTCATCAAATAAATCTGCAATATCTTGTTTTGTTAAATCTTCAAATTTATTATTAAATAAGCTTTGTGCTAATTTTTCAGCTCTTTCATATTCTTCTTTTCCATGTAAAAATGTTATTATTTCACGTGCTAATGCTTTATGTGCTTCTCTTAATTCTGGATGTTCATTATTTTTCTTTTCAAGCTCTTCTATTTCTTCTTTTGATAAAAATGTATATATTTTCAAATAATCTATTACCATGCAATCTTCTACATTTACAAAAAATTGATATAACTTATAACTTGATGTTTTATTTTTATCTAACCATAAAGCATTTCCTTCACTTTTTCCAAATTTCTTTCCTTGTGAATCTGTAACTAATGGCATTGTAAATCCATATACTTCATCACCTGTTGATTTTCTTATTAAATCAATTCCTGCTGTAATATTTCCCCATTGGTCAGATCCAGCACATTGTAAATCTACTCCATTACATTCATGTAAATGTTTGAAGTCTAATGCTTGCAATATCATATATGAAAATTCTGTATATGTAATTCCTGAATCTAGTCTTCTTCTTATAATGTCTTTGTCTAACATATAATTAACATTAAAATATTTTCCATAATCTCTTAAGAAGTCTATAACATTGATATCTTGATACCAGTCATTATTATTTACAACTTCAAATCCAAATATATCTTCAACTTGTTTTCTTAGACATTCAAAATTATGTCTTACTTGTTCTTTACTAATCATTGCTCTTTCTGTTGTTGGTCTCGGATCTCCTATCATTCCTGTTCCTCCACCAACTAATAATATTGGATGATGTCCTGCTTCTTTTAGTCTTTTTGAAATTAAAAAACTTGATAAATGTCCTACATGTAAGCTATCTGCTGTTGGGTCTGTTCCTATATAAAATGTTAAACCACCTTGGTTTAATTTTTCTTCTAATTCTGGGCTTGATATATCTTTTATTAGTCCTCTCCATTTTAAATCTTCTACTAATGTCATCTTATTTCTCCTTTATATTTTTGCTTTTCTATTGTGAAATTATATCACTTTATTAGATAAAATGTCAATATAAATCATAATAAAGCCAAGAGGAGTAAGATATTACTTCTTTCTCCTCTCAGCTTTATTGTATTTACCAATTATACAATTATAGAATTAGTTGGGCTGCTCCTCATACTCCAGAATATAAATATACTGAAGTTTTTCATTACGCAGTGGCAAATTGTATTTTACAATGCCACGCTTGTCATAAATTGCTGTGATAATACTTTCAACTCCTGCGCATTTTTCAGCATTAAACAAGTCGAAAGGATAAATTGTATATGCAACCTTGTCCAGCAACATAGAGCCATGCGTAATCATCATGCAAATTCCATCATCGGCAGTATAGCCTTCAGTATAGTATTTGCAAAGACCTTTTTTGGAGATTTGGTGCATAACTTCAGATTTGAAAACAAATGCGACTTTACCACCAAATTGTTCAACCAATTCCGAAACTTTTTCTTTGAATGTGTTACAATTCACTGTCAAATTCCGGAATTCAACATTTTCTTTTAATTGCATTTTCATGGATGTACCTCCTTACATTTCACTGTAATGTAATGCGATTAAACTAATACTTTTGTACCAGTCACGTAAATTATAACACCTTTTTTTCAAAAAATCTATACTTTTATAGAACTATTAATAATTTTTTATTACAAAAAAGGCTAAAAGTATGAAATTTTTCAATACTTTTAACCTTTTTGCGATTAGATATTAGGATTCACATAAGCCGTTCCTTTAGATTCTTCAGGAACTTCAGGGAACTGATACAGGATTTCATTAAAGTCTTTGTTACTCTTTACCTGATACAGAATTCCCCAATTTTCTTCCATTTCATTCCAAGAAATAACCAAATTGTGCGTAGAACAAAAATGATGTCTTCCATCAGTGTTTCTGTTCAATTTGTTTTTGTGCAAGAATTTCTTAAGGTCATTGAGGTTAAACACAACAACCCATTTTTCTCTTGCATTCAAATTGCACCAATTGGAGATTTGGCGTTCCAATTCGTCAACCTCCAGGTCAAACCAATTAGGAATCCAGCTACTAGCATTCATGGCCATAGTTTTTCTCCTTTTGTTTCAAAGTGTTAATTCAATCATTCCAGTGAAACTTCTTACTGATTTCGGATTATTATACACATCCTTTCCATCCATTACAACTCTAAAAATAACATAATAATCCTTTTCAGGAAAATCAGTATAATAAAGTTGCATATGAATATTTCCATAAGTTCCACAAGCACAATTTATAGTACCGTGAAAACTCATATTTTCAATAATTTCTTGGGGCAATAAAGTACAAATCTCTAACTTACTTTCAGTTACAAATCCATCTAATTCATTTTTATTAATAATGATTTGATGATTGTTGCCTGCAATAAGAGAAGCCATTTTGAGAACACTCTTCAAATTGCCTTCTGCTTTAGATTGTTCCTTACCGTCATTTGTTATTGCACTAATCCTAGCCATCCTTGTGTTCCTCCTTGATGTCTATTTGAAAATGAATAAAACGAACCCAATAAAAAAATGCAACACGTGCTTTAGCACATATCGCATTTTATTATAACACATATTATTAATTTTGTCCATTATTTTTTATTAATTAGAATGCTCTTCTAAATAATTCAATAAAGTCTTCTTTTGATACTTCTCTTGGATTTCCTGGTTTACAAGGATCTTGCATTGCTTTATCTGCTAACATTTCAAAATCTTCTTCTTTGGCTCCAACATCTCTAACTCTTTGTGTAATTCCTACTGATTTTGATAATTCAGATATCATCCATACAAATGTATTTATAACATCTTGGTCATTTAAGTTTGCAGCATCTGGTCTACCAATTTCACATAAAATTTCTCTAAATCTTTGTGCTGTTGCTGGATCTTCACCATTAAATCTCATAACTGTTGGTAATAAAATAGCATTTGCTAGACCATGTGGAGTATCATAAACAGCACCTAATTGATGTGCCATTGAGTGTACAATTCCTAATCCTACATTTGAGAATCCCATACCAGCAATATATTGAGCTAATCCCATCATTTCTATTGCTTCTTCATCTTTTTCATTTACTGCTGATGGTAAATATTTGAATATTAATTTTATTGCTTTCATATGAAACATATCTGACATTGTATTATGTGCTTTTGTGATATATCCTTCAACTGCATGTGTTAATGCATCCATTCCTGTAGCTGATGCTAATGATTTTGGCATTGTTGCCATTAAGTCTGAATCAACAATTGCCATAATTGGAATGTCATGTGGATCTACACATACCATTTTTACTTCTCTTTCTTCATCTGTTATAACATAATTTATTGTTACTTCAGCAGCTGTTCCTGATGTTGTTGGTAATGCTATTACTGGCATACCTCTATGTTTGATGCACCATTTAATGATACAATATCAGCTCTATCTGGGTTTGTCATAACTATAGATATTCCTTTTGCTGTATCTATGCTTGATCCTCCACCAACTGCAACAATTACATCTGCACCTGATTTTTTACAAGCTTCAATTCCATCTGTTACATTTTTTATTGTTGGGTTTGGTTTTACTTCTGAATATACTTCAAAAGGTATTCCTGCTTTTTCTAAAACATC
>ERZ825159.3557-NODE-3557-length-11003-cov-4.572251_pt1 | contig 11003 bp, 9 predicted proteins | sample MGYA00519932_ERZ825159 | MGnify/ENA primary metagenome ERZ825159 (study PRJEB31778, sample SAMEA3449191) | human gut metagenome | biome: human gut; feature: human-associated habitat; material: faeces | place: United Kingdom | collected 2010/2012 ...
TTTTCGATATTGTTCAATTTTCAAGGTCCTGTGCGCCTCAGCCTTAGCGGCTGACGACTTGATTATTTTACCACAGAAGTGATTTTTTGTCAAGCACTTTTTTCAGAAGCTTTTCGATTTTTTTCGAACTTGTGGCTCGTTTTTTCAACGTATCCATATTGGTTCTTTCGCTTTGCTTCCGTCGCTTTCAGAAGTCATTCTTTCCGGCGGCCCTTGGCGCTCAAGTATAATACCACATCCCCAGCCTTCTGTCAACACTTTTTTGCATCTTTTTTGAGTTTTTTCTATATTTCGCAAAAGGAGTGCTTCCAGGCAGGTTTTTGCGACATTTTTCTGCCTGCTTTCTTTATTTATATTATAAGCACAGAAAATCCCCGGCAGTCGATCTGACCGCCGGGGACTGCGTTTTCTTCTTACTGTTCCTGTTTCATCTGATGCAGGGTCAATCCTACTGCCACAGCAAGCATGGGCAGCACAGAGATCAAACCGATGGGCATGGGACCCAGTACATTATAATATGCATCTGCCGGGGTGATCAGTACCTGCGGCAGCGCCGCAATGGCATTGAAAGCACCATGCGCAATGGCAGGCACCCAGATACAGCCTGTTTTCTCGTAGAGGAGATCCAGCAGGGTGTTCAGGGCAAAGCAGACCACACACCACACTACAAGCCCCAGCACCGGTGCGCCCAGATAGTTTGTGCCGTACTCGTAACCCACCAGCAGCATCAGGGGCCAATGCCAGACACCCCACACAACGCCGCCCAACAGACGACCATTCAGCAGGCCGAACCGCTCCTTCAGGCGGGGCATCATGTAGCCGCGCCAGCCGGCTTCCTCGCCCAGTGCGGGAAACATGTTGATGGCGGGGGCAAGGATCACCGCAAACAGCCCGTTTTGCAGCAGATAGCTGAGGGTAGAGACCCCCAGCTCGCTGCGCAGGGTCTGGGCATCCATCTCACCGCCGTAGGCGGCTACCAGCCAGCTGCAGGAAAAGTCCAGCCGGGAGGGGAACACGGCAAAATACAGCACTGCGCCCAGCAGGGTGAACACTGCCGGGCCAAACCACGCGGCCAGCCAGAACCGCCGTTTGCCCTGCGCCTTCCAGCCGATACCGACAGGCTGGCGCAGAAATACTTTTTGCACCAGCAGCACAGCCAGCAGCGGGCAAAACATAGTGGCGATCAGTGCCAGCTGATACAACACGGCATTCTTCTGCTGGAGCAGGGCCATACAGCCGCCCACCTGGCACAGCCACGCCAGACCAAAGGCAATCAGGAAATAAAGGGAAAAGCCCTGTTTTTCTTTTGCACTCATACAAATCTCACCGCCGTTCCGTAGGCAATGACCTCTGCCGCACCCTGCATGACGCTGGCGGAGGCGTAACGCATCCCAACCACAGCATCGGCTCCCAGTTCCATAGCTTCTGCGGCATGGGAAGGTGCCCCTATCCCGGCATCGACGATGACAGGTACGTTACTCTGTTCGATGATAATTTGCAAAAAGTCGCGAGTGCGCAATCCTTTGTTAGTTCCTATCGGTGCGCCTAAGGGCATTACGGTGGCAGCGCCGACTTCTTCGAGCCGTTTACAAAGTACGGGGTCTGCTTGAATATAGGGAAGTACCACGAATCCCAGTTTTGCCAGTTGTTCGGTAGCTTTCAAGGTTTCCACAGGATCGGACAGGAGATATTTGGGATCGGGGTGGATTTCGAGTTTAACGAAATCGGTCCCGAAACATTCTCTGGAAAATTGAGCCGCAAGTACGGCCTCCTCGGCATTGCGTACTCCCGATGTGTTGGGTAGAAATTGTACTCTATTGCGGTCGATGTGTGTCAACATATCGTCTGTGGCTTCTTGGGTCATGTTGATACGTTTCATGGCCACGGTAATCATTTCGGATCCGGAGGCTTCGATGGCTTTTTCCATTAGTTCATTTGAGCTGAATTTCCCGGTTCCTACGAATAAGCGGGAGGAAAATTCCCGTCCTCCGATAATTAATTTGTTCATGCTTTACGATATTTATTTAATAGGTCTATTATTTTTTTAGTTTCCTTTTCAGGATCTTCGGCTTGCAAGATAGTTCCCGATAAAGCGATTCCCGACACTCCAGTTCCCATGATGGCCGGAATATCGTCGGCTGTGATACCTCCGATGGCGACCACCGGAATTTTCAAGTCGTTCGTCCGGCATTGTTCCATGATTCGGGCATAACCTTCGAGGCCGAGGATAGGACTCAGGTTCTTTTTCGTCTCGGTATATCGGAATGGTCCCAAACCGATATAATCGGCATCTTGCCGGACTAATCCTTGTATGTCTTCAAAGGTATTCGCCGTTCCTCCGATAATGTATTTCTCGCCGATAAGCAGACGAGCTTCGGAAACAGGCATGTCGAGCTTTCCAAGATGAACGCCGTCTATGTCGAGGTCGGCCGCCAGTTGGGCATAATCGTCGAGGACGAGTATGGCTTCATGTTCTTTACAGAGCGGAATGAGTTGCTGGGCGGTTTGCCTGACAGCTTCGATAGGAGCATCTTTCATACGGAGCTGTATCCATTTGCAACCTCCGTTCAAGGCGGCGACTGCTCCCTCTATGATTCCGAATCGGGGTGTCTGGTGGGTAATGAATTGTAACATATTTTGTTCGTATTAATCGTTTCTTAATCGGGTAAGTTGTCGAATAACCCCTGCAATGGTCGGTTCCTGCCACAGGAAACCGAGTACGGCGATCCCTCCGAAATTCCAATCCTTTATAGCAGTTTTTTTTTCGGGGGTGATACCGCCTAAGGCAATGACTCTCTCGTTGATAACACCTTCCTTCCCGGCCTTAGTCAGTTGTTCGGGCGAGAATGCGGAACGGTATCCCTTTTTCGATATGCTGTCGAAGATGGGGCTTAAAAACAGATAGTCGTATTGTTGTCCGTCCGCCAGTTCCTCGATGGAATGGCAAGAGCGGGATAGGGTGGGGATATAGTCGTTCGACAGAGGTCGGTAATGCGGATTCCTTCCATTGAGATGAACACCGGCAAGCCGGTATTTTTCCGCCAGTTCGAAATGGTCGTGAAGTACTATTCGAGCGTAATAGCGGGGAGGAATCGAAAGTAACAGTTGCTCTGTTTTTTCTCCGGAATACTTCGGTTTGCGGAGGTGGATTAAATCCAATCCGTTGTCGAGCAGGGCGGTGATTAAGCGGTTTTCCTGTTCTATGGGGCGTTCCTCTGTAATGCCTATATATTTCATTTCGAGAAATCCGTTCGTTATCCTCCGAATGTAGCCCGGATAATCGTTATCTTGTTCCCTTCGGTTAAAATCCGGTCGTTCCATTCATTTTTGGGAACCAGCTTGTTGTCGATGGCGATAGCCGTACCTTCGATGGAGATTTGTTGCATATCGAGTAACTCTTTTATGGAAATGCTGTCTTGGGTTTCTATCTCCTTTTGATTAATATAGATTTTCATCTTTAATTGGGTTTAATGGGGTTAAAACACGAGGGGCGAAAAAATGGTTTACCGAACCATGACCGCTTCCTATTGCCATGTCGGCCCCGGTCTGTAAAGCTTGGGTGAGATATTTTTTGGCGAGGGAAACGGCATCGGTCAACCTGTGTCCTAGCGCCAAATAAGAGGCGATGGCAGAAGAAAAGGTACACCCTGTTCCGTGTGTATTCCGGGTAGAAATGCGGGGAGAGGTGTAGCGAACAGGAACAGAATTGGGCATAAAGAGTATGTCGCAGGATTCTGCTCCTTTCAAATGTCCTCCTTTCACGAGAACGGCATGACAACCGGCATGAAACAGTCTGTTGGCTGCTTTTTCCATATCTTTCTCACTATCGATGGCAAGTCCGCTCAGTATCTCGGCTTCGGGAATATTGGGAGTGATGACTGTCGCTTGTGGCAACAATAGTGTTTTAACAGCAGAGATAGCTTCTTCCTCGATTAGCCGACAACCCGAAGTAGAAACCATAACCGGATCGAGCACGATATTCCGTAACGGATAACGTTGCAGGCAATCGGCAATCGTTTCGATGGTCGCGCGAGAGTATAGCATGCCTAATTTAACGGTTGTACAAGGTAGGTCGTCGAGTACGGCTTCGATTTGTTGCCGCACGATATCGGGTTCGATACCTTGTATGTCCCTCACTTCGCAGGTGTTTTGTGCCGTAATGGCCGTGATAGCCGATGCGCCGAACACCCCGATGGCCGACATGGTTTTCAAATCGGCTTGTATTCCGGCTCCTCCACTGCTGTCCGAACCGGCTATTGTCAATACGACAGGATAAGTTTTCATACGGTTTGTTTCATTTAAGGGGATGCACATAAAACCGTATTGAAAAAGATAGAACTATGAACAATTCCTGCGCCGGCATTATCCGTATCAGGTTCATAGGGTATAATCTCAGCCGCTTTTAGGCACCCCTTTGTTTGTGAACAAAGGTATGGATTATTTTCTTACAGCTGATATTTCTTAATATAAATTAATGAAGATATGCTTATTCGAATAAGACGATAGAGGAGTCTTTTAAGGGGGTGCATGTTTTGTTTTTTGAAGAAAGATTCTTTTTCACCGAAAAGCTGGTTTCGATTGACCGAACCAAGTTGCTTTCGGGTCTATTGGGCGAAAAAGAGCATCTCTGGTCTGAGGTGGATTTTCATATTAGGCATATTTCTTGTATATTTGCCTACATATAATAAAGATTCATGATGAGTATTTTGTTTTTACTTGTGGGTTTGGGCTTAATCCTGTCTGGTGCTAATTTTTTGACCGATGGAGCGGCTGCATTGGCCAAAAGGTTTAACATATCGTCGTTGGTAATAGGTCTAACTATCGTGGCCTTTGGAACTTCGGCTCCCGAGTTGACAGTTAGTATCGTATCGGCTATTAATGGGAGTGCCGAGCTTTCTATCGGGAATGTTGTGGGCAGTAACATTTTTAATATTTTGATGATCGTGGGTGTGACAGCAGTTGTTGCTCCTATAACAATAACCAAAGGAACATTGACAAAAGAAATACCTCTCGCCATTCTCTCGTGTGTGGTTGTCTTAATTTGTGCTAACGATGTGTTTTTGGAAACCGGTACGGAGAATATACTGAATAGGGCGGACGGTTTGCTTATGCTTTGCTTTTTTGCCATATTTCTCGGGTATACGTTTGCTATCGCACACGATAATACAGGAGAAGAACAAGCTGAAATTAGACCATTATCTACATGGCGTTGTTTATTGTATATCGTTGGAGGGCTCGTCGCTTTGATTTTCGGTGGTCGGCTTTTTGTCGATGGGTCGAGCGAGATAGCCCGGTCGTTGGGAGTAGGAGAGTCTGTTATAGGATTAACTCTTGTTGCTATGGGGACTTCTCTTCCTGAATTGGCTACTTCGGTGGTAGCTGCGTTGAAAAAAAATCCTGAGATTGCTATCGGGAATGTGATCGGATCCAACCTGTTCAATGTCTTTTTTGTATTGGGCATGAGCGCTACTATTACTCCATTACCTTTGGGTGGAATAACGAATGTCGATTTATTTTATTTATTAGCGGTTTCTTTGTTGTTGTTCTTTGCCGGGAGATATTATAAGGTACGTACGATTACTCGGGTGGAAGGTGTATTTATGATTTTTGCTTATGTAGTTTACACAGGATACTTGATATATATGCTGTAAATACTATATTAAGTTGCATTCGGTAATATTCAAAAATGAAAGAGAGGCTGTGTTGTATAAACTGTTGTCTGGTGGTTTCTGAACTATACATAAATGTCAGGTGTTTTTTATGTAATTATTAAATATTTTTAATTTCTGTTTTTCGCTGATTTATTTAATATTAGATAAATAATTTGTAAGCTGCTCAATACTATATATTTATCTGGCTTTTTGTAGAATGGGAGCATTTTTTGTAAGATTTCATTGTGTTTTTTAAGAAATGTAGCTACCTTTGCGAAAAATGTGAAGTCAGAGTACTTAGCAAAATATGCAGATATGTTTGAATCATTCTGTTGTTATTTATCCTGTTCTTCACAGAAAAGTAAATGTAATTCTTCTGAAATTGATAGTTTATAGTAATCTATCTCTTGTATGAAGCTTTATATTTATTTACCCTTCCAATAATGATTATCCACTGAGATAGGGATGGGTCAAAGAGGGGTTATAAGTGATTCTTAGAGCCGGGAAAAGCTTTCTTTTCGGTGCCCCCCAGTAGTATATAGGCGTATATTTAAGGAATGCATAAAAAATAAAGTAATTTCTTTCGCCTGAGATTTTGGGTTAACAGATAGGATTGATTTCTTTCATAGTGGGGGCGTTAGTGGATAAAGATATTTTTGCATAGAATTGGGTCAATATGTTGAAAAAATTGGGTTTATTAGTATTGAAAATGATGAATTAAATCTAATATTTTATGGGTTATATTTCGATTTTATTGTTGTCATTTTTTATTAGTTTGGGATTTTCTATTTTTATTATTCCAAGAATTTTATTGATATCGTTTAAAAAGCATTTATTCGATATGCCAGATGAACGAAAAGTACACAAGGGTATAATACCTCGTCTGGGAGGTGTTTCGTTTTTCCCTGCCGTTATTTTTACTCTTTCTTTGATGATAGGGCTGAATAGAATTTACGGGGAGGAATTGTTTCCCTCTATTATCGGAGTGAGTGATACGTCCGTTCTATCTTTTGGGTTGAGTAGTTTATTGCTGTTGTATTTGACAGGTATTACCGATGATTTGATCGGAGTTCGCTATCGTCAGAAATTTATTGTTCAAATATTCTGTGCCATTTTATTGGTGTCTTCGGGATTATGGATCAATAATCTTTATGGAATCTTCGGAATTTATGAATTACCTCCGGTAGTGGGGCTTCCGTTTACTGTATTTACTATTGTTTTTATTACTAACGCTATAAATCTGATAGATGGAATAGATGGACTGGCTTCTGGATTGAGCGGAATAGCATTGTTATTTTTTACTATATTGTTTATTTATCAGAGGGAATGGCTGTATGCGGCTCTCGCTATCGTAACTTTGGGAACAATTATTCCGTTTTTCTATTATAATGTTTTCGGAAATCCAAACCGAGGTAGAAAGATTTTTATGGGTGACACCGGATCGTTGACCATTGGTTTTATATTGAGCATTTTGGCGATTCGGTTCAGCATGTATGATAATGCAGTGTTACATCGAGTTCCCGATGCTATCGTAGTCGCTTTTTCTTTGCTGATTACACCGGTATTTGATGTCGTTCGGGTAATTTTGCATAGGGCACGTTTCGGTAAAAACATTTTCAGTCCTGATAAAAATCATATTCATCATAAATTTTTAGCATTAGGATTTTCGCATCGAGCAGCTATGATTACGATATTGTTAATCTCTGCTGGCTTTGCAGCCATGAATTTGTTGTTATTGACTCGTATAAATATAAATTTATTATTATTTTTAGACATTTTTATTTGGACCATTATGCAACTATATCTTACTAAAAAGATTGATAGGAAAGTGGCTGGTTCAAAGGCTTGATATGTTAAATTGTTATTTTAGACAAATGAAATATATTCCGAAAATTCTCTTGGCTGTGATACTTGTAGGTTTGGTATCATGCGTGCCTTCTAAGAAAATGGTTTATTTGCAAGGAGCCGATGGCTTGGAGCAGTCCCCTCAAACCATAGCACAAGACTATGAATTAAAGATTGTCCCGGACGACCAGTTACTCATAACAGTGAGTAGTAAAGATGGTGAGTTGCTGGAAATATTCAGCAATAGTCAGGTATTAGGTAGTACGGGGGCATCGACCACGATACAGGAAACTGTCGGTTTAAGGGTCGATAAGGACGGAAAAATAGAAGTTCCTATTTTGGGTGAGATGCAGGCCGGTGGATTATCGAGAAGAGAGTTGGCCGATGCCGTCGAGAACAAGCTCATCGAGGGGGAATATGTAAAAGATCCTGTGGTGAATGTACAGATAAAGGGATTTAAGGTTTCGGTAATGGGTGAAGTAAACAGTCCCGGTGTGCAAACTATATCGGGAGACCGTATTACGCTTCTCGAAGCCTTGACTATGGCAGGTGACTTGACTCCCTCGGGAAAACGGGATAATATATTGGTAATACGCGAGGACGGAGACCAACGAAAAACTTATACCGTGGATTTAACTTCGGGCGAAAAAGTATTGGAATCACCTTGTTATTATTTAAAGCAGAACGATGTAATCTATGTGCAGCCTAATAAATCGATAGGAGTGAAAGGTAGCTCGACCTTGTCGTTTATTTCTGCCGGTAGTAGTATTATATCTCTTGTAGCATCGGTGCTGTCTATTGTGTCTATGATTATTGTGTTAAAAGATAAGTAACATCTCTATATGGAGCTCATTCAAGAAACTAAGAACGATAAGAAAAATGAAGGAGGGGTAACCCTGCGGGATATTGTCGAGTTGGTATTCGATAATTGGTATTGGATTGTGCTATCGGTCGTTATATGTATGTCGGTCGCATGGTTTTATTTAGCTATGCAAACACCGTTATACAAGAGAAGCGCGGTAATGTTAGTGAAGAGCGAAAGCAAATCGGGAAACGATATGTCGGCTGTTCTTGAATTAAATGGGGGCATATCGGGTAGCGGAGTCGAGAATGAAATCTATATTTTGCAGTCGCATCAATTAATGCGTGAAGTTGTCGGACGCTTACATTTGGACGTCACTTATCAGGTAAAAAATTGGTTGCACTATGATCAGTTGTATGCCGAGTCGCCTATCCGGGTGAATTTCTTAGATGCTTATACGGCTCCGGTTTCTATGGAAATTAAGCCCTTAAATGGGAATCGTTTTTTACTGAATCAACTCAAAATAGGTAAGGAGAAAAGTGACAACGAAGGCCAAGAGTTTTTGTTCGGTGATACTATAATTTCCGCAGCCGGTCGATTTATTGTAGAGGATATCCCCGACAAAATGTCGGCCTATTATAATGTACCGGTCGAAGTATCTCGTATAGACTTGAATACTGCGGCAAATATTTATCATTCGTTTATTTCGACCTCTTTGGCCGGAGAACGTACGACATTGGTACAAATAAACTGCGTGGACTCGAATATCTCGCGTGCCGAGGCTATATTGAACGCTTTGATCGATGTTTATCGGGAAACGATTATCGAAGATAAAAACCGCATTGCGACCAGTACGGCTAAATTTATTAATGAACGAGTCGAAATTATCAGTAAAGAGTTGGGTGATGTAGAGAATGAATTGACCGATTTCAAGCAAAAGAATCGCATTGTCAGTATAGATGCAGCGGCCACTCAATTTATGAGCGAAAGCAGTAAGATGAGAGACGAATTGGTACAGCTGGAAACCGAGTATGCCATCGCCCGGGCGGTAGAACGTTATTTGACCGATAATGAACATAGTAAGCAGTTGATACCCAATGTATCGGGGGTAGGGGATAGTGGCTTGCAAAATCAGATAACGACCTATAACGAGATTCTGTTACAGAGAGAAAGATTAGCCGCTAATTCGGGTGAGAATAACCCTTTGGTAAAAGATTTAGACAATAATTTAGCCGCGGTAAGAGTCAATCTTACAGCCTCGATGGATAGTTATCTGTCTACACTGAAACTAAAATTGAAAAAGGTCCGGGAGGTCGAGTCGCAAACTCTCGACCATATTGAGTCGGTCCCTCAACAAGAGAAAAAGGCTTTGGGCATTATACGTCAGCAAAGTATTAAAGAGTCGTTGTATACATTCTTGCTGAATAAACGAGAAGAGAATGCTTTGCAGTTGGCTATTACCGAGGCCAATATACGGGTGATCGAGTCTCCCTTCGGTTTGTCGGCGCCCGTCGCCCCGGCTCGCAGAATGTTATTGATGGGAGCCTTTATCGTGGGACTCATTATACCGTTGGCGATACAGCTTTTGCGATTACTGTGGAACACCGGTGTGAGGGGGCGTAAAGATATTGAGGATTATACGTCGATGCCTATATTGGGCGAAATCCCTTTAATGAAAGACCGAGATGGAGAACAAGCCATTGTCGTGGAAGAGAATAAGACCAGCAGTGTGGCCGAGTCTTTCAGGTTGTTACGGTCCAATATGGATTTCGTCGCTCCTCAGGCACGGGTCGTTATGTTTACGTCTACTATGCCGGGCGAGGGAAAAAGTTTCGTTTCCCGCAATTTTGCCGTAACATTGGCTATGACCAATAAAAAAGTGGTTTTGCTCGATATGGATTTGAGAAAACGCACATTGAGTAAGACATTAGATCTGACTACGAAAAACGGTGTGTCGACTTGGCTTTCCGGGAAAAACAACAGTGTGTCCGAGCTCGTTCAGTCCAGTAACATTCATGCGATGTTCGATATCATCTCGGCCGGTATTGTACCTCCCAATCCTTCGGAATTGTTGATGAGCGATCGATTACCCGTTTTGGTGGAAGAGTTGAAGAAACAATATGATTATATTATATTGGATTGCGTGCCGGCATTAGTCGTAGCCGATTCTTCTATCATTGGTCGGGTAGCCGATCTTACGATCTACGTAATCCGTAACGGAATGTTGGATCGCCGTTATTTGCCGGAATTGGAAAAACTCTACCGGGAGAATAAATTCAAGAACCTTACGGTCGTCATCAACGGTATCGAAATGGAGAGCAAAAAGTATGGATACGGTTACGGCTATGGTTATGGATACGGTTACGGCTATGGAGTGGAACAGGGAAGAAAGAAAAAACGTAATGTCATCTATAAAATCGCTCATAGAATAGGACGGATTTTTAGGGGGTAAATTTATCTGTCTTTTACCTCTTGCTTTGAATCCTGTTGGTACTTTGATGCTATTGCTTATTACCCATGATGAGATAGAGGAAAAAACAATAGTTTAAGCGTGGATTTGTAAAATAGAATTGAAAATAAAACTGCTCCTGTTTCGATGTAAATCCAAGACAGGGGAGACGCTGGAAGAAACGATAGTTTCAGAGGAAAAGGGTTAAGTATTTCTTCCGGTAATAATAAAAATAGAATATCTTTATATTATATGC
>ERZ825159.3562-NODE-3562-length-10994-cov-2.813968_pt1 | contig 10994 bp, 10 predicted proteins | sample MGYA00519932_ERZ825159 | MGnify/ENA primary metagenome ERZ825159 (study PRJEB31778, sample SAMEA3449191) | human gut metagenome | biome: human gut; feature: human-associated habitat; material: faeces | place: United Kingdom | collected 2010/2012 ...
ATCTTCTAACATTTTGGCATATTGTTCATCATCATGACGAAGTAAATCCTTTTCCCCATAAGTAATAATTGTTTTTGGCATATTTTGAAGATCTTTTTGTGAAGCATAGATAGGTGATACAAAAGGATTTTTTAATTCAGCATCATCATTTACATATTTTTGAAAAAATAATAAATCATTGTTTTTTTCTTTTTTACTTAAATCTAAATAAGGATAATTTAAAATTTGTGTTTTAATAAAATTAGTTTTATTATTTCTATCTAGTAAAGTTGTAGCTGCTGCAAAATTGGCTCCCATACTACTTCCTAGTATTATCACATTATTTTTATCAAAATCAAATTTGTTAGCATTTTTTATAAAATAAGAAATCACATCATAAAGACAATTTACAGCACAAGGAAACTTGCATTTTAAAATTTTTCTACAAAATATGGAAACAACATTACAAGAAAATTCTTCTGAAATCATCTTTAACATAAAGTCATCATATGTATAGTCATCCATATTAAAATCAAATCCATGAGTTGTAAATATTATAGGCGCATTTTTTTTACTTGCTTTGTGATATATAACTTCAATTTCTTTCATTTATTTTCCTCCTTTAGATATAATCATTATACTTACTGTATTAGTTTTCTTATATGCTAAATACAACTCTTTGAAAGTAAATTTATATATTAACCACTTTTCCTATACTTCAATGGTGTAATTCCTGTGACTGATTTAAATGCTGCAGCAAATTTACTTGGATTATCATATCCTAAATAACTTGCTATATTACTTATATTATCATTACTCTCTTTTAGTAAAATACAAGCTTCATTCATTCTATAAGATTTCATATAATTGTATATGGTATCTCCATATACTTCTTTAAAGCATCTTTTCATTGAAGTAAGAGAACAACCAAATTTATTTGACAATTCCTCCAATGTAATATGCTTATCAATATTATCAATCATATATTTAGAAATCTGCTTCATTTTTTCCACTTGAGACTTTTTAAAGTAAGTTCTTTCTTCTCTATCCTTATCACCATCTAAAGTTTTGAAAAAAAGTAGCAATTCTAGTACTTTTATTTTTAAATAAGAGTCTCTTATATGATGATTTACTTCATATAATTCATTAAAAACATGTTCTATTCCACTTTTTGTTCTCATTATTATGACAAACCCACTCCATTCTGCCTTCTTTGCAATAATCTATACAAAACATATTGCTATCACCTTTAAAAGTAGAACTACACTCATACATATCAAAATCATTATAAACAACAAAAACTCCAGGAAATACATTGTATGATTTAAAACTGCCTTCTCCTGTTTTATTTTTTATTTTAAAAACTTCTGGGTTGTTTTTATCTAAAACTTCATTAAAATCTTCCAAAGAATATCTTTGAGATAAATACATATTTTCACCTCCAGATATAATCAATTTAAATAGTTTTATTATGATATTGATTTTTATTCTCAATTAAAGTGTAGTACTTTTTTTATCTTTGTCAACTAAGTAAAATTAAAAAACAAGCTTAAAGCTTTTTAATAAAGCATTAAGCTTGTTTTTTAATATAACCTATCTAGTGATAAATTTGATTCATCTCCTAAGCTCCACTACCACCTGCAAATTTACTTTCTGATTGTTTAGTTTGTGATGATGAATTATCTTGAGTATTATTTGAATTACAAGCACTAAAAGACAAAGATATTATGATTACTAATGACATGGCCAAGTACAATAATTTTCGTTTTATTTTTCTTTTCATTTTCTCCCCTACTTTCTATATTATTTTTATCATACCTTTTATATAGTCCATTGAGATGATTTTGTTTGTAAATTCCATAAACGACTATATAATCCATCTGCTTTTAATAATTCATCGTGATTTCCTTCTTCTTTTACTTTACCATCGGCTAAAACTACAATATGATCTGCTCCTGCCACAGTTCTCATACGATGCGCTATAACTAATACTGTTTTATCTTTTATAAGAGTTGAAATAGCTTGTTGTACTTTTGATTCATTTTCCACATCTAGCGATGCTGTTGCTTCATCAAGAAGTATAATTGGTGCATCTTTAAGTAGTGCTCTTGCTATGGAAATTCTTTGACGTTCTCCTCCTGATAAAGTTGAACCATTTTCTCCAATTACTGTATTATATCCATTTGATAATTTTTCAATAAATTCATCACACATGGCCATTTTTGCTACTTTTTTTACTTCTTCATCAGAAGCTGTACGTCTTCCTAAACGGATATTTTCCATAACTGTACTATTAAATAAAACTACATCTTGAAATACTATGGAGTAATTTTTTAGCAATTCTTCTAGATCTATGGTTGATATGTCTTTTCCTCCAAGGGTAATTTTACCTGATTTAATATCCCAAAATCTTGCTGCAAGTTTTGAAACTGTACTTTTTCCTCCTCCAGATGGTCCCACTAAAGCAGTTACTTCTCCTTGTTTTGCGGTGAAAGAAACATTTTCTAAAACATTTTCTTTATTGTTATTTTTATAAGAAAATTTAACATTTTCAAATTTAATATCGTAATTATCAAATCTTTCGTTAGTTTTTCCACTTTGTATTTGTTGATTTTCTATTTCTTTCATTCTGTCAACTTTTAGTTCAGTTTCAAATATGGCAGCTAAATTAATAAGAGCTGTTGATAGGGGATCAAATACTCTTGATACTGCTATTAAAAACATTAATAAAGTTAGAAAATCTAAAGTTCCTTGAGCAATTAATTTTACTCCCATAAGTACCATAGTTGCTATTCCCACACGTAAAAGCATTTGTGCAGATGCTACATAAAGTGCTGTGTTTAATTCTGCTTTTATATTTATTTTTTCACTATAAGTCAATATTTCATCTATATTTGCTAAATATTTTTCTGATTGATTATTGGCCTTTATTTCTCTGACTGTTTCTATACACTCTTTAATAGCATCTGCACGTTTAAGTTTTGCTCTTTGGTGTATTATATTTTGTTTTGTTTGTTTATTTTTTCCTCCTATGCAAATTAAAAATGCTACAGGTATTACCCAAAGTAAGGCGATTGCCATACGATAATCAAATATTAATAAACCAACACCTACTAATAAAATAGAAATTACAGCTCCTAGTAATTCCGGAATAAAATGAGAAAATGCTTTTTCAAGTCCTGCACAATCCGACATTATAGTTGTTGTTAAATCAGATAAATCTTTTTTAGCAAAGAAAGATAGAGGTATTTCTCTTAATCTTTCGGCTATGCTAATTCTCTTATTGGCACTTTCTTCATATGAAGCTAGAAAAGTTGCATTATATTCTATATATTGAAAAATTCCAATTATACCAATAAGCACTACTGATATTCCTACATATACAATAAGCGGTTGTAATTTTGCTGTAATTCCCACATAAGGTGCTAAAAGAGCTCTAAGCACCAAATACAATAATCCAACAGGAAACATAAAGCTAATATATAAAAATGTGCATGACCATATGGCTTTTACAAGATTTTTTGCTCCTTTATCACTAAGGGCAAATTTATTTTTTAAATAAGCAGTCATTTACATCACCTTACTTTCTTCACGTAAATTACTTTTTAATTTATTTTTTATATTTTTATTGTCTTTTACTTTCCATGATATTGATTTTTTATAATCTTCCCACATCTTAGCATATAAATTATTTTGGCTAAGTAATTCTTCATGTGTTCCACTTTCTTTTATTTGTCCATCTTCAATTACAATAATTTTATCTGCATTTTTTACAGTAGATAATCTATGGGCAATCATAAGTACTGTTTTATTTTTAGTAAGAACTTCAAAGGCTTTTTGAATTTTATGTTCATTTTCTGGGTCAGCAAAGGCTGTTGCTTCATCAAGAAGGACAATTGGTGCATCCTTTAATATGGCTCTAGCAAGGGCTATACGCTGTGCTTCTCCTCCTGATAAATAAACTCCACTACTTCCAACTACTGTATTTATACCGTCTGGCATTTTATCAAATATTTCTTCACATTGGGCAGCCTTAGCAGCATTTATTACTTCTTCCTTTGTGGCATCTTGTTTTGAAAATTTAATATTTTCATATAAGCTTGTTTTAAATAAATTAGTATTTTGAAATACAAAGGAAACATGATTCATTAAGTCTTCATTGGAAATATTTTTTACATTTATACCTCCAATAGTTATTTCTCCACTATCCACATCAAAAAATCTTGGAATAAGTGATGCTATGGTTGTTTTTCCTCCACCTGATGGACCTAAAAGAGCTACCGTACTTCCTTGCTTAATTTCTAAAGAAATATCATCAAGGGCTTTTCTATCTGAACCTGGATAAGTAAAAGTGACATGATTAAATTTTATATCTGATTTTCTAACTATATTTGGAAATTCGCATTCTTCCAATGGTTTTTCTTGTAAAATTGCATTTATTCTTCTTGCTCCATCTCTAGCCATCATCAAGTCTTCACTGGAAAACATGATTTTATTCATAACTATAGTAATAATCGGTGTAAAGATTATATAAAATATAAAATCTGATAAAAATTTTTGTGGATTTACAGCTGTTCCTATTAATAAAATTCCTGCTGGTATCAACAAAGCAAAAATAGAGTTGATTGCAACAGTAAATTTACACATTGGTGGTCTCATAGTTATAGTAAAGTTAACAGCCCAATTTTTATATTTCATTATGGATTTATGAAAGTTTTCAAAGGAAAATACAGTTTGATTGAAAGTTTTTACAACTGGTATTCCTCTAATATATTCCACTGCTTCATTATTCATTTCTTCTAAGGCATTTTCATACTGTCTCATGGATTCTTCTATTTCTTTTCCCATCATTTTTCTCATACTGAAAAAGCCTAATATCATTGGTACTAAACTAAGTAATCCCAATCTCCAATCAAAATTAAATAAAAGTACAATCATAGCAATTGTTCTTACAATTGCTCCTGCCAAGTGTGTACACATCAATGGTGCAAAATATACAATTATGCCAAGTATAGAAAATAAAACATAATACCAACCATATTGCTCTATATTGCTAGCTTGTTCTATATTAGGTAGTACTTTTAATATTTCATAAGCTATCTTATATATACTCCCTTTATAATAATAATACTCATTCTCATCAGTTTTAGAAATTTATGTCTTTTAATTATGTTACTCATGTCTTACTACTAAAATAGTAACTAATACACTTGCACTTTGTTTTATAGTAACTAAGATTTTTAACTTGCTCCACTCCAATTAGACAATTATAATCCAATCAGACATTTTATACATAAATCATATAAAATATAATTTCCTAGTAATTTAAAAAGGTATTTTAAATAAGTTTATTCTCTTATTTAAAATACCTTTTTAAATTTTCTATTTACTTATAATACTTTTTAATTCTTCAAGTTTTGCTTTTGCTTCTTCTAAACCATAGTTTGCTGATTTTTCATATAATTCCAATGCTTTTTCATAATCAACTTCCATACCATATCCCATTTCATGCATTTCAGCAATATTAAATAAAACTATAGAAATCTCTTCTTCATCGTCAACTTTTAGTGCATCTTGTAAAGCTTCTTCATAAAGTTCAAGTGCCCTTTGACAATCAACTTCCACACCATGACCGTAAATATACATTTCCGCTAAATTACTTTTTGCAATTGATTCATTTTGTTCTATAGCTTTTTTGTACCATTTTATAGCTTCTTGGTAATTTACTTCAACTCCAAGACCTTCTTGATACATATATCCTAAGTTGCACTGTGCATCAGAATATCCTAAAAGAGCTGCTTGTTCATAATATTCTTTTGCTTTTTCATAATCTTGCTCTACTCCTAAGCCTTGATTATACATATATCCCATTTGACAAATAGCTGTTTCACTTCCTAGTTTTGCTGCTTTTTCATAAAGTTTAACTGCTTTTTCATAATCAACTTCTACGCCTTCACCAAATCTATACATCATAGCCAAGTTACAAAGGGCATTTTCATTGTCTTTTTTAGCAGCATTTTCATACCAGCTAATTGCCTTTTCAAAATCAACATCTGTACCTTGTCCCATTTTATACATTACACCTAAATTGTATGATGAGTTTGAATTGCCCATATTAGCTGATTTTTCATACCATTTGAGAGCTGTTTTATAATCTTGTTTTACTCCTAAACCTTTTTCATATATATATCCCACATAAAAACAAGCATATTCTGTTTTACTACTTTTAAAATAATATAATGCTTTTTCGTAATCAGTTTTTACACCAATTCCTTTAAAATACATATTAGCAGCTGCATATTGTGCTTCTTTATAATTTCCTCTTGCAGATTTTTTATACCATTTTAAAGCTGTTTTAGGATTTATCATTTCATAATATTTTTCATCGGTATTTATTGTTGTTTCAAAATATCTTTCTAATCCTAAGATACCTTCTTCAAAAAATATTCCCAAAATATATTGGGCATGAGAATTTCCTTGCAATGCTGATCTTTTGCATAAAATCATAAATTTCTTAAAGTCTTGTTCTCTATCTTTGCCGGTAATATAATTTATTGCTTCTTTCAATTTATTGTATGCATCTATTTTATTAAATTCATATATTTCTTCTGAATTTGTCATATTTTCACCTCTAAATTTTGTCTATATCATATTGTACTAAGGTATTATATCATAAATATTTTCATACATAACAAGTCTGAGTTAAATTCTATAAATTTCTTTTTATAAAAAAGAGCTAACCTTTTGATTAGCTCTTTTTCTTTATTTAAATATGGAATTTAAAAGAAGTTTTGTGTAATCATTTTGAGGATTATTGATTACATCATAAGCACTTCCTTCTTCTACTATTTCTCCATGATTCATAACTATAACTCTATCGCAAAAACTACTTACTAAAGCTAAGTTATGTGTTATGAAAATATAAGAGATATTAAGTTCTTTTTTCATCTGTACTAAAAGATCTATTACTTGAGCTTGAACTGACACATCTAAGGCACTAGTTGCTTCGTCACAAATTAACACCTTTGGATGAGATGACAAAGCTCTTGCTATGGCTGCCCTTTGGCATTGTCCTCCACTTAATTCGTGTGGGTATCTATTTTTAAATTCTTTTGGTAGGCCAACCATCTCAAGTAAATTATCTACAACAATTTCTCGATTTTTTTCATCTGTACTACAAAGACTACATACATATTCCTCAATTGATTTTCCAATAGTTATTTTAGGATTAAAAGAACCTATGGCATCTTGAAATACCATTTGTATATTTTTATATACTTCTCTTAATTCTTTTCCTTTTTTGTTTGATATACATTCATTATCTAAAATAACTTCTCCAGAATCTGCCTTTTCCAAATTCATAATAATCTTTGCTAAAGTACTTTTACCACAACCACTTTCCCCTACTACACCTAAACATTCTCCCTCTTTAAGTTGAAAGCTTATATTTTTAGATGCATTGTGATAATGGTCTTTTTTTCTATATTTTTTGTTTATATTTTTACATTCTAAAATTACTTTATCCATGGTGCATATTCTCTCTTTCTTCCATATAAGTACATGCTATAAATCTATCATTTCCAATGGATGTTAATTTTTGTTCTTCATATTTACAATTTTCACTGGCATATTCACAGCGTGGTGCAAATAAGCATCCTTTTTGTTTATTTGTAAAAGAAGGTGGATTTCCCTTTATTCCTACAGGTAATTTACCATCAAGTTTTGGTATGGCATTTATTAAAGCCTTTGTATATGGATGTTTTGGATTATTTAAAACACTTTCTTTGTCTCCATATTCCACAATAGTTCCACCATACATTACTGCAACTTTGTCCACCATATGAGATACTACTCCCATACTATGAGTTACAATAATTATACTTGTATTAAAATTATCCCTAAGCTTCATCATTTCATTTACTACTTGAGCTTGAACTGTTACATCTAGGGCACTTGTAGGCTCATCTGCCACCAAAAGATTAGGTTCCATAACCATTGCCAAAGCCATAGCTACCCTTTGTTTCATTCCACCACTTAGCTCAAAGGGATAGCTATTTAATATACAAAGAGGGTCATGTAAATTAACTCTTTCAAGTATTATCTCTGATTTATTTAAAGCTTCTTTTGTGTTTATTTTTTGATGACTTTTTAAAACTTGTACAAATTGTTTTTTTATTTTTCTAAGAGGATTTAAAGTGGAACCAGGATTTTGAAAAATTATTCCCATTTCACTTCCTTTTAAATTCCTAAGCTCTTTGGAACTCATTTGCAATAAGTTTTTATTTTTAAAATAAATATCGCCCTTTGTTATTTTTTCATTTTTGTTCATCATTTGAATTAAAGCTCTAATTAGAGTACTTTTACCACTACCACTTTCCCCTACTATTCCTAGTATTTCACCTTGTTTCACATCAAAGGTAATATTTTTTAAGATTTCAACATCATTATTTTTTATATGCAAATTTTCTACTTTTAATATAGTCTTCATATTTTCACCTATTTTATATTTGTATTTGCATTAAATTGATAATAATCCGTAGGGTGAGGATTTATTCCCTCAACATTATTTTTCATTACAAAACTCATTTTCATATATCCTATATAATTATAGGCATCTTCATTTAATGCTATTTTTTGAATTTCAACTGCTAACTTATCTCTTTTGTCTTTGTTAAATTCCACCTTAAGTTGATTTATTAATTTATCAACTTCTTTGTTGCTGTATTTACCGTAATTTGATGCTCCATTTGTATAAAAAGCATTATTTAAATAAGCTAGGGCATCTCCTGTAGATGAAGTTATATTTGAATATATGGCTAAATCAAAATCTCCACTACTTAAAATATCTTCTATATTATCACCTATTTCTATTTTTACATTTATACCAGCATTTTTTAAGTCATTTTGGATAACTTGTGCTATGCTTGGAAGTTCTGCTCTCGATGAATAAGTGACTAATTTCAGTGTTAATTTTTTATCAGCATATCCTGCTTCTTTTAATAATTTTAATGCTTCTTCTTTGTTGAATGTTGTGTTTATTTTATCTAGTGCATAGGCATTATTTGTTGGAAAAGCTCCTATGCCTGGTGTAGCTTGATTTTTTAAAATCAATGAGCAATAAGAGTTTTTATCTATAAGCATATTTATTGCTTTTCTTACTTTAGAGTTTTTAAGTGCTTCATTTTCTTCATTAAAATATAGTACTACAGCACGAGATGTGTCTGTAGTTGATATTTTATAATTCTTGTCTTTTTCAAATAAATTTACCATGGAATAAGATAAACCTTGTGCCACATCAATTTCACCTGATTGTAGTGCCATGGCTAAAGTATCCGAGTCACCAATTGGTATAACTTTAATTGAAGAAAGTTTTACACTAGAGTCCCAGTAGTTTTCATTTTTTACAAAATAACTTGTACCACTGGCTCTAAATTTATCTACTTTAAAAGGGCCAGTTCCTACTGGACAATTATCATTATCTTTTTCATATACATCAATAATTGATACAAAAGGATCACATAAATCATTTATAAGTGTGGGATTTTCCTCACTAGTTGTGATGATTATGGAATCTTTTGTAGTAGTTATTTTTTTTATTTTTAAAGTATCTAAAGCCCTTGCATTTAATTTTAAAGTTCTTTCTATGGACAATTTAACAGCCTGTGGTGTTAAAGTTTTATCATTTTGAAATTTAATATTTTCTTTAATTTTTATTTCCCAAGTATTATTGTCAATTTGATTGTATTCTTTTGCTAACCAAGGTATAACTTCCATATTGTCATTTAATTTAAACAATGTTTCTGATACACCATATCTAACAGTAAACCATCCACTATATCCATTGGCTGGGTCCAAACTTTTCGTACTTACTGTTGTTCCAAATACAAGTTCATTTTTACTTTGCCAATTTACTTTTTCGTCTATCATATTGCATCCTGTAAGTTGAGTTACTATTAGCAACATGATTATTAAAATTTTATTTATTTTTTTTATGATTTTCACCTACTTGCAAAACGTTCTTTTTCTTTTAAATCTAATAAATCTCTTATTATATCTCCTAGCAAGTTAAATAAGACAACTACTATTAATATGGCAAGTCCTGGTGCTAACAATGTCCATGGTGCAAATTGAATTACACTTTTTCCTTCACTAATCATAGCTCCCCACTCTGGCGTTGGCAGTGGTGAACTAAGGCCTAAAAATGAAAGAGAAGACATTTCCATAATTACCGTACCAATATCTAAAGATGCTGTTACTATTAAATAAGCCAAAATATTGGGCAAAATATGTTTTATCATAATATGTAGGGCATTATGTCCACTTATTTTACTTGCTTGTATAAATGTTTCTTCTTTTATTTCTAGGACTTTACTTCTTGCTATTCTGGCATATTTTGTCCAACTTATTAAAGAAATTGCTATCATTGCATTAATCATACTTCCACCAAGAAGTCCTGCCACTGCAATTGCCAAAACAAGACCTGGAAAAGCAAGAAATACATCTACAATTCTCATAATAAGTCTATCTATCTTTCCACCTATATATCCACTTATAATTCCCACTGTTGTTCCAAATAAAAAAGTTATTAAAACAACAATTATAGCAGAAAATATAGTTCTATTTGCTCCGTATAAAACCCTAGAAAATACGCATCTTCCAAGGGAATCTGTTCCAAATAAAAATTCTTTACTTGGAGGTTGTAGCGTTTTTGTTAAATCAACTGCATAAGGATCATTTGGTGCTATATAGGGTGCCAATAAACTGATAAGAAATATACTTATTAATATAAAAATTATTATATTAAACTTAAGTTTATTTTTATCAATAGTTTTAATGCTCATTTTTTTCCCTGTTATTCGTCTATTTATTACCATTTGTTTTCTCCTTACACTTCTCTAACTCTAGGATCAATTATTTTGTATAATAAATCGGTTATTAAGTTTATAATTATAAACCACACTTGTCAACATATTTTGTACATTTTTTAATACACCAGAACATTTTTCCTTATTATG
>ERZ825159.3564-NODE-3564-length-10980-cov-4.969611_pt1 | contig 10980 bp, 10 predicted proteins | sample MGYA00519932_ERZ825159 | MGnify/ENA primary metagenome ERZ825159 (study PRJEB31778, sample SAMEA3449191) | human gut metagenome | biome: human gut; feature: human-associated habitat; material: faeces | place: United Kingdom | collected 2010/2012 ...
TGAGGATGGCTATGCGCGCTACGCGCTCTTTGGCGCGGACGGTGCGGAGATCGACATACCGTTCGGCGTGAATCGCGGCACTTGGATCGGGAATGGCAACGCTGCCGAAAAAGTCTCCCTCACCGCACGGGACGATGTGCTCGGATTTCCGGGCTTCGAGCTTGAAACGATCCAAGGCACAGTTATGACAGTTTGTGACTTCTATGCGCTGACGGAGCAGGGCTTCGTCTATGCGGGAAGGACCGTTGGCTATGACTTTGATGATGCGGCGGAGGGCGACGGCGCGTGGCCGCTTGATCTCACGGGAGATGGGCGCAGCGAACTCATTACGCGCAGCACCTTTGGCGACGGTATGTCGTGTGTTTTTGTCTACCGTTGGAACGCCGCGGAGGGGGGCTCTCAGCGCAGTGAGGTCGACTGGGATAAGGCGGACGCGCAGCTTGCGCACCTGAGTGAGCCCCTCGGCGTGACCGCACGGGCGGAGACCTATCACGCACAGGACAATACCGTTACGCTGACGCTCTACACGGAAAGCGGCACGAAGGAAACGACGCTGCCGCTTTCCACAGATATTCTCGGCGAGTGGTTTGCAGAGGACTGACCGGAATGATATAAAAAAGGAACCGATTCGGAAGAATCGGTTCCTTTTTTACTGAAAAATTTACTTGGCCAGCACTTTTTTGAGTTTGGCGAAACGGGGGAGGGAGTCCTCCTTCGGGAGCTTGGGCTCGCCCTGGATGAGGGGGAGGACATAGTCGATGAACTCCTGCTTGACGCCGTTGTGAGAGTCGTTGATCCACTCGAGCGGGATCTTCTTCTCGAAGTTTGCGACCTCGGTGAGCGGCAGCAGCTTCGTCTTGCAGGCGTAGCGGCCGTTGACCGTGCCGCGCTCAAAGGCGACCATCTTGTCGGTGATGCCCGCGACGGCGTTCTCCACCGCGGCGCGTCCGGCCATGACAGCCTCCTCGATGTCGGTCTCGCTCGCAAGGTGCGCGCCGCAGCGCTGGAGCAGGGAAAGCTCGATGCCGCGGACCTTCGCGCCGGTCTTCTGCTTCACAACGTCGGCAAGACGTGCGGCAAGACCGCCGAGCTGCGCGTGGCCGAAGCCGTCGGTCGCGCTGGTCTTGGCCTCGGAAACAAAGCTGCCGTCGGCATAGTGGATGCCCTCGGAGACCGCGACCATGCAGTTGCCCTTTTCCTTGTAGACGCGCTCGACGTCGGCAAGGAATTTATCCATATCGAAGTCACGCTCGGGCAGGTAAATGAGGTCGGGGCCCGCGCCGTATTCGGTGGCGAGCGCGGCGGCGGCAGTCAGCCAGCCGGCGTGACGGCCCATGATCTCGATGATGCAGATCATACCGGTGTCGTACACGCGCGCGTCCTGATAGACCTCCATGCAGCTCGTGGCGATATACTTCGCGGCGCTGGCGTAGCCGGGGCAGTGGTCGGTGCCGAAGAGATCGTTGTCGATGGTCTTGGGAACGCCCATCACGCGGCACTCGTAGCCGACCTTCTGCATATACTTGGAGATCTTGTTGCAGGTGTCCATGGAGTCGTTGCCGCCGTTGTAGAAGAAATAGCGGACATCATGCTTCTTGAACACCTCGAGAATACGCTTATAATCGGTGTCGTCCACATCGGGATCGGCGATCTTGTAGCGGCAGGAGCCGAGCGCGGAGGAGGGGGTGTACTTCAGCAGCTCCAGCTCGCGCGCGTCCTCCTTGCTCATGTCGAACAGGCGGTCGGCAAGCACGCCCTTGATGCCGTGCTCCGCGCCGTAGACGGCGGTGATGCAGTCGGAGTCAAGCGCCGTGCGGATCACGCCGTAGGCGCTGGCGTTGATGACAGAGGTCGGGCCGCCGGACTGACCGATGATGCAGGCGCCTTTCAATTCACTCATATCGTTTCTCCTTTGACGGTTTAAGCCTTACCGGCGCAGCCGAGCACGTCGACGAGCTTATGACGGACGAGCTCCTTGATGTTGGCGCGGGCGGGCTTGAGATACTCGCGGGGGTCGAACTTGTCGGGGTGCTCATCCATGAACTGACGGATGGTGCCGGTCATGGCGAGACGCAGGTCGGAGTCGATGTTGATCTTGCAGACCGAGAGCTTCGCAGCCTCGCGCAGCTGCTCCTCGGGCACGCCGATGGCATTGGGCATCTTGCCGCCGTGGTCGTTGATCATCTTCACATACTCCTGCGGGACGGAGGAGGAGCCGTGCAGCACGATGGGGAAGCCGGGCAGACGCTTGGAGACTTCCTTCAGAACGTCGAAGCGCAGCGGGGGCGGAACAAGGATGCCGTCGGCGTTGCGGGTGCACTGCTCGGGCTTGAACTTGTAAGCGCCGTGGCTGGTGCCGATGGCGATGGCAAGAGAGTCGCAGCCGGTCTTGGAGACGAACTCCTCGACCTCCTCGGGATGGGTGTAGGACGCCTCGTGCGCCGCGACCTTGACCTCGTCCTCAATGCCGGCGAGGGTGCCGAGCTCGGCCTCGACGACCACGCCGTGGTCATGCGCGTACTCAACGACCTTCTTGGTGATCTCAATGTTCTCGGCAAAGGGCTTGGAGGAGGCGTCGATCATAACGGAGGTGAAGCCGCCGTCGATGCAGCTCTTGCAGGTCTCAAAGTCCGGGCCGTGATCGAGGTGCAGCACGATGGGGATGTCGGGGCAGCACTCCACGGCGGCCTCGACGAGCTTGACGAGGTAGGTATGGTTCGCGTAGGCGCGGGCGCCCTTGGAAACCTGAAGAATAACGGGAGCGTGTTCCTCCTGGCAGGCCTCGGTGATGCCCTGCACGATCTCCATGTTGTTGACGTTGAACGCGCCGATGGCGTAGCCGCCGTCATACGCCTTCTTGAACATTTCGGTAGAGGTAACGAGTGGCATGATATCGTCTCCTTTTGTGAAGTTATTTCAAACGATTGGTACATTTGGTACTACTTATATTGTAGCACAGAAAACGGAAAATACAAGAGAAAAGTGAAAAATATTTCCTTAAAAAAGAGAGACAAAGTGTGTGCTTTGTCTCTCTTTCTCTCATCAGATGTTGGCCTTGATCGTTGCGGCGATCTGATCGGCGGTCAGACCGTACTCGCGCAGCACGTCGGCTGCCTTGCCGGACTGGCCGAACTGGTCGTTCACGCCGATCTTATGGAATTTGCAGTTGACCTTGCCCATGAGCACGTCGGCCACCGCGTCGCCCAAGCCGCCGATGACACTGTGCTCCTCAACGGTGATGACCTTGCCGCACTTCTCCGCCCACGCAGTCACACATTCGGCGTCGATGGGCTTGATGGTGTGGACGTTGATGACGGCGGCGTCGATGCCGTCCTTGGCGAGCGCTTCCGCCGCCATGAGGGATTCATTGACCATCAGGCCCGTCGCGAAGATCGCGACATCCTTGCCCTCGCGCAGGACATTGGCCTTGCCGAGAACAAAGGGCTTGACCATGTCACCCTCAAAAACAGGCGTGGCGAGACGGGCGAGGCGCATATACACGGGGCCGTCGAAATCGGCGATCGCCATGGTCGCGGCCTTGGCCTCGTTCGCATCGGCGGGGCAGAGAACCGTCATGCCGGGAATCACGCGCATGAGCGCAAGGTCCTCGATGCACTGATGGCTGCCGCCGTCCTCGCCGACGCTCACACCGGCGTGGGTGGCGCAGATCTTGACGTTGAAGTGCGGATAGGCAACGGAGTTGCGGATCTGCTCGTAGGCGCGGCCGGCGGCGAACATCGCGAAGGTGGAGCAGAAGGGAACGAGACCCATCGTGCTCATGCCGGCGGCGGCGTCGACCATGTTGGCCTCGGCAATGCCGAAGTTGTAGAATTTCTCGGGGTGCGCCTTGGCGACCTTGCAGGTCTGGGTCGCGTTGGCAAGGTCGGCGTCGAGCACGACGACCTTATCGTTCTTTTCCACCAGCTCGATCAGCGCTTCGCCGTAAGCCTGGCGGGTCGCAATTTTATCAGCCATGTTCGTTAACCCTCCAATTCCTTCAAAGCCTGATCGCGCTGCTCGGCGTTGGGCGCCTTGCCGTGCCAGCCGACTTGATTTTCCATGAACGAAACGCCCTTGCCCTTGACCGTGTGGGCGAGGATCGCCTTGGGCTTGCCGGGCATCGTCGGCTTCGAGAGCGCGGCCTCCACCGCGTCGAGATCGTTGCCGTCCGGCAGCTCCACAAGGTCAAAGCCGAACGCGCGCAGCTTTGCGCCGAGGTCGCCGAGGCTCATGACCTGATCGTTCGAGCCGTCGATCTGCAGACCGTTGTTGTCGATGATGACGGTGAGGTTGTCCAGCTTATAGTGGGCGGCGGCCATGTAAGCCTCCCAGATCTGCCCCTCCTGGCTCTCGCCGTCGCCGACGAGGGCAAAGACCTTCGTATCCTTGCCGAGGTGCTTGGCGCCGAGCGCCATGCCGACGGCGATGGACACGCCCTGACCGAGCGAACCGGTGGAGGCGTCCACGCCCGGGACCTTTTTGGCGTCGGGGTGGCCCTGCAGGATGGAGTGGAGCTGACGGAAGTTCGCGTATTCGTCGCGGGAGATGAAGCCCTTGGCGGCAAGCACCGCATAATAGCACGGCGCCGCGTGGCCCTTGGAGAGCACAAAGCGGTCGCGGTCGGGATCGTGCGGATTGCTGGGATCGACGCGCATGTGGTTGAAAAAAACGCTGGTCATCAGCTCAACGGCCGAAAGGGAGCCGCCGGGATGGCCGCTGCCGGCATTGGCCGTCATCGTGATGATGTCGCGGCGCACCTGACGGCAGACCTTGGAAAGCTCTTGCGTGTTCATGGAAGACCTCCTTGCAAAATTTCATTCGCTCAATTTGACAGTATACCGAAATATGGACGCAAAGTCAATTCATTCCTACGACATATTGTGGCCGATTTCCGCCTTTTTGCATACGTTGGGAGAGGGGAGGGGAGAGGCCATGCTCGTTTTACTGCCATACGACCGCGCCGCGGCGGTGCGCTATGCGCATATCTGGGCGTACGGGCGCAATCCGCGCTATTATGATTACGAAAGCATCGGCGGCGACTGCACGAATTTTGCGTCCCAATGCATCTATGCAGGTGCGGGTGTGATGAACGACACGCCGACCTTTGGCTGGTACTACATCAATGCCAACGACAAAGCGCCCGCGTGGACGGGCGTGGAGTATCTCTATAATTTTCTCACGCGCCGCACGCCGTCCGCCGGCCCGTTTGCAGGGGAAGTCCCGCCGGAGCGCATCCGGCCGGGCGATATCGTGCAGCTCTCGTTCGACGGCGCCGGCTGGCAGCATTCGCCGGTCGTCGTGGCGGCGGACCGTCCGCGCAGCTATGCGGATATTCTGGTCGCCGCGCACAGCGCCGACGCGGACGACAGGCCGCTGTCCACCTACGAATTTGCCCGCGCACGCTTTTTGCACCTCGGTGGTGTATACCGGCAGGGATGATTGAGAAGATTATACCGACGAAGAAATGATTACCTACCGTATTACAAAAGTTTTCGTATCTATTCTTTTCCTATTGGCATAATTCGCCAAACATGGTATACTTCTAACAGGTGACAAGCCGAAATCGGCTAATATACCACCAATGAGGAGATGCAGTCATGAAAAAGGCGGGCGTTATCGTTTTGTCACTGCTTATGGTACTCCTATCCGGTTGTGGGAGCACCGCACAAGAGACACCTAAAAACGATACACCATCTACCGTTTCAGACTATGATATCACCGTTACTATGGTAGAGGGAACGGACACTTATGATATTGACGGAAAGTACACTGGAGAAGTTGTCAATGGCAAGCCACAAGGTGTAGGAACATTCGAAGCAGACGGAGAAAACGGGTCTACATATACGTATGAAGGCAATTTCTCTAACGGAGCCTTTAACGGCTACGGCGTGACAACCATCATAAATGATGGCGAAACATTGGAGATGTCAGGAACATACACAAATGGAGAGTTTACACCGACTACAGGTGAGTCTTTCAACTACATTGGTCAGTTAGACCTATTCGGTAAATTTACTATTTCAGATGCAGTGATTGAGTATATTGACGAAAATGAAAATCTATTTCCTACTGCAACGAATGAAGCGATACAGTCCTCTGACATACAAGATTTCTCAAGTAAACAGTTCAATAAGACACGCAAGCAAGATCAGATTGGCTTAGTAAAGTTAGACCTCTACGCCGTGCAGGTGTTTGAGGATGACTACTTGGGAGGTAAGCTAACATACCTTTTGGCCGCTGATGACGATAACAACTATTATGCTCTGTACTATTTGGACAGCACAGAGGTTTACAATGAAGATACATTTACAGCCTACGCCATTCCATGTTCAACTTCTTCGTTTGATAACATAAGCGGCGGAACCACCAATGTCATCGTCTTAGCTGCTTGCTATATTGGGTAATAGCTTTGAAGAGGCTCATTCCTTGCTGGGGTGAGCCTCTTTGTCCTCTGATGAATAGATTCACGTTTAACTTAAAAGGAACTAAAATTTTTGAGCCGATGAGATATTGGTAGTCTCTTAGCTGTCCTATTGGCAGAAACATAATTCATGGAGTGATTGAGAAAGAGACGGAGCATGCTCCGTCTCTTTCTCATTTTCCCGCTTTATTTTTCTTCGGCGGCTTCACGCGTGACAAGGGATTTGCCTTTGCGGCAACACGCAGCGCCTCGTTGTCGATATGCGTGTAGATCTCCGTTGTGTTGAGGTGCTCATGGCCCAGAACCTCCTGCACGGCCTTGACGTCCACGCCGTTTTGCAGCATCAGCGTCGCCGCTGTGTGGCGCAGCTTGTGCGCGGAATACTGCGTCGAGTCGAGCCCGGCCTCGCTCAAGTGCTTTTTCACCAGCGCGTGGACCGTCGAGCGGCTGACGCGCTCGTTGCGGGAGGAGAGGAAGAGGGCGTTCTGATCGCGCCCGACGATGGGGCGGCGCATGGCGAGATAGCCGCTGAGCGCTTCCTTGCACGCGTCGTTGAGGTAGACGATGCGCACCTTGTTGCCCTTACCGAGCACGCGCAGCGCGTCGTCCTGAATGTCCGTGGTGTTGAGCGCGCAAAGCTCGGAAATACGCAGGCCGCAGTTCAGGAAGAGCGTCAGGATGCAGTAATCCCGCTCGCGGTTCTGTCCGTCCACCGAGGACAACAGCTGCACGCTTTCTTCTAAGGTGAGGTATTTCGGCAGCGTTTTCTTGAGCTTCGGCGAATCGAGGTCCTTGACCGGATTTTCCTTGATCAGGTGGACTTTGTTGGTCAAATACTTGTAAAAAGAGCGGATCGTTGCAATTTTACGCGCTCTGGAGGCGGCGTTGAGACCATAGCCGGAGGCATCGCTGTTCTGATGCAGTACGCGCTCGCGGCTCAGATAGGTCATATAGCCGTAGATGTCCGTGAGCGTGACGGAGGATACGAAATCGAGATCGACGTCCAGAATGGATATTTCATTCAGCTCCAGACCGCGCAGCGACGGGTCGCGCGTCTGCTTGAGATAACGGAAAAAGTTCCGCAGATCGAGAAAGTATTCGTCCACGGTTTTTCGGGAGTGCGCCTTGATCGTTTCATGGTAAGAAAGAAAGTCGCGCAGGATCGGCGGCGCTTCGGTACGGTAATCGTTCATGAGCTTTCACAAAAAACAGCTGTCGTTCAAAGCGGGGGACCCCGATCGACCTAAAGGTATAATTGAACAAAATAAAAATTTTGTTCAAAAGAGGGTAGCCCTGAAACGCTTCTTCGGCTGTTTTTGCGTTCCTCCTTTCCGTAAGGATTAACTGCTTAAAGGCATTGAGTATACTGAAGATTCAAAAAACCGGTTTAATTCATCGCTCCTTCGCGCAAACTATTTCCGTGAAAACTTTTCATTGGAAAGGGTCTGATCGAATGAGCGAGCTTTTCTGTCATGCCAACTGCGTGTTCCAGTCCGGCGGACGCTGCGGCTTCAAGTATTCCACAGCCTGCGGGATGCCGTCGTGCCGCAGCAACGCCTGCGTACACTATATCCCGCGCTCCGCGGTCAGCGGCGTTACGACCTCGCCAGCACACGCAGCGCTTCACCGACATTCTGCACCTCCGTCAGCTTCAGGCCGTCCGGACGTCCAAGACGGTTCCCATGCTGCTTTGGAATGATGCACTCCGTGAAGCCGAGCCGCCGCACCTCGCTGAGCCGTTGCGACAGATTGTTCACGTTCCTTAACTCGCCGGTCAGACCGACCTCGCCGATGGCGGCGACCTGTGCGCCGATGGGCTTGTCGAGATAGCTCGACGCCAGCGCCAGAATGGCCGCGAGATCGGCGGCAGGCTCGTCCAGCGTCAGACCGCCGATGATGTTCAGATACGCGTCGCACTGCGACACCTTGAGCTGCCCGCGCTTTTCCAGCACCGCCAGCAGCATCGCCGCGCGGTTGTAGTCAAAGCCGTTGCTCGTGCGCCGCGGCGTCGGGTACGATGAGCTTGCCAGCAGCGCCTGGATCTCCGCGAGCACGGGCCGCGCGCCCTCCATCACACAGGTCACGCAGGTCCCCGGCGCGTCGGCAGGACGGCCGGAGAGCAGCATTTCCGAGGGATTTTCGACCTCAATGAGACCATCGTTTTCCATCTCGAAGACGCCGATCTCATTCGTCGCGCCGAAGCGGTTCTTCGCCGCGCGGAGGATGCGGTAGGTCATGTGCTGGTCGCCCTCGAAATAGAGCACGCAGTCCACCATGTGCTCGAGCACCTTGGGACCGGCAATGGAGCCCTCCTTGTTGACGTGACCGATCACAAACACCGTGACGCCCTGCCCCTTGGCGAGCTGCATGAGCGTCATCGTGCAGTCCTTGACCTGACTGACGCTGCCCGCGGGCGAATCCAGCTCCTCGTTGTAGAGCGTCTGGATGGAGTCCACGATCAGAATGTCCGGCGCTTCCTCGCTGACACATTCGAGCACGTCGCCGAGACAGGTCTCCGAGAGCACATAAAGGTTGCCGCTCGCGACCTTGAGCCGCTCGGCGCGCATCTTGAGCTGGTGCGGCGATTCCTCGCCGGATACATACAGGACCTTGGCAAAGCGGCAGAGCTGACTGCAGATCTGCAGCATCAGCGTCGATTTGCCGATGCCCGGCGCGCCGCCGACGAGCACCAGCGAGCCCTTGACGGCTCCCCCGCCGAGCACACGGTCCAGCTCGCCCATACCGGTCGAAAAGCGCAGCTCCTGCTCGGTCTGCAGCTCGGCGATCGGATGCGCCTTGCTGCGCGTGAGCGCCTTGGTGCGCCCCTTCCCTGCCGCCGACGCCTTCGGCGCGGCCTGCTCCACGATGGAATTCCATGCGCCGCAGGCAGGGCAGCGCCCCGCCCACTTTGCGGTCTCGTTGCCGCACTCGGTGCAGTAAAATACGGTTTTTGCCTTCATGGGGTCTCCCCTTTTCTGTTTCTTATGCTGCCGCTTGCCCACCGGCGAGTCCCGCGAGAAAGCCGGCGGCGACGGTCACAGCCAGCTTGCGCTGATAGTCCGTCTCGCAGAGCCTTGCGGCCTCCTCCGCGTTGGAGAGAAAGCCGCACTCGACCAGCACCGCGGGACAGCTGATGTTTTTCATCAGATAAACGCTTTTGTCAATGACCTTCCGGCTTTTCTCGTTTCCCGGGTTCACCGCCGCGTTGAGCGCGACCTGTACGCTCTCGGCGAGCGCCTCGCTGCCCTCCGTGCGGGCGTGGAACGCCTGCGCGCCGTGGACGCGCCGCGAGGCCGGAAGGCTGTTCTGGTGGATGCTCAAAAGCACGGCGTTCGGCGTTTCATTCACCAGCGCAACACGGTTTTTAAGGTCGGAGGCCTTCTTCTCCCGCAGTGTTCTCGCGCCGTCGGAATAGATGGCGGCATCCTCCGTGCGGGTCATCCTTGTCTCACAGCCAAGAAAGCGCAGCAGCGCGTCAAGATCCTGCGCGATGGCAAGATTGATGCCGCTTTCCACCGTGCCGTCCGCCGCGACGGCGCCGCCGTCCTCCCCGCCGTGTCCCGCGTCAATGACGATCACCGACCGCTCCGGCACGCCAGATGGGCGAAAGACAGGCAGCGCACCTCGCACGAATGTTCCACACAGCAGGAGCACACCGAAAAGGAGCAGCGCTGCGAGCACCAAAATTTTTTTACGCAGAAGAACGATCAATTTCCTCACCCCGTGCAACGCTATGCGCGGGGACTTTTTTCTATTCTTCCATGGACATATTGTAGCAGACATCGGGCGGAAAGAAAAGCCCTGTTTCCTCTTTTTTGCCGCGGCGTATACTGGTATGAGCGCAATGCTCAATGCCAAGAAGGAGGAGACCCATTTGGAAAAGAACGATACGGCGGTGAAGATCTGCGGCACGACGGAGGGCCGTCTGCCGGGCAGCTGTGCGCCGCTGGCCTTTCCCTATGTTCCCGTGCAGTGCGACAACCCCGCACGCTATTCCCAGCAGGACGCCCTGCAGGCCGGCACGCTGTTCCCCGGCTTGAATCTGCCCTTCCACGCCGACATGGAGACCCGCTTCCCCGCCGCCAACACGGCGCTCAGCGAGCTGATGGCGCTTGACTTCGCCATCGACGAGCTGGGATTGTACCTCACCACGCACCGCGACGATCAGGAGGTGCTGGCGCTCTACTGGTCGTATATCAAGCTCGCGCGCGAGGGACGGGAGAAGTATCAGGAGAAGTACGGCCCGCTGCTTCAGACCGACCTGACGCCGGGCAGCTATAAGTGGCTCGATAATCCGTGGCCGTGGGATCTGGGAGGGAACGACTGATGTTTGTTTATGAAAAGAAATTGCAGTATCCGGTGAAGATCGCCAACCCCAACCCGAAGCTCGCCGCGGCGATCATCAGCCAGTACGGTGGCCCGGACGGCGAGCTCGGCGCTTCGCTGCGGTATCTGAGCCAGCGCTACTCCATGCCCTACCCCGAGCTCAAGGGCCTGCTGACCGATATCGGCACGGAGGAAGCGTCATGGTCCCCAATTTTGGTGCGGTATTTTTCCAG
>ERZ825159.3566-NODE-3566-length-10962-cov-77.814064_pt1 | contig 10962 bp, 8 predicted proteins | sample MGYA00519932_ERZ825159 | MGnify/ENA primary metagenome ERZ825159 (study PRJEB31778, sample SAMEA3449191) | human gut metagenome | biome: human gut; feature: human-associated habitat; material: faeces | place: United Kingdom | collected 2010/2012 ...
ATGGCTACAACCACCTCTATCTCTGCACCCTGGGCAAGCACGGAAGCCGCATGGCAAGCAACACAGAATCGCTCGAAATCAAGCAGTTGACTTCCGGTAAATGGGAGGTGATGGAAGTGCTCGGTTTCAACAGCAAGCGCAAGAGTATCATCATCGCATCCAACGAGAAATCGCCTATCCAGAGAAACATCTTTGCCGTAGATACAAAAACCGGCAAGCGTACGCTGGTAGATGATTGCGGCAAGGGATGGCACAGCGCTACTTTGAGCGAGAACGGACAGTATGTCTTCGACAACTACTCTACTCCTACCGTGCCTCGCAAGATAGCTCTTGTGAACACCGAGAACGGCAAGCGCACCGCTTACTTCACTGCCGAGAACCCTTGGAAGGGCTACAATGTGCCTGAGTACAGCTGCGGTACCATCAAGGCTGCCGATGGCGAAACAGACCTCTACTGGAGAATGGTGAAACCGGTAAACTTCGATCCAAACAAGAAGTATCCTACCATTATATATGTATATGGTGGACCTCATGCCCACAACGTAGATGCCCGCTGGAACTACTCTAGCCGTGGTTGGGAAACCTACATGGCAGAAAAGGGCTATCTGCTCTTCATCCTCGACAACCGTGGAAGCGAGAACCGTGGCAAGGCTTTCGAGCAGGCTACCTTCCGCCAACTCGGACAGATTGAGATGCAAGACCAAATGAAGGGCGTGGAATATCTGAAGACGCTTCCTTACGTAGATGCTGACAAGATTGGCGTTCACGGCTGGAGCTTCGGCGGATTCATGACCATCTCACTGATGACCAACCACCCTGATGTGTTCAAGGTAGGCGTAGCAGGCGGTCCGGTAATCGACTGGCACTGGTACGAGGTGATGTATGGCGAGCGCTATATGGACACCCCACAGACCAACCCAGAGGGTTACAGGAAGACCTCTCTGCTCTATCAGGCAAAGAACCTGAAGGGCAAGCTGCAGATTATCCAGGGCTTGAACGATGTGACCGTAGTGCCACAGCACTGCCTCACCTTCCTCAAGGCTTGCATCGCAGCAGGCACCCAGCCAGACTTCTTCGTCTATCCTGGAGAGCCTCACAACATGAGAGGTCATCAGAGCACTCATCTGCATGAGCGCATCAGCAATTATTTCTTCGATTATCTCAAGTAAATATCTAGGAGTAAACATCCCCCGAAAAAGGGGAGTTTACTTCTACATCAAATAACAAACAATAACTTACAGCAAATGAAAATTTTATTGTTAGGAGGCGGTGGCCGCGAGCACGCCTTAGCATGGAAAATCGCTCAGAGCGAGAAGTGTGAGAAACTCTTCATCGCTCCTGGTAATGCCGGTACACAGAATGTCGGCGAGAACGTAGATATCAAGGCAGACGACTTTGAGGCGCTCAAGAACTTCACAGTAGAAAATGGCGTTGATATGGTGGTAGTTGGTCCGGAAGACCCATTGGTAAAGGGTGTTTACGATGACTTCAAGAACGATCCTCGCACCCAGAACATCCCTGTCATCGGTCCATCAAAGGCTGGCGCCGTATTGGAAGGCAGCAAGGACTTCGCCAAGAAGTTCATGAAGCGCCACAACATCCCTACTGCCCAGTATGAGACTTTCGACGGCGAGCACGTAGAGGAAGGCTTGAAATTCCTGGAGACACTGAAGGCTCCTTATGTATTGAAGGCTGACGGTTTGTGCGCCGGTAAGGGCGTTCTCATCCTCCCTACCCTGGAAGAGGCTAAGAAAGAGTTCAAGGAGATGCTCGGCGGTATGTTCGGCAACGCTTCTGCACGCGTAGTCATCGAGGAATTCCTCAGCGGCATTGAGTGCTCTGTATTCGTATTGACCGACGGCAAGAACTACAAGATTCTGCCTGAGGCTAAGGATTACAAGCGCATCGGCGAGCACGATACCGGTCTGAACACCGGCGGTATGGGTAGCGTTACCCCTGTACCATTCGCTACCAAGGAGTGGATGCAGAAGGTTGACGAGCGCATCATCCGTCCTACTGTAGAGGGACTTGCTGAGGAGAACATCGACTATAAGGGATTCATCTTCTTCGGTCTGATCAACGTTGAAGGCGAGCCTATGGTCATCGAGTACAACTGCCGTATGGGTGATCCAGAGACTGAGAGCGTGATGCTCCGTCTGAAGAGCGACATCGTGGATCTCTTCGAAGGTGTAGCAGCAGGCGATTTGGACAAGCGCAGCATCGAGTTTGATGAGCGTGCTGCAGTCTGCGTGATGCTCGTAAGCGGCGGTTATCCTGAGGCTTACAAGAAGGGTTATCCTATCCAGGGCATCGACGATGTAGAAGGTTCGGTAGTATTCCACTCCGGTACAGCCATGAAGGATGGTCAGGTAGTAACCAACGGTGGTCGTGTCATCTGCGTAAGCAGCTACGGCAAGGACAAGGAAGAAGCCTTGAAGAAGAGCTTTGCTGAGGCACAGAAGATCCAGTTCACCGACAAGTACTTCCGTTCTGATATCGGACAGGACCTTTAGTTTTTTAATGTTGAATTAGATGTTAAGAAAGAAAACTTTTCAAAATAAAGTAGCGGCTAGCCGCTACTCTTTACCTATTACTGCAACCCTTGCCACGCTGGTTTGGGTTGCAGTAGGTTTATTGGTATCCAATATCTGGGTAGAATTTGCTTTTACAGCCATGTCTACCCTGCTGATGGTGGAACTGAACAACCGTAATGCCCTGATGCGTACCTACAGCCGAATGGTATCCTGCAGTTTTCTGGCATTACTGACGATGACAGGACTCTCCCACCCCTCTTTAAAAAGCAGTATTGTGACGATGTGTTTCATCGCCTTTTATCTCATTATCTGGAATTGCTATCAGGATAAACGCTCAACAGGCTGGACTTTCTACGCCTTTGCCTGCATCGGTCTGGCATCGATGGTTTTCGTGCAGATAGGCTATTTCATGCCTATCCTGTGGATTATGATGATGGTGTTTACCCTCTCGTTTAGCGTAAAGACATTCTTTGCAACACTAGTAGGTCTCATCGTGCCCTATTGGTTTGCAGCCGGTTATTTCTTCTATACCGACAACATACAGGGGCTGGCTGACCATTTCTGCGAATTCATCAACTACAGCGAACTCTTTGATTATTCGCAGGTTACCGACCATCAGGTACTGGACCTGAGTTTCGTTATCCTGCTCACCATCATCGGTTCCATCCACTTCATACGCACCAGCTACGGCGATAAGATACGAACCCGCATGATCTACGAAACGTTTATCATGATATCGGTTGCCTGCATCATCTTCATCGTCCTCCAGCCTCAATATATACAGGAACTGGGCGGCATCCTGATTGTGAATACAGCACCGCTTATCGCCCATTTCATCACATTCACCAGAGGTAAGTTTACCAACATATCCTTCATCCTGCTGCTCATCATGCTGGTACTTATCATGGCTTACAACATACTCGTACCAGAGAGCATATTACTATGAGTTGGATTATAGATTTCTTAATGAGATGGGGCTACTGGGGCATGCTGGTATCAGCCTTCCTTGCCGGCAGTTTCTTTCCCTTCAGCAGCGAGGTGGTCATGTCGGGCTTACAGGCTGCCGGACTGGAACCTATCCAGCTCGTACTGTATGGAAGCATCGGCAATGTGCTCGGTTCTATGTTCAACTATGGCGTAGGACGGATGGGCAAGCTGGAATGGATAGAGAAATATCTGCATGTAAAGAAAGAGAGTCTTGACAAGGCTCAGCATTTCATGGCCGACAGAGGAGCCTGGATGGGATTCTTTGCCTTCCTGCCCCTGTTGGGCAGTGCCATCACCATCGTTTTGGGACTGACGAGAGCCAACATCGTGATTTCTGTCATCAGCATCACCATCGGAAAGGTGTTGAGATATGTACTGCTGGTTTACGGACTCAGTTTCATCTTTTAAACAAGCTGCAAAGAAAACAAAGAATTGATTCATATAGATTGACTGCTTATGAGAAAGTATTTATACCTTATTATATTATGCGTGGCTTTCGCGGGCTGTAAAGGCAGCCAGCAGAAAGGCCACACCGCAGAAAGTAACGGAAAGGAATCTGTCGCCAACAGCGATGGCAAACCTGCTGTTACCGTAACTATCCCTCCCTACAAGTTTTTCGTTGATAAGATTGCCGGAGATAAGGTGGATGTCAACGTGATGGTATCCAACGGCAACAATCCTGAAACTTACGAGCCTTATGCCCAGCAGATGATGGAACTCTCCAGGAGTGCCCTCTATCTGAAAGTGGGAAGCATCGGTTTCGAACAGACCTGGATGAAGAAGCTGCAGGACAACGCTCCTGACATGAAGGTGATAGATACCTCCACAGGCATCACGCCTGCCAAGACACCAGGCGGCAATACCGACCCGCATGTATGGATGAGTTGCAAAAACGCCCGCATCATCTCCAGCAACATCTTCAAGGCACTCTGCAATCTGGAGCCGAAGAACAAGGCATTCTTTGAGAAGAACTATCTGTCGCTGCTGAAGATCATCGACAAGCGAGACAGCACCATCAGAGAGGGTTTCAAGAATCATCCCGAGATGGTACACAAGTTTGTGATTTATCATCCTATCCTCACCTACTTTGCCCGTGATTACCAGCTGGAGCAGCTTGCCATAGAGGAAGAAGGCAGGGAGCCTAGTGCCTCCCAGCTGAAGAGCCTCATAGAGAGAGCCAGAAAAGAAAAGATCAAGTTCTGCCTGATACAGGCAGAATTTGCCAACCGCAACACCAATACATTCATCAACGAGAGCCACACCAAGCCAATGAATATCAACCCATTGCAAGGCGATTGGAACTGGGCGATGCAGGAAGCTGCAGCAGCGGTACAGGGCAAGAAAATCGTTGTTGGGAAGTAAAAACTACAATAATATGACTCCAATCATAAAAATCGAGCATCTTTCTGCTGGCTATGAAGGCAAGGAGGTGCTCCACGACATCAACCTCACCGTCTACAAAGACGATTATCTTGGCATCATCGGTCCCAACGGTGGTGGCAAGACAACTCTCATGCGCCTCATTCTGGGACTGATGAAACCCACAGACGGCAGCATCCGCTTTTATAAAGACGGGGAGGAAGTAAGGGAAATCAGCATGGGATATCTGCCCCAATACAATCATCTCGACAAACAGTTCCCTATCTCCGTCTATGAAGTGGTACTCTCAGGACTCAGCAAGACCAAGAGCCTCTTTTCCAGATACACCCAGGCACAGCACCAGCAGGTACTCGACTGTCTGGAACAGATGCAGCTCACGGAGTTGAAAGACCGCCATATCGCAGCCTTGAGCGGCGGACAACTGCAGCGAGTACTCCTCGCCCGCGCCATTGTTTCGAAACCCGATGTAGTGATACTGGATGAGCCCAACACCTACATCGACCGCCGTTTCCAGAAGCAGATGTACGAGATGCTGGAACAGATCAACCGGGAGTGCGCCATTATCATCGTAAGCCATGATGTAGCCGAAGTGCTCAATAACGTAAAGCACATCGCCTGCGTAAATCATCATCTCCACTACCACGATACGGCAGATATGCCGAGAGAGAAACTGGAAGAGCATTTCTTAAATGTATAGGCTTATTATATAATAATGCCTAAAAAACAGGTGCAAAAATCCATATTATCTCATCTTTTTATTATCTTTGCAATTGGAATGTTCCTTTTTGAAAGGCACAGAGAAAGCATTCAGAAACAGAGAAAGCATTCAGAAAGAAATATAATACATTAAAGTTTAAACAATAATGAAACAGTACAGATTAGTGGACAATATCTTCGGATGGGTCGCATTCATCATTGCGGCGTTCACTTATTGTTCCACAATTGAACCGACAGCCAGCTTCTGGGACTGTCCTGAGTTTATTACGACTGCTTACAAGCAGGAGATCGGTCACCCACCTGGGGCACCATTCTTCATGCTTTTAGGCAATTTCTTCACACATTTCGCCAGCGACACTACCCAGGTAGCCAAGATGGTAAATACGATGAGCGCCCTGCTGAGCGCCGTCTGTATCATGTTCCTCTTCTGGACCATCACCCACCTGGCTCGCCGACTCGTCATCAGCGACTGGAAAGAACTGACTACCAGCAAGCTGATTGCCATCGAGGCATCCGGTATGGTGGGCGCACTCATCTACACCTTCAGCGATACCTTCTGGTTCTCAGCTGTCGAGGGTGAGGTTTATGCGTTCTCTTCTGCCTTTACCGCTGTGGTATTCTGGCTCATCCTGAAGTGGGAAGACCATGCTGACGAGCCTCATAGCGATCGTTGGCTTGTGCTCATCGCCTATATGACCGGTTTGAGTATCGGTGTCCACCTGCTCAACCTGCTCTGTATCCCAGCCATCGTATTGGTTTATTACTACAAGAAGGTGCCACATGCCAACCTCAAGGGCTCACTCCTGGCGCTGTTCCTTTCATTCCTCGTAGTGGTAGCCGTACTGTATGGTGTGGTTCCAGGTATCATCACCGTAGGCGGCTGGTTCGAACTGTTCTTTGTCAACACTCTCGGCTGTCCGTTCAATACCGGTGAAATCGTATACATCATCTGTCTCGTAGCCTCAGTTATCTGGGGTATCTACGAAACCTGCCATGCTTCTGAGAAGAACGAGAAGAAGCAGAATATCGCCTTCGTTCTCGGCTTCGGCATGCTCGGCATCCCATTCTACGGATATGGCTGGACTGCTGCCATTACCGGCATCATCGTGCTGGTTATTCTCTGGTTCGTACTCGGCTACAAGCGCAAGCAGGAGGTAGTAACAGGCGTTGACGAATCTACAGGCATCGCCAAGAAGAAGATGCAGCTCCTGCCGCTCATCTCAGCACGCGTCAAGAATACAGCCTTGCTCTGCATGCTGATGCTGATGATTGGTTATTCCAGCTACGCACTCATCGTAATCCGTTCTTCTGCCAACCCTCCTATGGACCAGAACTCTCCTGAGGACATCTTTACCCTGGGAAGTTATCTGAGCCGCGACCAGTATGGCGACCGCCCTCTGTTCTATGGCCAGGCTTATACATCACAGGTAGCCCTCGAAGTAGACGGCAACATGTGCAAGCCTGTCATGAAAGAAGGTGCACCGGTTTACCAGCGCAAGGAGAAAGCTTCGGCTGATGAGAAGGACTCTTACTTCGTAGTAAGTCACAAGAATAAGTATATCTATGCCCAGAACATGCTCTTCCCTCGTATGTACAGTTCGGATCATGCCCAGGCATACGAAGACTGGATGGGCGGTGTAGAAGGCACAGAGATTCCTTACGACCGCTGCGGAGAGAGTATGATGGTGAAGATGCCGTCACAGTTTGACAACATCCGCTTCTTCCTCTCTTACCAGTGCAACTTCATGTACTGGCGCTACTTCATGTGGAACTTTGCCGGCCGTCAGAACGACATCCAGGGCAATGGTGAGCCAGAGCACGGCAACTGGATTACCGGTTTCTCATTCATTGATGATTCACTCTATGGCGACCAGAGCAAATTGCCAGACGACCTGAAGGAGAACAAGGGACACAATGTATTCTATTGCATGCCGCTGATTCTCGGTCTCATCGGACTTTTCTGGCAGGCTTGGTATACCCGCAAGAAGAAGGTTATGAAGAACGGCAAGGAAGAGGAAGTGCTCCTCCCTATCGGAATCCAGCAGTTCTGGATTGTATTCTTCCTGTTCTTCATGACAGGTCTTGCCATCGTCATCTACTTGAATCAGACACCTATGCAGCCACGTGAGCGTGACTATGCTTACGCCGGTTCATTCTATGCATACGCTATCTGGTGCGGTCTCGGCGTACTCGCCATCATCGACATCCTGAAGCGCAAGATGAAGCTCAGCGGTACTGCTGTAACAGCCATCGTAGCAGTCATCACACTTCTCGTACCTATCCAGATGGCATCACAGACCTGGGATGATCACGACCGCTCAAACCGTTACACCTGCCGTGACTTCGGTCAGAACTACCTGATGTCACTCCAGGAGAAGGGAAACCCTATCATCTTTACCAATGGTGATAACGATACCTTCCCACTCTGGTACAACCAGGAGGTAGAAGGCGTAGGAACAGATGCCCGCGTATGTAACCTGAGCTACCTGCAGACCGACTGGTATATCGACCAGATGATGCGTCCTGCATACAACTCACCATCTGTGCCAATCACCTGGCCACGTCTCGACTTCTGTTCAGGTACCAACGAATATGTATCTGTTGAACCTGAGGCAAAGAAGCAGATTCTCGACTTCTACAAGCAGGATCCAGAGAATGCCAAGAAGCAGTTTGGTGACGAACCGTTCGAGCTCAAGAACATCCTGAAGAACTGGGTACGCAGCAAGAACCCTGACATGCACTTCATCCCTACGGATACCCTCTATGTCACCATCGACAAGGAGGCTGTAAAGAAGAGCGGCATGATGATGGCATCAGATTCTATTCCAGACAAGATGGTCATCTCTCTTGCCGGCAAGAGCGCACTCTACAAGAACGACCTCATGATGCTCGAAATGCTGGCACAGTGTAACTGGACCCGTCCGCTCTACGTAGCACTCACCGTAGGCGAAGAGAACTATATGAACCTCGGTGACAACTTCGTACAGGAGGGACTTGTGAACCGTATCACTCCGTTCACCACCAACAAGCCAGGTGCCAAGAACTTCGATACAGAGAAGGCTTATCACAACATCATGACCCGATTCAAGTTCGGCAACCTGAAGCAGAAGGGACTCTACATCGACGAGACAACCATGCGTATGTGTTATACCCACCGTCGCCTGCTCGCCCAGACAGCCCTCCAACTCATCGCCGAAGGCAAGAAACAGAAGGCTATCAACATCCTGAAGAAGGCTGATACCGAGATTCCTGCCTACAATGTTACGCTCGACTACATGAGCGGTGGCTTGGATATGGCTCGCGGCTGGCTGATGACCGGTCAGAAAGTCAAGGGCAAGGAATATATAGAAGCGGTTTGGAAGAATGCTTCACAATACCTCAACTACTATCTCTCGCTGCCAAACGACCGTTTCCTCCAGGCAGAGCACGACTGCATCCGTCAGATCATGATCATGCAGAGCATCTGCGAGGCTGCCGGAATGGTGAGTCCACAGTTGGAGCAGAAGTATGAGAAGCAGCTCAACAACCTCTACCGTCTCTATCATGGCAGAGGTGGCAGAATGCCGGAAGGCAATCAGTAAAAAATAGAAAAAAGTTTGGTGTCGCGAAACACGACACCAAACTTTTCATTATTCATATAAACCTGTTTTATCCATGTTCATAGAGCAACCAGCCCAATGGCTCAGATGGTTATATCCAAAGGCCATCTGGAGAATGGACAAGAAAGACCATTCTGTCTATCTTACATTTGATGACGGTCCAATTCCAGAGTCAACTCCATTCATCTTAGAGACCCTGAGAAAGTACAATATCAAGGCTACTTTCTTTATGGTAGGCGAGAATGTATTGCGCCATCATGACCTCTACAACCAGATTGTGGCAGAGGGTCATCAGGTTGGCAACCATACATTCAATCATATCGGTGCCTTCAAGCACCGCGTCATCTCCTACGTGCTCAACACCAATAAGGCGAACGATATCATCCATGCCCATCTTTTCCGTCCACCTCACGGCTGGATGCGACCAAGTGAGTATTGGTGGCTGCACCGCACTTACAAGGTCATCATGTGGGACGTGGTGACGCGCGACTATTCCAAATGGATGACGGCAGAAGATGTGGTGAACAATGTGAAGCGATATGCCCGCAATGGCAGCATCATCACCTTCCACGACTCGCTGAAGAGCATTGAAAAGCTGAAAACAGCACTCCCTCAGGCCATAGAATGGCTCATGGAACAGGGGTATGAATTTAAGACTTTTGAATAAGAAGCTGTTATTCCCAAACAGGAACAGACCAATAAACACAGACAAGAAATGAGCAAAAGAATCAACAGTTATCAGGCAGTAGCTGCATTTGTAAGAGGTTTCTTCGAAGCTTACGCACGTGGCATCATCGATGCTACCATCGAAGGCAATGACTTCAGCAAGAAGAACGACCCGAAACAGATCAAGCAGATGATGCTGGAGCACTATGACGAGGTAAACCAATACTTCTTCGACATCATGTTCTCTACCCTGGTACGCCTCAACTACAAGACTGCCGAGGAAGCCAACGAGCGCATGAAGAAGAACTTTGACAGCATGAAACAGGCTGACCCGACCTTTGAGCCAACCATGCTCGACTACCTGCGCATAGCCTGCAAATCGAACCAGTTGTACAAAGCGATGGAATCAGAATACAAGCGCAACTTCACCTGGCTTCTGCAAGGCAAGTTTACCACTCTTGAAGAGCATGTACGCGATTATACCCACGGCATTCTCATCAGTCTCGCCGACGAGCCGATGGCAATCCATCTCCTGGTCCGCATCATCGTGAAGGCATACGCCGCAGGCTTGAAGTGTGGCAGCAAGGAGGGCGAACAGCACCAGCTCCACATGCCTACCCTTCACGGCATGTTGCTGAACAATGTCAACATCCTGCTCAACGAGACTCCACTCAAGAGCAGCACCGAAGATCCTGTTGCCCTCTTCAAGGAGGCATGCAAGAATGAAGAAGAAAACATCAACGTTCTTTTCAACACATTAAACGATGCGATGAAAGAACTGGCAGAAGAATAAGAGAAAAGCATCATTGATGACGAGCACAGCACCAGATTCGAGAACCATCCGACTCCATATAGCGTAGAATCTCATTATTCACTTCTTGGCAAATGGAGAGCATGGATTCTCGGTCGCAATCCACAGTAAAGTCAAGGTCTATATCTACCGAGAGTCTTGGCAGTTGGGAATAACAAAGTGACAATGATCAAGATTATTAAAGATTTAGATATAACGGCTTCGGGTGTTAGCGTATTTAACCGCAAGTGGCAACCTGTCCATTTACAACAAGGAGAAATGGATGGGG
>ERZ825159.3570-NODE-3570-length-10948-cov-3.484899_pt1 | contig 10948 bp, 8 predicted proteins | sample MGYA00519932_ERZ825159 | MGnify/ENA primary metagenome ERZ825159 (study PRJEB31778, sample SAMEA3449191) | human gut metagenome | biome: human gut; feature: human-associated habitat; material: faeces | place: United Kingdom | collected 2010/2012 ...
ATTCTATTTCTATACAAAAACGGAGGCGGGAAGATGGAAAACGGAGACGTGCTGTATCAGAAATTTATGTCCTCCAAACAGGCGCCTGTACGTTTGGAGCTGGCGCTGTCGGGCTTTTTTCAGCCGGACGGCTATACGGATAAACAGCACAGGGACTTTGGAGACTATCTGAGGCTCCGTATCCGGCCGGCGGCGGAGGCGCTGATCCAGAGAGACGCGCTGGATAAATTGCAAGTGCTGGAAGAACTGGGCTGGATGGATGCTTCCGTAATAGAGAATTGTATGGACTATGCCATCCGGAATCAGAAAACACAGGCGTTTATCTGGCTGCTGGAACGGAAAACCCGGAAGTATGGGTTTCATGACCGAAGTTTTGACCTTTGAGGCAGAGGGCGGTTTCCATGGTACAGGACGAAAAGCAAACGGAATTGTGTCTGCGGATTTTGCAGACCTGCCGGGCGGAACTGTGTGATCTGTTTCCCTATCTGGATGCGGCCTTTGACTGCCTGAGATGGCGGTTTGGAGCCGAAACGGGCTTCTCCGTTGATGGGCAGGCCATGTATTTCCCGGTTCGGGAGACGCTGAAATGCTACAGCCGGGAACCGGCGGCGCTGCGGCGGGGCTATCTGCATATGCTGCTGCACTGCCTGTTCCTGCATCTGTTCAAACCGGCGGGGGAAATGTGGGATATTGCCTGCGATATGGCGGTGGAGCAGATGATCGAGCGGCAGGCGCAGCCCCGGCTGGCGCTGGAAAATGCCGTCAGAAAAGACTGCTTTGACCGCATGGGGAGTGAACCGCTGCCCGCAGAGCGGATTCTGGAGTTGCTGGAAGCGGGGGCGTTTCCCTATACCATGGAGGAAATGCGCGCGGCGTTTTCCTTTGACGACCACAGCCGTTGGGACGAGTCAGCAGCTGGCGGACTGCGCAGCCAGTGGGAGCAGATGCTCTTGGACGCGGCAAAAAACAAGGCAGGCAAGGGAAAACGGGGGACGACATCCGGCGCGGCGACGGAAAGCCCCATGGAAACGGCGGAATCCAAATACGACTACCGGAAGTTTCTGCAGCGCTTCACCTTCCCCCGGGAGGAAGTGGAGCTGGACACCGAGAGCTTTGACTACATCTTTTACAATTTCGGCATGGAGCAGTACGGCTCCATGCCCCTGATCGAGCCGCTGGAATACAAGGAAGTGCGGCGGCTGGAGGAGCTGGTCATTGCCATCGACACCTCCGGCTCCTGCTCACGGGAAGTGGTAAGCCGCTTTTTAAGCGAGACCTATGCCATTCTCTCCCGGCAGGAAAACTTTTTCCGAAGGATGAAGGTATACTTTATCCAGTGCGACTGCCTGATTCAGGATGTGGCCCTGATCCGGAACCGGGAGGACTGGCTGGCATATGAAAAGAAAATCCGCATCCGTGGGCGGGGCGGCACGGACTTTACGCCGGTGTTTGACTACGTGGAAAAGCAGCGGCAGCGGAAGGAATTAAAGGACTTAAAAGCGCTGCTCTACTTTACCGACGGCGACGGGGCGTACCCCACAACGCCGCCGGACTATGAAACGGCCTTTGTCCTGCTGAAGGAAAGCGGCCATCGGGAGCTGATTCCCGCTTGGGGCAGACTTTTACTGATTTAGGAGAATCCTATGAATATTCAGGAAGCAAAACAGGAGATCATCCATACCCTGCAGGCGTATCTTCGCAAGGATGACGCCGGGAATTATCTGTTTCCGGCGGTACACCAGCGTCCCATTCTGCTGATGGGCCCTCCGGGTATCGGAAAGACGGCCATCATGGAACAGGTCGCCCGGCGCTGCGGCGTGGGACTGGTGGCCTATACCATCACCCACCACACCCGCCAGAGCGCCATCGGCCTGCCCCATATTGAGGAAAAAACCTACGGAGGTCAGGTCATGTCTGTCACGGAATATACCATGAGCGAGATCATCGCTTCCGTTTACGAGACCATGGAGCGTACCGGCTGTCAGGAGGGTATCCTGTTCCTGGACGAGATCAACTGCGTTTCGGAGACGCTGGCGCCCACCATGCTGCAATTTCTGCAGAACAAGACCTTCGGCACGCACCGTGTCCCGGAGGGCTGGGTCATCGTGGCCGCAGGAAATCCGCCGGAGTATAACAAATCGGTACGGGAGTTCGATGTGGTGACGCTTGATCGGGTGCGGCAGATCAACGTAGAAGCAGATTTGGATATCTGGCTGGATTATGCCCGGGAGAAGCAACTCCACGGCGCGGTCATTTCCTATCTGTCCGTGAAGCGGGAGCGGTTCTATATGGTGAAGCGGACGGAGGATAATCTGTCGTTTGTAACGGCGCGGGGGTGGGAAGACCTGTCCCAGATACTGAAAGGCTATGAAGCGCTGCAAGTCCCGGTGACCGAGGCACTGGTATCCCAATTCCTGCACCACGAGGAAACGGCCAGAGATTTTGCCGCCTACTACCGCCTCTACCAGACCTATGGCTCCGATTACGCCATACCGGAGATCCTGAACGGAACACTGGCGGAGGAGGCCTATCAGGAGCGGGTGGCCATGGCGCGGGGCGGCAGTTTTGACGAGCGGATCACGGTGGTGAATCTGGTATTGGACGCACTGGGGGCGGAATTCGCGGCCTATGCCCGGGAAGACGCGGCGGTCGTCCGGCTCCACGAACTGCTGGGGCGGTATAAAAATGGGAACCAGTCCCTGACGGAGTTTATCACCGCCAACCGAAAGAGTCTGGAGATAAAACGCCAGAACGCCTTACTTTCCACGGAAGAAGCCCGGCGGGAGGAATGGGTGCTGCACCGTCTGGGGGAGATGGAGCTGGCGGTAAAGCAGGCGCATATCCGGGATGAAAAAGAGCAGCTTGTGCTTCTGCGCACGCTGTTCGGTCAGGACGTCCAGCGGCGGGAAGATCTGATCCGGCGCATCCAGACGGAGCTTTCCCACGGGTTCCGTTTCGTGGCGGACTGCTTTGGCGAGGGGCAGGAGATGATCCTGCTGGTGTCCGCTCTGACCAGAACGCCCAATGCGCTGACGTACATCGGTCGGCACGGCTGCGAGCCGTATCTTCACTACGCACAGGCGCTCATGTACCGGCAGCAGGAAGCTGCCTTGCAGCAAGCCTGCCGGGAAGTGCTGTAATGAAAAACAGGGGGCTGCCTCTTTATTGGGTGGTCGTAAAACAGTGAATGGAGCGTATCGGTGCAGATACGCTCCATTTCTCGTTCCAAAATGCAGGTACACACCCTTGGCTCTCCCTCCGGGAGAGCTGTCACCGCAGGTGACTGATACTATTTCCTGATTAATACTATTTCCAGATTAAAATCTTTGATTTTAATCTGGAAGGCACCGCCTAATGGCGCTGCCTGTTTTGTGATTTATAAGGAAAGAAATCACAAAACAAGTCTCATATGAACTCCATGCCCTTCGGCAATTAAAATCTTTTTTAAAGATTTTAATTGGAGTTCAGTATGAGAGGGCGTTACACTCTTACTTACCCTCTCCGTCCTCGCTGCGCTCGGCCACCTCTCCCATGGGGAGAGGCAAGGGGTGCCCGCATTCAATGATACAAGGACAGGCACAGCAGATTATCCTGCTGTGCCTGTTAACTGTCTTATGCCCCGCCCATTTACTAGGCGGTTCTTTTTACTTCTCAATAGCTTCCACAGCCGCGGACAGTGCTTCCGTGTTCACCGTCTCCATCTGGCCGTTGTCGTAAGCTTCCGCCACGGCGGGGTCGATGGGCAGGCGTGCCAGAATCGGCAGATCGAACTGGGCGGCAATTTCGTCCAGATGGCTCTTGCCGAAGACGCTGATCTTCTTGCCGCAGTCCGGGCAGCGGAGGTAGGAATAGTTCTCCACGAAGCCCAGCACGGGAATGTGCATCATGTTCGCCATTTTCACGGCTTTCGCCACAATCATGGACACCAGATCCTGAGGGGAAGTGACGATGATGACGCCATCCACCGGCAGGCTCTGGAACACCGTCAGGGGTACGTCGCCGGTTCCGGGGGGCATGTCAACGAACAAATAGTCAACGTCCTCCCAGATAACGTCCGTCCAGAACTGTTTCACCGCACCCGCGATGACCGGACCGCGCCACACCACCGGGTCGGCAGGGTTGTCCAGCAGCAGATTGATGGACATTACCTGAATGCCCGTGCGGGTCAGCGCCGGATACAGGCCGTGTTCGTCCGCGCCCTGACACTCCGTGACGCCGAAGGCAGTGGGTGCGGAGGGGCCGGTGATGTCGGCATCCAGAACGCCGACCCGCTTTCCCTTCCGTGCCATGGCGACAGCCAGCATGGACGTGACCGTGGATTTGCCCACGCCGCCCTTGCCGGAGACCACGGCAATGACCTTCTTCACGCTGGCGTTGGGGTTCAGCTCCGCCAGCAGGCTCTCGGGCTTGCGATCGGCGCAGTCAGAGCCGCATTCGGAACAATTTCCGTTACAAGAACTCATAATTCTGTTGCTCCTTTTTTCTTAATCGTTTCTATTATAGGCCGGGTGTCGAACTGTGTCAACCGTCAAAGCTTCATTCTTCACGTCTGCACCTGTTCCCACTGCTCCATCAGGTCCATGAGCGCCGCTTCGGCTTCTTCCTTTTCGCCAAGCAGACGGGTCAGCTCCTGATAGTCGGCGGAGGCCGCTTCGATCTTCCGGTCAAAGTCGGCGACGACCTGCTCCTGCTTCTCGATCTCCCGCTCCAGCCGCCGCACCAGCTTGTCCGCGTCTTTGGTTCCGCCCTTTGCCCGCTCCTTTTTCGGCTTCGGCGCAGCGGAAACGGCCGGTTTTGCGGCGGCTTCATGCTCCAGAATGGAGCGGTATTTCTGATAGCCGCAGGGGAAATCCCGGATTTTCCCGTCCTCCAGCAGCCAGATGCGTTCGGCAAACTTTTCGATAAAATACCGGTCGTGGGAGACGAACAGCAGCACGCCCTCGAATTCCTCGATGGCAGCCTCCACCCACTCCCGGGACGCAATGTCCAGATGGTTCGTCGGCTCGTCCAGAATCAGGAGGTTGATCTTCTCGTCCATCAGCATACACAGCCGCAGGCGGGACTGCTCGCCGCCGGACAGATTGCCCACGGTCTTGAACACGTCCTCCCCCTGGAACAGGAATGCGCCGAGGCGGTCTCTCGCCATCTGAGGCGTGCAGTTTTTCTCATAGAGCATGGTGTCGTAGAGGCTCCGCTCCGGGTGGTCAAAGTGGATGATCTGGGGCAGATATCCCCATTTCACCGTGGGGCCGAACTGGATTTTCCCCTGACAGTCCTCCTCACCCAGCAGGCACTTGATAAAGGTGGATTTTCCGGTGCCGTTGTCCCCCAGCAGGGCAATGCGCTCGCCGCCTTCCACCAGCAGATTCACGTCGGAGAACAGCGTCCGGTCGCCGAAGGATTTCGACACGTTCTTCATCTTGAACACCACGTCTCCGGAGAAATCCCGCTCCCCGAAGCTGGCCTTCATCGTTCTCTCCGCTTTGGGGCGTTCCGTTTTGCGAATACGATCCATCCGGTGCTGAATGGACATGGCCCGGCGGTAGAGGGTGCGGTTGTTGATGCCCCAGCCCTTCATCCGCTCCACCGTGTAGCCCAGCTGCTTCAGCTTCGCCTGCTCCTGCTCGTACTGCTTCATTTGCAGGTCAAATCGCGCCTGCTTTTCGTCCATGTAGAACGAGTAGTTGCCGGAGTAGAATTCCGCGTGGCCGTCCGTGATCTCGATCACCCGCTGGGCGATCTGATCGATGAAATAACGGTCGTGGGAAATGGCAAGCACCGTCCCCCGGAAATTCTGAATATACCCTTCCAGCCACTCCACGCTTCTCAAATCCAGATGGTTGGTCGGCTCGTCCAGAAGCAGGATGTCCGTCTTTTCCAGCAGAAGGCGGGCGAGATTCGCTCTGGTCTTTTCGCCGCCGGAAAGGCTGTCGAATTCCTGAGCGCGCTGCTCCGCCGGGATGCCCAGACCGTTGCAGACCTTGTCCACGTCCACGTCCATTTCGTAGCCGCCCCCGGACTGGAAGCGGTTGGACAGGCTGTCGTATTCCCGCAGCTGCTCCGCCGTTGCGCCGGCCGCCATGTCCGCTTCCAGCCGCTCCATTCTGGCTTTCAGCTTCATGAGGCCGGCGTAGGCGGTGCGCAGCACGTCCTCCACGGTGTAGCCCGCCGGGAACTTGGGGATCTGGGAAATCAGCCCCAGACGCTTGTTAGGATTGACGTAGACCTCGCCGCTGTCATAGTCCATCTGGCCGGTAAGGATGTTGAAAAGTGTGGTTTTTCCGCAGCCGTTTCGGCCAAGGATCGCCACCCGCTCCCCTTCCTGAATTTCAAAGCTCAGGTTGTCCAGCAGATTTTCTCCAATTACAAAGAATTTTGTCAGATTCCTGACTTGTATATCAACCATATTCTCTCCATTTAATCGCGTTCGATTCCGGATTCATTCAGCATTTGCTCCAGTTCTTCCCGGGTGTATAGCAAATTCAACGCCTGCAACATGACGTTGGCGCTCATGTGTTCCGGCAGATTCAGCTTTTTCAGAAGCGCTTTCCGCTTCTCCCCGGCGTTGCTCCCGCCGGAAAGCCCCAGCGCCATGAGATCCTGCTTGGTAATGCCGCCGGTAGAGGTCGTTTCCTCCCCCTCTATGGTGGCTCCGGCGTTTCGCAGGGCGGCGAGAATGACCTCCGGGGTCATGCCCTCTACTCCCAGCTTGCCTTCCCGGCCGGGGGCGGACTTCCGTCGTTCCTTGCCGGGAATGTCCGGGATGTAGGCGTGCTTCAGGTATTTTCCGGGAATGGCGCTTTTGATGTGGTTGCGGATGACGAAGCCTGCCCCGTCGGAGTCCGTGAAGACGATCAAGCCCCGCTTTTCCGCCACACGGCGCAGCAGCGCCATCTGCTGCCTGTCCTTGAAAATGCCGAACCCCGCCGTTTCCAGAATGGGGGCATCCACCACCTGACTGAGGGTGTTTTTGTCGTAGCGCCCCTCTACCACAATGGCTTCCCTGATTTTAACCATTGCGCCCCTCCTGCGCCAACTGCAACAGCAGCAGCTCCAACAGGCGCTCCGGGTCGTCGTAGGATGTCTTTATCTTATAATCCGTTTCCAGCACCAGCTCCGCCGCCCGGCGGCAGAACTCCGGCGTGAACCGTCTGGCCGCCTCCATGGTCTTTCTCGCGGGATAGTCCGGGATGCCGCAGAGCCTTTGCAGGTCGGAAGCGTTTTTCCCGTTGTCCAGCAGCGTCCGCGCGGCGCTGACCCGGCGGAAGTGGTTGCCCACCGCGCCCAGAATCGCCAGCGGCTCCTGCTGCATTTTCAGCAGCTGCTGCAATTTCACCAGCGCCTGATCGAAGCGCCCGGCGCTGAGCATATCCGTCATCTGGAACACCACGGCGTCCAGCACCGGCTCGGTGACGGCGTCGATGTCGGTTTTCCGAATCTCATTTGCGCCGGAATAGGCACAGATTTTGTCAATTTCGCCGCTCAGCGCCGTCATGGTACCGCCGGTGATGTCGATGAGGTACAGGCACAGATCCGTGGAAATCCGCTTGTCCCGGGCCATAAAATGCCTTGTGACCCAGGCTGCCAGATCTTTCTGATTCTGTTTGGCAAATTCCACGATCCGCCCGGCGCCGTCGATCGCCTCCCAGAGTTTTTTCAGGCGCTTGTCCGGCTTCCAGGGGGTCGTCTCGTAGGTGAACACCACCGTGCAGTAGTCCGGGATATCCGCCAGAATTTCCGCCATCTTGTTCCGGTCGGACTCGCCCAGCTTGAATAAGTCCACCTCGTCCACCTGCACCATGGTATGCTCCGCCATCATGGGCAGGTTTTCCACGGCATCGGCGAATGTCTGCAAATCGAAGGTCTCGCTGTTCATCCGGTGGAAGTTGAAGGATTCCGTCAGCGCGTCCAGCAGCTGCTTTTTCATCTGCTCCAGATAGTGGTGCAGCAGAAAGACCTCTTCCCCATGGAAAATGTACAGCCGCCCCAAGTCCTTGCTTTTCAGCTGGGTTTTCAGTTCCTGTAAATTGCCCCCGGGGGCTGGTTTTTTTGCCATGGCTTCACCTTCTGATGGTAATGGTTCCGTCCCGGTCTGTCCGGTACACCGTGCAGCCGAAATTTTCCAGCCGCTGCAAGGTCTCCGCCGCCGGGTGTCCGTAGAGATTGTCCCTTCCTGCGCTGATGCAGACCGTCTGCGGTTGGGCAGCGGCAAGCATATCCTCGCAGGTGGAGTTTTTGGAGCCGTGATGTCCGGCAATCAGCACGTCCACCTCCGGGATTTTCCCGGCGTGGAGCAGCATCCGCTCGCCGTAGGCGCTCCGGTCTCCCGTTATGAGTATATCACAGTTTTCCGTATCAAACAAGACGCACAGGCTGTTTTCGTTTTCGCTCCTATTGGAATCGGTGGTGAAAATGTGCAGATTTGTCTTGCCGTAGGTCAAAAGCAAATCCTGTTCGGCGTATACCACCTCTGCGTTATCAGATGTCGGCATACCTTCCTCCGGTGGGAGGATGAGGATGTCCGCTTTCACCCGGCTTAAGAGATTTTCCGCCGCGCCGGTGTGATCCCGGTCGCCATGGGTCAGAATCAGGCCGTCCAGCCGGGAGATGCCCTGACTCAGGAGCGTTTCAGCGGCAATGTCCGCGGTGTCGGTGTCGCTGTCCCCGCCGCAGTCCACCATGTATGTCCGGCCTTCGCTTTGCAGCAGAATGCACTGCCCCTGCCCCACATCCAGCACCGTTATCCGGGTGCTGTCCAGCATCGGCTCTGCCCAGGATGCCAGCAGCGCCAGACACAGCCCCAGCGTGCCGCAGCAGAGCAGAACGCCCGGGCGGCGATTCCGGCTCAGGAGGAACACCAGCAGCAATACATACACGGCCACCAGCCAGATGGTAATGTAAGGGCTTCTGGTATACACCGCCGCCAGTGGAAAGCCCGCCAGTAACTTTGCGATCAGCAGAACATAGCGAATCGGCCACGCGACGATTTTTCCAAGAATCATCGCCCCGCCCGTCCAGAACGCACCCACCAGACTGACCGCCACAAGCCCATAGAAAATGAAGCTGATGACCCACAGAGTGAGCAGATTGGTCACCACGCCAACAAGACTGACGGTGCCAAAATACCATGCGCTCAGCGGCGTTGTGAAAATCATGGCGCTGAGGGTGATGGACACGGAAGCAGTAAACCAGCGAATCAACGTGGGTCTGACGCCCTTCCCTTTGCTGTCCGGGAACAGAGAAACCAGCCACTTGCGGATGCCCGGCGCAAAGAGATAAATCCCCGCCACGCTGGCCACGGACAGTTGAAAACCCACGGACGTGATGACCAGCGGGTTGCCAATCAGCATCACCACGGCGGCAAAGGCCAGCGCCGCAGGGCCGTCGTATTCCTTATTCAGCAGCAGCGCCGCCAGCATCAGTCCGCACATAATGCACGAGCGGCTGACCGATGGAGTAAAGCCCGCCACCGCCGCAAAAAGCAGCAGCGTTGGAAAACCCACAAGGGCAGTCAGAAACCGTTTCCGGAAAGTAACGGCAGTGAGCAAAGCGAACAGAATCGACACATGCAGTCCGGAAACAGCCGCCACATGGCGAATCCCGCTGATTTTCAGGCTGGTATCTACCGCATAACTCAGGCTTGTGGTATCACCCAGCAGAAGCGCCCGGGCAAAGGGCGCGGCGTCCTGCGGGATACAGGTCTGCAAAATTGCCTGAATCCGGTGCCGCAGCCGCGCAGGGATATCCCCCCAAGACGCGTCTGTATGGGGCGAAACGGAAGCCTCGTCCACCTGATACGCCAGCAGGAAAATGCCGTTGCCCGCGTGATAGGTTCTGCTTTCCTTAGGTGTAGTGGCGCGGAAACGGAACTGGCCGGAGATCATGTCCCCGGGTTCCAGCGTTTCGCTCAAATCCAGATACGCCCGAAGGCGGTACGACTTTCCTTCCAGCTGCACCGTGCCGTCCACGCCGATACCGTATGCCGTCTCGTAGCTGTAGTCCGACACCCGGATGACCGCGTTTGCCGTTTTTCCGTCCATCGTTCCGGCGGCGCTCAGGTAAAAGCCGTCATACAGGGTAAACCAGCCCATTCCCGCAGCAAAGCCAAGGAAAACCGCGGCAACCCGCCGGAACCAGATGTACTTTCTCCCCGCAATCGCCGTCAGAAGCGTCAGCACCCCTCCCGCGACTGCCAGAGCAATCCGCGCACTTCCCGTAATAACATACGCGCACAGGCAGCAGGCCGCGCCGAAGCCCAGAGAAAACCATACCAGTTTACGCATCCTGCCGCCTCCTTATCGTTGGAAAAGGCGCCGCCTTTGCGGCAGCGCCTTTCTTATTACTTCAATTTGGAAACCACGTAATCGTCCACGATGGCGAGGGCGTTGTCCACCTTGGTGACGTCCTTGCCGCCGCCCATGGCGGAGTCAGGCTTGCCGCCGCCGGAGCCGCCGCAGACCTTGGTGACGGACACGGAGGTATCCTTTCCGTTGCTGCTCAGCCGCAGCACATCCGGGAAAAAGCCCTCCTCCGTCTTTTTGCCGGAGTAGGTATCGCTGGTGGTCAGCAGATCTTCAAAATCGCCGAGCTTTCTGAATGAGGAACGGTCCAGCTCCTCTGGATGCAGGATCATGTGGTTCATCGCCTCCTTTGTCTGCATTGTACCGAAAATGGCCGCCGGTTGGAAGAAAGAAAATGTGGGTAAGTCTGCACAAATTTATACAGTTTTTCCTGGTTATGGCTGTCCGAAATATGGATAGGAAACATTTTTTTGATTTTATGGTGCGTTTTTTTGCATCTTTGTACGGGCCATTGACTATCCTCTGTCTTCTGCTTATCATTTATATACCCTATTGGTTTATTGGAGGAAGACATATGTATAAGAACCGAAAGCTAATCCTTGGCGTGGCGCCAACTAGACGAGATTATTTTACCAATGAGACCGTGG
>ERZ825159.3571-NODE-3571-length-10941-cov-2.492835_pt1 | contig 10941 bp, 15 predicted proteins | sample MGYA00519932_ERZ825159 | MGnify/ENA primary metagenome ERZ825159 (study PRJEB31778, sample SAMEA3449191) | human gut metagenome | biome: human gut; feature: human-associated habitat; material: faeces | place: United Kingdom | collected 2010/2012 ...
GGCCGCCTGCATCACGCGTTGGAGCGGCACATTGTGCTCGCGGGCAAGGCGGGCGCAGTCCTCGTACTCGGGCGCTGCACGCTCGCTGCCGTCGGGCAGGGTTGCCACTTTAACGGACACCTCGCCCCATGGCGTCGTTACGCGCTCAAAGCGGCGTGGTAGGCAAACGCGCTCCATAACCTGGCGGCGAATGCCATTGGTCGTGGTCTCCAAAAAGACAATCGTCTGCAGGCGCTCGATATCCTCGTGGGTACAGATTACCTGCAGCTGCCAGCCGGGACGGCCCTTCTTGCAATAGAGGGGCAGCCAATGCACCTCGCGCGCACCGGCCTCGCGCAGGCGGTCGGCGGCGTAGGCGAGCACCTCGGGCGATGCGTCGTCGATATCGCATTCCAGCTTGACGATGGTCTCGGGCGCATCGGTCTCGCGGGACAGCGGAGATTTGCTATCGCATGGCATACGGTCCGGCTCCTTTCCGCACGGGCTCGTTTTGTTCACCCAAACGCTAACACATCGCGGGCGGCGTGGGGGCGGCGTCATGGGATGGGCGGGACTTTTGCCCGTCGCGGACGTCGGCGTGCGCCGGGATCGTCCTCGCCCCTATCCAAACGTGTACGGCAGCCTCCAAACACGTCATTTTTTGCAGCTTTTGGAGGCTGACGTACACGTTTTGAGGCAGGGTCGATGTCGTGCGGCAGCCCTTGCGCGCCGCCTGCCCTTTCCAGTCGGTTTCGACTTGTGGCGTTCCCGGCGCGCCAGGGGTCGCGCCATTACAATGGAGCGGATTCGCTTGACGCAAAGGAGCTGCCATGTCTGCTTGCCCGCTGGTCGATTGCCACACCCACACCTCGTTTTCGGACGGCCATGCCTCCTTTGAGGAAAACGTTCGCGCCGCCGCGGCGGCTGGCTGTCGGGTCATGGTCTCGACCGACCACCTCACCTTGCCCGCCAGCATGGATGCCAACTGCGAAGTGCAGGTTACTGAGGGCGACCTGCCGGCACATCGTCTGGCTTTTGAGGATGCTCGCAAGCTTGCCGCGCAGATTGCGCCGGAGCTCAGCTTTATCTATGGCTTTGAATGCGATTGGTACGAGGGCTGCGAGCCTTTGGTTGAGCGCTGGTCCCAGGGCGCCGTCGTACTCCTGGGCAGCGTGCATTGGATTGGCAACCCAGGCGATATTGCGGCAGGTGCTGCGGGCACGGCGGGGACGGAGGACGTCGCTCGTCCTGATACACCCGATTCCCTTTGCGGTTGGATCGACGATGACACCAACCTGCATGTTTGGGAAAACTTAGACGTACGCGGCGTGTGGGAGCGCTATGTCGATGACTGGTGCCGCGCCTGCGAGAGCCCGCTCAACTTTGATGTAATGGCTCACCCCGACCTGGTCATGCGCTTTTCGAAAGAGGGCTTTGCGCCCGATTTTGACCCGACGCCGTTTTGGGAGCAGATGGCCGAATGCGCCCACGATACGGGTCGCCGCGTTGAGGTCTCGACCGCCGCGCCGCGCAAGGGCCTCGACGACTATTACCCCTCGACGGGGCTTTTGCGTTGCTTCGCCCACGCCGAGGTGCCGATTACTTTTGGCTCGGACGCACACCGCGCCTGCGACATCTGCTGGAATATCCGCGAGGCCCAGACCCACGCCTACGACTGCGGCTACCGAACCTTCGATATCCCCCACCCCACCGGCGAATGGGAATCCACGCCCCTCGCCTAAGACTAGCCGTTAGGGACGTTCTTAAACGACTAGTGGCGGCGGGCGTTGAGCTCGCCGGCCAGTTCGTCGAGGGTGATGCCGTAGCGCTCGAGCGTCACGAGCAAGTGGTAGATCAGGTCGCCGGCCTCGTAGCGGATGTGATCGTGATCGTTATCCTTGCAGGCCATGATCACCTCGCTCGCCTCCTCGGCAAGCTTCTTGAGCAGCTCGTCCTCGACATCGGTCAGCAGGCGGGCGGTATAGCTCTCCTCCAGCGACGCGTCGCGACGGCCACGAATCACCTCGGCCAGCCCCGTCAGCGTCTCGCCAATGTTTCCCGGCTGCACGTTAGCTGTTCTGACTCCCATGGTTATTTCCTCTCGTTACTGCAGCGTAAAGTAATTACCGGTCTCATCGAACCGAGGCTTTGCGCCCTTTTTCTCAAAGAACTCAACGATGACGGCATGGGCCTCATCGAGCCTTTCCTTCTCGGCCTCGAGCCAAAGCGACTGCGCCCCGCAGGCATCGGTCAGGTGCACGCGGCACGGCACGCCCACGCGGAGGAGCTCGGCGTTGCAGTCAGCGACTTCGAACGGCGTCACGACCTTCATCGTGTTTCCCCCTTTACGTGCTTAAAGAAGCAGGTACGGTTGCCGGTATGGCAGGCAGGACCCGGCGAGTCGACCTTGACCAGCAGCGTATCGCTATCGCAGTCGGCCCAGAGCTCCTTGACCTCCTGCATGTTGCCGCTCGTCGCGCCCTTGTTCCAGAGCTCCTGGCGGCTGCGGCTCCAAAACCACGTGGTGCCAGTCTTGAGCGTCAGCCCCACCGACTCCTCGTTCATCCAAGCAACCATAAGCACCTCGCCGGTGTCATATTGCTGAACCACACAAGGAATCAGCCCGTTGGCGTCGTATTTAAGCTCGGACGCAGTTGTCACTTGCTCCATTTAAAAATCCAATCTGACAGGGATGCCCTGGCTGGCCATATACTCTTTGACTTCGCGAATGCTGAAGGTTCCAAAGTGAAAGACGCTGGCCGCCAGCACGGCGTCGGCTTCGCCCTCGATCACGCCCTCGGCAAAATGCTCGAGCGTGCCCACGCCGCCGCTCGCGATGACGGGGATCGGCACCGTACGTGCCACGGCGCGGGTGAGTGCCAGGTCAAAGCCGGCCTTGGTGCCGTCGCGGTCCATGCTGGTCAGCAAGACCTCGCCGGCGCCGCGGCGAGCCGCCTCCTCGGCCCACGCCACCGCGTCGATACCCGTGGCATTGCGGCCTCCCGCGGTAAAGACCTCCCACTTGTCGGCATCCGGCTGCCCAGGCAGGCCGACGCGCTTGGCATCGATCGCCACGACCACGGCCTGGCTGCCAAACGCCGCGGCAGCTTGGCTGATCAGCGATGGGTCGCGCACAGCGGCAGAGTTGAGCGATACCTTGTCGGCACCGGCCGCCACCATCGTTCGCATGCCCGCAAGGTCGCGAAAGCCACCGCCCACGGCGTAGGGAATGGCGAGCTCCTCGGCCGCATGCGCCGCCATCTCGATGGTCGTCGCACGGTTGTCGCTCGTGGCAGTGATGTCCAGGAACACGACCTCGTCCGCACCCTCGCGATCGTAGGCACGGGCAAGCTCCACCGGATCGCCCGCATCGCGCAGGCTCACAAAGTTGACGCCCTTGACCACGCGGCCGTCCTTAACGTCCAGGCAGGGAATGACGCGTTTGGTAAGCATGGGCTACTCCTCCCCTCGCGCGGCGGCCAACGCCTGTACCAGCGTAAAGTTGCCCTCGTAGAGCGCGCGACCGGTGATGGCGCCCTCAATAGCGCCCTCGCCCACCGCGGCGAGCGCACGGATATCGTCGAGCGTCGAGATGCCGCCCGACGCCACAACGGGAAAGCCCGCGACCTCGGCCACATGGCGATATGCTGCCACGTCGATGCCCGTCTGCATACCGTCGCGCGCGATATCGGTATACACCAGATGTTTAAAGCCCAGCTCCGTGAGCTGCGCCACGGCATCGTCGAGCGCCACACCCGCACCGTCGCGCCAACCGTTCACCTTGACCTGGCCGTTACGGGCGGCAATATCTGCCACCAGCAGCTCGCCAAAGCCTTGGGCCGCCACCTCGGCAAAACCCGGCTCAGTCACCAGCACGGTGCCCAGCGCAATGCGACGCGCGCCGCAGCCGGCCAGCTCGTCGATGCGCGCGAGCGAGCGAACGCCGCCGCCCACGTCCACGGACAGGCCGTCGACGCCGCAGATAGCCTTAATCGCCGCCGAGTTGGCAGCGCACGCGTCCTCGTCCTCGCCAAAGGCAGCGGACAGGTCGACGACATGCACCCAGTTCGCGCCCTGCTCGGCAAACGAGCGGGCGACGGCGCCGGGGTCGTCGGAATATACCTTGCAGCGGCTGCGGTCGCCGCGCTCCAGGCGCACGACCTTGCCGCCGATCAAATCGATTGCAGGAAACAGGATCATCGGCCAACCTCCTCGACGATGTTGACGAAGTTCTTAAGGATGCGCTGACCAAGCGCGGAGGATTTCTCGGGATGGAACTGGCAACCCCACACGTTGCCATGACGCGCGATGCACGGGAAGCTCCGCGTGTAGTGCGTGCACGCCAAAACATCAGCGGCATCGGCGTCGTCGGCCACCGCGTAGCTGTGGGTGAAGTACATGTTGGCGCCCTCGGCAAAACCGGCGAGCAACGGATCGGCCGCACCGGCGGGCGTCATGCGCACCTGGTCCCAGCCCACGTGCGGGACCTTCAGACGGCTCGACTCCAGGTGCGTGCACGAGCCACGCATGATGCCCAGGCCATCGACCCAGGGACCACCGGCCTGCTCGGAGGCATCGTCGTCCGCGTCCGCGTCCTCGTTCGCAGGCACGCCCTCGTTGCCGCGCTCAAAAAACAGCTGAAGGCCCAGGCAGATGCCGAGCAGCGGAGTTCCGGCGGCAACGGCATCGAGCACGGCCACCTCCTCGCCGCTCTGACGCATAAAGGCGATCGCGTCATAGAACGCACCCACGCCCGGGATGACCAGGCCGTCGGCGTTGCGGATCTGCTCCGGATCGTCCGACGTGCAGGCGGCAGCACCGGCGCGCGCAAGCCCGCGCACGACGCTCGACAAGTTGCCCTTGTGGTAGTCGACCACCACGATCTTCGGTTCGCCCACGCGACCCCTCCACTTCTCATCATCCAAAACCACCACAAAGAGGACAGGCATCTTCGTGGTGGTTTTACCCTTGTGACGGTTACAGCGAGCCCTTGGTGCTGGGGATACCCTGCACGCGGGGATCGAGTTCGCAGGCGCGGCGCATCGTGCGGCAGGCACAGCAGCAGGCGGATCAGGTGTTCGCCGAGTTGGATCAGCTCCGGAAACAGCAGCAGCGCGCCGACTATCAGACCGTGAACGACGGCAAGGCCGATGTGCGCCGCCGCCTGAAGGAGGCGGAGGCGGCGCTGCACCAGCATGACGAGGCGGCGGAGCCTATTCCCGCGCCCAGCCGGCCCATCGCCGCAGGCGACACGGTGGAGCTGGCCGGTGTCCGGACGGCGGCCGCGGTGCTGGCAGTCAACGGCGATGGCACCCTGCTTTTGCAGGCGGGGAAGATGAAGATGACCGTGAAGGCGTCCCAGGTGCGGCTGCTGGAGACGGCGGAGGAGATCGCCGAGAAGAAAAAGCAGGCGGCCAAGTCCCGCGCCGGCGGCAGCGGCGGCACGGTGCAGATCAGCACCGGCGCACGGGCCTCCGCCGAGCTGGATATCCGAGGGCTGGAAACGCTGGAGGCCGAGAGCGTGGTGGAGAACTATCTGGACGCGGCGCAGCGCTCCAAACTGGGTACCGTCACCATTATCCACGGCAAGGGCACCGGCGCACTGCGTGCCGCCGTACACCAGATGCTGAAGAAGAACAGGGCTGTTAAGAGCTTCCGTCTGGGCCGCTACGGCGAGGGCGAGGCCGGCGTGACAGTGGTGGAGCTGAAGTAAGGCGGAGAGTTTGTATAATTCGACGAATTATTCAGGGAATTCCACAGGGGGTGGTACAAATTTCGTATCAATGCCCATTGAAATGGAGCGGTATTTTCGCTATAATAGACACGATGGGAGTTATGTTTTTCACCATTTCGGAAAAAATTGTGGTATAAGGAGTGCTATTCCATGTATACACGGGAAATCACTGTCAAGAATGAAGTCGGTCTGCACGCCAGACCCGCTACCTACTTTATCCAGAAGGCCAACGAGTTCAAGAGCGGCATCTGGGTGGAGAAGGAGGAGCGCCGCGTCAATGCCAAGAGCCTGCTGGGTGTGCTGAGCCTGGGTATCGTGCAGGGCACTGCCATTACGCTGATCGCGGACGGCGTCGATGAGAAGGAGGCCGTGGACGCACTGGTCGACCTGATCGAGAACCAGATCGGCGAATAAAGCTGTCAGACTATGAAAAACCGGCCATGCGCATAAGCGCATGGCCGGTTTTTTGCCAACCTGCTCCGGACATGGGGTATTCAATCAAAGTATTTATTAAAAACTTAAAAAGTGGTTTTCATTGGATTGCCGTAAAGGCTTGCCCCAAGGTTCTCATGATAAGCCCGGCATAAATCTCCTGCGTCATGTTCCCTCTTTTTCGGCTTCTTTTAGTTTTCGGCCTTGGTCTCACAGTACAGGCAGCGGTAGGTGCGCGTGCTCTCTTCGGTCAGCGTGAAGACCTGCGGCAGCTCCTGCTCAACGGAGGTGATGCAGCGGGGATTCTTGCAGCGGATGACGTTGGTGATGCGCTCGGGCAGCTTGAGCTGGCGCTTTTCGATGCGCTCGCCGTCCTTGATGATGTTGACGGTGATGCCGGGGTCGACATAGCCGATGACGTCCCAGTCAAGGTCGAGCACCTGATCGATCTTGATGATGTCCTTGCGGCCGAGCTTGCCGCTGGAAACGTTCTTGAGCAGCGCGACAGAGCAGTCGAGCTTGTCAAGGCCGAGGATGTTGTAGAGCTCCATCGCCTTGCCGGCGGAGATATGGTCGATAACGATACCGTTGGAAATAGCGTCGATGATCATGTGTAAGTCCCTCCCTTATTCAATACCAAGCAGCTTGAGGATGAGCGCCATGCGGATGAAGCGGCCGTTGCGGACCTGCTTGAAGTAGCAGGCGCGGGGATCATCGTCCACGGCAACGGAGATCTCGTTCACGCGCGGCAGCGGGTGCAGGATGCAGAGATCCTTCTTGGCGCTGCGCAGCTTCTCCGGGGTGAGGATGTAGCTGTCCTTCAGGCGGAGGTAGTCCTCCTCGTTGAAGAAGCGCTCGCGCTGCACGCGGGTCATGTAGAGAATGTCGAGCTCGGGCATGACGGCTTCGAGGTCGGTCGTCTGCTCGTAGGGGATGTTGTTCTTCTTGAGCGCCTCGCTCTTCACGTAGCTGGGGAGCTTGAGCTCCTCGGGGGAAATGAGGACGATCTTGATGCCGGTGTAGCGGCTCAGGGCGCTGATGAGGGAGTGGACGGTGCGGCCGAACTTGAGGGCGCCGCAGAAGCCCACGGTCAGGTCGTTGAAGCGCCCCTTTTCACGGTTGATGGTGAGAAGGTCGGTCAGCGTCTGGGTCGGGTGGTTGTGACCGCCGTCGCCCGCGTTGATGACGGGGACCTCGGAGTGCATGGAGGCGACCAGCGGCGCGCCCTCCTTGGGGTGACGCATGGCGATGATGTCAGCATAGCAGCTGACGGTGCGCACCGTGTCGGAAACGCTCTCGCCCTTGGCGGCGGAGGAGCTGCTTGCTTCCGATCTCCAGCACCTTGCCGCCGAGACCGAGCATCGCGGACTCAAAGCTCAGGCGCGTGCGGGTAGAGGGCTCAAAGAAGAGCGTTGCGAGGATCTTGCCGTCGCACTTGTGTGCGTAGGCGTCGGGATGGTCGATGATGTCGTTGGCCGTGGCGACCATATCGTCGATCTCCTGGGGGGTCAGCTGCAAAATGTCGATCAAATGCTCCATGTTAGTTCTTTCCTCCGATCCAAGATTCATCCGACGGGTCGTTGCGGAACTGAATGAGACGCGCAACGTCCTCGGGGCGGATATAATTTTGCTTCGCCGCTACGTCGGCGATGACGTCAAAGTTGGTCAGGCTGTGGTTCTTCACGTTGGCGGCGGCGAGGCGGTCAAGGCCCTTCTGCATACCGTAGGTGAAGATGCTCGCAACGCCCAGCACCTCCGCGCCCGCTTCGCGCAGGACGTTCACAACGTCCAGAACGCTGCCGCCGGTGGAGATGAGGTCCTCGATGACGACGACCTTCTGGCCCGGCTCAAGGCGGCCCTCGATCTGGTTCTGGCGGCCGTGGTCCTTGCTGGAGGAGCGCACATAGCCCATGGGAAGGCCCATCATGTGGCCGACGATGGCGGCGTGGGCGATGCCCGCCGTGCTCGTACCCATCAGCACCTCCACATCGGGATAGTCGGCGCGAATGATCTCGCACAGCGCACTTTCCACCTGCGTGCGCACCTCGGGTGCGGTCAGGATCAGGCGGTTGTCGCAGTAGACGGGACTCTTGATGCCGCTGGCCCAGGTGAAGGGCTCGTTCGGGCGAAAGAATACTGCGCGGATGGAGAGCAATCCCTCCGCAATGCTGCGTTCCAAATGCTCCATTTCCATCTCTTCTCCTTTCAAAATGTCAGTTTGTTGATAGAATTAGCGTTTCCAATGCTTCCGGGGTTTCGGCGATTTGGTCGGCGCCGGCGGCGGTGAGTTCTTCGCGGCTGCCGTAGCCGTAAAGCACGCCGATCACGTCGAGCCCCGCAAGATGCGCGCCGATGACGTCGTGCTCGCGGTCGCCGACCATGACGGCGCGGGAAAGATCGTCGCAGCCGGCTGCCTTGAGCGCGGCTTTTACGACGTTCACCTTTTTTCCCGCTTCCTTGTCGCCCTCGGGTGCGCCGCAGATGGCGTCGAAATAGGGTGCAAGACCGAAGTGCTCCAGAATGCACTCAGCCATGGTGTCGAGCTTCGACGTGGCAACGAAGAGGCGCTTGCCCTCGTTTTTGAGATGCGCGAGCAGCGTGGGAATGCCGGGGTAGGGGGCGTTGTCGAGCCAGCCGTCCTGCTGATAGTATTCGCGGAATTTTGCGACCGCGGCGTCGACATCCTCTGCGCGCACGAAGCGTGCGAAGGTCTCGCTGAGCGGCGGGCCGACGAAGAACGACAGCTCGCGCCAGTCGCGCTCGATGCCAAATGCGCGCAGGGCATACTGCCCGGCCTTCATGATGCCAGGCCCGGAGTCGGTCAGCGTGCCGTCCAAATCAAATAAGATGATGTCGCAGTGCATGGTTTAGCCCACGAACTCGCTGACGCAGCGGCGATAGGCTGCGACAGGATCCTCCGCCTGCGTGATGGGGCGGCCGACGACGATGTAGTCCGAGCCGATCTCGCGCGCCTTTGCGGGCGTGGTGATGCGCACCTGGTCGTCCGCCTTTGCGTCAGCAAAGCGGATGCCGGGGGTGACGGTGAGAAAGTTCTTCGTGCAGGTCTCGTGGATGCGGCCGGCTTCAAGCGGGGAGCAGACCACGCCGTCGAGCCCGGCGAGCCTTGCGTTTTTGGCATAGTCGATGACCACATTCTCAAGCGGGGCGTGAATGCCGATTTCTTCCTCCATGCTCTGCTGGCTGGTGGAGGTGAGCTGCGTGACAGCGATGAGGAGCGGGCGCGTACCATCCACGCGGGTGAGTCCCTCAAGCGCAGCGCTCATCATGGCGCGCGTACCTGCGGCGTGGAGGTTGACCATATCCACATTGAGGGAGGAGAGCACGGCCATGGCCTTTTTCACGGTATTGGGGATGTCGTGCAGTTTGAGATCGAGGAAGATCTTGTGGCCGCGGGCCTTGATCTCGCGCACGATCGCGGGGCCTTCGGCGTAGAAAAGCTCCATGCCGATCTTCACAAAGGGCTTTTCGCCGGTGAAGCGGTCAAGAAACGCGAGGGTCTTTTCCTTACTGTCAAAATCCAGCGCAATGATAACGTCCTTACTCATGGTGGGCACCTCCTATGATGTCGTTCAAATCGTTGATGTTGTATTTCTGCATGACGCGGGGCAGGTCCTCGACGATGCGGCGGCAGGCGAAGGGATCGACAAGGTTGGCAGCGCCTACCTCGACCGCCGTTGCGCCCGCGAGCATCAGCTCAATGACGTCCTCGGCGCTCATCACGCCGCCGAGACCGACGACGGGGATGCGCACCGCTTCGTAGACCTGCCAGACCATGCGCACGGCGAGCGGGAAGATCGCGGGGCCGGACATACCGCCCGTGCTGTTGGCAAGAAGCGGCTTTCTCGTTTTGAGATCGAGCCGCATGCCCATCACGGTGTTGATGAGGCTGATGCCGTCCGCGCCTGCGTCCTCGCAGGCCCTGGCAATGTCCGCAATGCTTGTGACGTTGGGCGAGAGCTTGACAATGATGGGCTTTTTGACCGCGTCCTTCACCGCGCGCGTGACCGCTGCGGCAGCCTTCGGGTCAGTGCCGAAGCTCATGCCGCCGCCGTGGACGTTGGGGCAGGAGATGTTCACCTCAAGCCAGCCAACCTGCGGACAGGTGTCGAGCTTCTGGCAGACCTCGACGTATTCATCGAGCGAAAAGCCGCTGACATTTGCCATGACAGGCTTGCGGAAAACGCGCGCGAGCTTGGGAAGCTCCTCGGCGATAACCGCGTCCACGCCGGGGTTCTGAAGGCCCACGGAGTTGATCATACCGCCGGGGATCTCGGCCATGCGGGGCGCGGGATTGCCGGGCCAGGGCTCAGCTGCGCAACCCTTGGTGGTGATGGCGCCCAGCTGGGAAACATCAAAGAAGTTCTGGAACTGCCAACCGTAGCCAAAGGTACCGGCTGCGGTGTTGATGGGGTTCTGCATCTTGACGCCGCCGAAATCGACGGCCATGTTCACGGTACCCACTAGAAGACCACCACCTTGGAAGCATCGAACACGGGGCCGCACATGCAGGCGCCCTTCATACCGTCGACCGTCTCGACATTGCAGGTGTTGCAGGCGCCAAAGCCGCAGCTCATCATGCGCTCGAGCGACACCTCGCAGTACGCGCCGGCCTCGGCAGCAGCGGCGGCGACCTTCTTCATCATGACGGCGGGGCCGCAGCTGGCGACGTAGTCGTAGCCGCCCTCGCCGAGCAGCTCGGCTGCCGGGTCGGTGCAAAAACCGTGCGTGCCCAGCGTGCCATCGTCGGTGCACACGTTAACCGTGGCGCCCAGCGC
>ERZ825159.3583-NODE-3583-length-10922-cov-3.441428_pt1 | contig 10922 bp, 9 predicted proteins | sample MGYA00519932_ERZ825159 | MGnify/ENA primary metagenome ERZ825159 (study PRJEB31778, sample SAMEA3449191) | human gut metagenome | biome: human gut; feature: human-associated habitat; material: faeces | place: United Kingdom | collected 2010/2012 ...
TCAAGTTATTAAATTTTTTATGATAGACATTCTCTCCAACCCTAGCCACTTTGGTTTTGGTATGAATTATTTTGCAATCAGTTTACCCTATCTAAATTCGCGGTGATTGCTCCGCTACACACTATATCTTGATTCTGTCATTATCTAATAAATATCTACTATATTTATCTCTAAATTATTTGATATAACTAATTTTTTGTTTGTAAATTCAAAAATTTTATTATATTAAGCTTGTGATACTTTCACAAATCTTACCACAACTTTCTTCCATATAATTCCTATTATAAATGTTTGAACTGGTATCATAAGAACAGCTTTCATTATACGAGTAGGAAGTAAGGCTATATATCCTTTCCCCATTAATATAGATAACCATAAAGTATCTAAACCTAAGTTTATAACAAGACATACAGTTAAAACTGCGCCTATTATTCTAGGCCATGTCTTTGGCTTATTGTATAAGAATACTCCATAAACTATCCCTGTTAAAAATGCTGTTATTGTGAATCCTGGGAAAAATGATCCTGTTGGGAATAATGCAACTCCTAATAAATCTCCTATAGCATAAGCTACACCAGCACTTAATGGTCCATACATCATTCCTATTATGGCAATTGGTAAGAACCCAAATCCTATTCTAACTATTTGTATATTTATAGAACAGAATCTTGTTAAAATAACTTCTATTGCTATTAACAAACTAATTTGTATTAATTTTTTTACATCAAATTTATTATCCATAAATTTCCTCCTGTTCTAGCTAGACACATTTCATATTATTTATGTGTGTGGAGGTATTAAAAATGATAATTACTTTTTATATTTTTTATGCTGCTTTTATCACTAATTAATATAGTCTACCTATATAATCTAAATAACTATTAAACTAAATAAATATATTATATTTATTTAAAAATAAGTAAATTCAATATGTTAGTATATTTACCATATTTTTGTCTAACTTCATAATGTCATTAGAATTGTCATAAATGAATTGAAATTTTCTTAAATGCTTTTATCTTATTGTCATTAAAAATACATGATAGATATAAAAGTATTTTGTGGTAATTATCCTAACAATTATATATAAATTATATCATAAATAAATACTACTTGTATTGTTAAATAAACTTATATTTCATATGTTAAATAATTCCGTTTAATATTTACTACAACAAAAAAAGTAACTTAATTATTAAACTAAGTTACTTTTTCTAAATTATTTTCTTCTTGTGTTAGCTTTTTCTATATTAATTTTATTACCTTTTATTTTTATGTTTTTCATTTTATCTAAAACTTTTTTAGCATTTTCTTTTGGAACTTCAACAAATGTATATTTGTCATATATATCTATTGTTCCAACTAATTTACCTGGTATTCCAGCTTCTCCAGCTATAGCTCCAACTATATCTTTAGCTTGAACTCTTTGATTCTTACCAACATTTATAAATAATCTTACCATTCCAGCTTCAGCATTTCTACCACGTTTTCTATCTCTACGTCCTTTTCTTCCTGACTCTTCTTTATAGCTTGATTTTTCTTCTACTATTTCTTCTTTTTCTTCATCACCTAAAGCTAATTTAACAAGAGCAGCTGCTATTTCTATAGCTTCTAATCCTTCTTCTTCACAAAGATTTTCTATCCATTGAGTTTGTTTTGATAAGTTGCTATCTTTTATAGTTTCTTTAACTTGTTTGAAGAATGCACTTACTTTTTTCTCTTCAACATCAGCTATTGTTGGTATGTCATGTCTAACTAATTTACATTTAGTATATCTTTCGATATCTTTCATTTTTCTTATTTCTTTACCAAATACGAAACTGAATGATATACCTTCTCTACCTGCACGACCAGTTCTACCGATTCTGTGTACATAATATTCTTCGTCTTGTGGTAAGTCATAGTTAAATACCATTTCAACATCATCAACGTCTATACCTCTAGCTGCAACATCTGTAGCAACAAGTATATCTATTGTACCTTGTCTGAATTTATCCATAACTATATCTCTTTGAGTTTGTTTTAAATCTCCGTGAAGAGCATCTGCAAAGTATCCTCTTGCTTGTAATTCACTAACTAACTCATCAGAACCTCTTTTTGTATTACAGAATACTACAGATAATTTAGGATTATATACATCTATTAATCTACATAATACTTCTAATTTATTAGCTCTTCTAGTTTCTATATAATATTGTTTTATGTTTGGTACAGTTAATTCTTTTCTTACTATTTTTATTAATTCAGGATCATCTTGGTATTTTTTAGTTAATTCTAATATTTCTTTTGACATTGTAGCTGAGAAGAAAGTCGTTTGTCTTTCAGCTGGTGTTTGTTCTAATATTAACTCAATATCTTCTCTGAATCCCATATCTAGCATTTCATCAGCTTCATCAAGAACTAACATTTTTACATCGTCCATTTTTAAAGTTCTACGATTTATATGGTCTATAACACGCCCTGGTGTTCCTATAACAACTTGTACTCCGCTCTTTAATGATTTTATTTGTCTATCTATTGGTTGCCCACCATAAACTGGAAGAGTTTTTATTCCACTTTTATATTTCCCTAATTTTCTCATTTCACTAGATACTTGGATAGCAAGTTCTCTAGTTGGACATAATACTACTGCTTGTACAGATTTTTTATTTGGATCTACCATATCTAATACTGGTATAGAGAAAGCTGCAGTTTTTCCTGTTCCTGTTTGTGCTTGTTCTATAACATCTTTTCCAGTTAATATTACTGGTATAGATTGCGCTTGTATTGGAGATGGTTCTTCAAATCCTAGTTCCGCTACTGATCTTTTTATCTCATCACTTATTGGTAAATCTTCAAATTTTATTATATTCATAAATTATTTATTTCCTTTCCGTTATCATAAATATTAACTTTTCTATTATATAGTTTATTTCAATATTATGCAATTATATTTTTACCTAAAAAGAAGGTCCTATTCAGCTAATAACTTATTTTATCATTAGTTGAATAAAACCTTATATAATATGTATGTAATTTTTTTATTATGCTAAATACATAAAGTATAAAGTACTTATATAAATTATATACACTACCAATAATAATATACCTTGTAGTCTATAAATCTTTCCACTTTTAATTGTAGGAAGTATTAATGTTAATAGAAGTATTATCATAAATATGAAATCAACCTTTATATTTTGTGCTAATATTGGTAAATCATTTATTAATGATGAAAATCCTATAACTGAAGAGATATTTAATATATTTGCTCCTAGTATATTTCCAACAGATATACCATGATGTTTCTTTTTTATAGCAGTTAATGAAGATACTAACTCTGGTAAAGAAGTTCCAAGTGCTATAACTGTTAAACTAACTATCCCCTGTGGAATACCTATAAAATCTGCTATTTTCACACCATTATCTACTAATAATCGTGAACCGACTACCATCATTATTAAACCAAGTATAAATAAAAGCCCTATTTTTAAATTTTCATGCTTACTCGATTTTTTATTACCACAGTAGTTTAACTCTAATTTTTCATTTGACTTACTTTGATTTGATACACTTTTAATATTCGAATACATATAAATTGATAGTAATCCTAGTAATAATATTCCATCTATCCTATTTATAGATCCATTTATACCTAGAGTTATCAATGATATGACAGAAACTAATAAAATAATTGATTTTGAAGAAAACATCTTCTTATCTACCTTAAATGGACTTATTAATGCTACTAGTCCTAAAATCAAACCTGTGTTACATATTATAGACCCTACCGCATTACCTAAACTCATCGTTGTATGATTATCGATAGATGCAAAAACAGAAACTGTTAACTCTGGAAGTGTTGTTGCAAAACTTACTATAGTCGCTCCTAATATTAATTCTGATATTCCAGTCTTCTTTCCTATTTTTACTGTACAGTCTATAAATATATCTGCTCCTTTGCTAATTAAAATAAACCCTACTAGAAATAAAATTATTACCACAGTCATCTTATCCCCCCTATTTTATAGGTATTCAAAATCTAAATCTTTATGATATAAAATAAAATTTTAAATTTTTTAGCATTTTTTAGAAAAAAGTGTTTAAGGAATTATTTGGCGGGTATTTAATTAATATAACAAAATAATATATTCTTTCCCTTAAAATACAAATATTTTGACAGTAGATTTTTGTATACAATATACTACATTTGTGCTAGAATATATTTGTTGTAAGTTATAAACTATAAATAAAATTTCAATTATAAATTTCAACATATTTTAATTAATTATTATTTACAAAAATAGTAATAAATACTTTTAGGAGGATGTCTCATGAACGCATGGCAAGGTTTTAAAACTGGAAAATGGACTAAAGAAATAGACGTTAGAGGATTTATCCAAGCTAACTACACTCCATATGAAGGAGATGCTTCTTTCTTAGCTGGTGCTACTGAAAACACTAAAGTACTATGGGAAGAAGTAATGGAATTATTTAAAAAAGAAAGAGAAAATGGTGGAACATTAGACGTTGATACAAAAACTGTATCTGCTATAGATGCTTATGCTCCAGGTTATATAGATAAAGATTTAGAAACAATAGTTGGTTTACAAACTGATGCACCTTTAAAAAGAGCTATAATGCCAGAAGGTGGTATAAGAATGGTTGAGACTTCTTGTAAAGCTTACGGATTCGAATGTGATCCACAAGTAAGTGAAATATTCACTAAATACAGAAAAACTCACAACCAAGGTGTATTCGATGCTTACACTACTGAAATGAGAGCTGCTAGAAAATCAGGTATAATAACTGGTTTACCAGATGCTTACGGTAGAGGTAGAATAATAGGTGACTACAGAAGAGTTGCTTTATACGGTGTTGATAGATTAATAGAAGATAAAATGCAACAAAAACTTTCTTTAGAAGTTTCTTGCATGGACGAAGATGTAATAAGATTAAGAGAAGAATTATCTGATCAAATAAAAGCTTTAGAAGCTTTAAAAAGAATGGGTGAAAGCTACGGATTTGATATATCAAAACCAGCTACTAACTCAAGAGAAGCTGTACAATGGTTATACTTCGCTTACTTAGCAGCTATAAAAGATCAAAATGGTGCTGCAATGAGTATCGGTAGAACTTCTACTTTCTTAGATATATACTTCGAAAGAGATTTAAAAGCTGGATTAATAACTGAAGAAGAAGTTCAAGAATTAATGGACCACTTCGTTATGAAATTAAGAATGGTTAAATTCTTAAGAACTCCAGATTACAATGATTTATTCTCAGGTGACCCAACTTGGGTAACAGAATCAATAGGTGGACAAGGTATAGATGGTAGAACATTAGTAACTAAAAACTCATTCAGGGTTTTAAATACTCTTTACACTCTTGGACCATCACCAGAACCAAACTTAACAGTACTTTGGTCTAACCACTTCCCACAAGGATTCAAAGATTTCTGTTCTCAAGTATCAATAGATACAAGTTCAGTTCAATATGAAAACGACGACTTAATGAGACCATACTGGGGAGATGACTACGGAATAGCTTGTTGTGTATCTGCAATGAAAATAGGTAAACAAATGCAATTCTTCGGAGCTAGAGTTAACTTAGCTAAAACATTATTATACGCTATAAACGGTGGGGTTGATGAAAAATCAGGTGCTCAAGTAGGACCAAGATTCGAACCAATAACTTCTGAATACTTAGATTACGATGAAGTAATGGCTAGATTCGAACCATTCACTGATTGGTTAGCTAACTTATATGTAAATACATTAAACATAATCCACTACATGCATGATAAATATTCATATGAAGCTTTAGAAATGGCTTTACATGATAGAGATGTATTTAGAACTATGGCTTGTGGTATAGCTGGTCTTTCAGTTTGTGCTGACTCTTTATCAGCTATAAAATACGCTAAAGTTAAAACTATAAGAAATGAAGAAGGCGTAGCAGTTGACTTCGAAATAGAAGGAGACTATCCAAAATACGGAAACAACGATGATAGAGCTGATGAAATAGCTTGCTACTTAGTTGAGTCTATGATGAACAAAATAAGAAAAAATAAAACTTATAGAAATTCTTATCATACTCAATCAGTTCTTACTATAACTTCAAACGTTGTTTACGGTAAGAAAACTGGTAACACTCCAGACGGAAGAAGAGCTGGACAACCATTTGCTCCAGGTGCTAACCCAATGCACGGAAGAGATAACAGTGGTGCATTAGCTTCATTATCATCAGTAGCTAAATTACCATACGAACATTCACAAGATGGTATATCAAATACTTTCTCTATAGTACCAGGTGCTCTTGGAAAAACTAAAGAAGAAAGAATTAAAAACTTATCATCAATGATGGACGGATACTTCGGACAAAACGCTCATCACTTAAACGTAAACGTGTTCGATAGATCAACTTTAGAAGATGCAATGGAACATCCAGAAAAATATCCTCAATTAACTATAAGAGTTTCAGGATATGCAGTTAACTTCATAAAATTAACTAAAGAACAACAATTAGACGTTATAAACAGAACTTTCCATGGTAAAATGGCTTAATATTTAATTAAAATATAATTAAAATTAAATTTAAATAATGTCAAAACCCCAGAGAATTTTGAAGTTCTCTGGGGTTTTATATATATAAATTTCTTTTTAGGTGGACATTTCTAACTTATTGATTTATAATTATCTCATAATAGTACTTAATGTATACAATATTCCAATAGATTTTAGAAATTCTACTTAATTATTATTTCTTACACAGAATAATAAATATCACTTTAGAAAATTATATTACAGATATAATAATCTAATTCTATATGGAGGCTTGAATATGTTAAAAGGAAGGGTTCACTCAATTGAAACATTTGGAACAGTTGATGGTCCAGGTATAAGATATATAATATTTTTCCAAGGTTGTCCACTAAGATGTAAATACTGTCATAACAGAGACACTTGGAAACCAAATTGCGGAAAGGAATACACTTCTGATGAACTAGTACAAGATATAGTAAAATATCAATCATACATGCAGTTCTCTGGTGGTGGTGTAACAGCTTCTGGTGGTGAGGCTACTCTACAAGCTGAATTTGTTACAGAATTATTCGCAAAATGCAAGGAATTAGGTATACATACATGCCTTGATACTGCAGGATTTGTTGATATTGAGAAAGTTGATAAATTATTAGACTACACTGATCTTGTTTTATTAGATATAAAACATATAGATAATGAAAAATGTAAACAATTAACTGGTGTTGGAAATGAAAAAGCACTTAAACTAGCAAAACATTTAGACGAAAGAAATATTCCAGTTTGGATTAGACAAGTTCTTGTCCCTGGTATAACAGATGATCAAAAAGACTTAGAAAAATTAGGTCAATTTGTATCTACTCTAAATAACGTTGATCGTGTTGAATTTTTACCATATCACGGTATGGGAATTCACAAATGGGAGAACATGGGATTTGAATACGAACTTAAAGACGTACAAGAACCTACTCCAGAAGAAATTAAACGTGCTAGTGATATTGTTGAATCATTCGGTGTAGAAGTTCATAATAATAAAGTTGCTAAATAGTATCCATCTTGGATATTATTATAGATAAGTGACATTATATTACTTAATGTTAATGCTCACTCTAGACATATATTTATATGTCTTAAAAATGCCCTTATATATTTTTAAAGTTATTAAACTTTATAATTTTTTATACTTTGGAAGTCTGAATAAGACTTCTTTTTTATTATAATTTAAAAAGCAGGTAGTAGAATTTATAACCTCTACTCACCTGCTCTTTTGTATTATCCTATTAAATTAACAAGTATATTTTTACCTATAATCACACCAACTAAACTTAGCACAACGTTTAAAATTATATTTATCATTGCACTTGTATAGCTTCCATCAGAGAAAAGCCCTACTGTCTCATAACTAAATGTTGAGAATGTTGTAAGACCTCCCATAAGTCCTGTGGTTAAAAATAATTTCATCTGAGGCGATACTACATTAGTTCTTGAATTTAACTCTAAAATCAATCCTATAAGTAATCCCCCTAAAATGTTTACACATAATGTTCCTATAGGTATTCGTCCAGTAAAGAGTCTTGATGCTTGCATTGATATTATATATCTAGATATAGCTCCTAGAAATCCACCCAAGCCCACAGATAAAATCTCTACCATTTATAACTCATCTCCTTAGAATTCTATGATCTCAACTTCCATTTTTTCTATGGCATCTGCTATTAAACCTTCTACATCTAAAGATGCTTCATCAGCTTCTATTCTGTCTAATTTAGGTTTTGTAACTGGTCTTTTTGGTGCAAATACTGAACAACAATCTTCTTCTGGTATGATTGATGTTTCAAATGTACCTATAGTTTTAGCTACGTCTATTATTTCAGTTTTGTCCATTGCTATTAATGGTCTGAAAACTGGCATGCTTACAGAAGCATTTGTACAAGTAAGACCTTGTATTGTTTGTGATGCAACTTGTCCTATACTTTCACCAGTAACTAATGCGTCACATCTTCTTAATTTACCTACTTCTTCAGCTATTCTCATCATGAAACGTCTAGAGATTATTGTCATAGCCTCTTCTTTACAGTTTACACCAACAGCTTTTTGTATTTCTAATAAGTTAACTTTGTGAAGTCTAACTTTTCCACAGTATTTAGCTAATATTCTTGCTAAATCTCTTACTTTTTCCATTGATTTTTCACTTGTGAAAGGATATGTGTGGAAGTGTATACATTCAACTTCTACCCCTCTTTTTGCAACCATCCAAGATGCAACAGGAGAGTCTATACCACCTGATAATAAAGACATAGCTTTACCATTAGTTCCTATTGGAAGACCACCATAACCAGGCACTGTGTCGCTATAAGCAACTACATTGTGCTCTCTAAGTTCACATTTTATTTTTGTTTCTGGATTTCTTAATTCAACTGGTATTTTTCCTTCAGTTTTGCTTAATAAGTATCCACCTATATCTATACTCATTTCTTGAGATGTCATTCTGAATGACTTATCCCCTCTTCTACTTTCAACTTTGAAACTTTTACATCCTTGTTCTATTTTTTCTTCTAAAACTTTTAATGCAGTTTCTTGTAATAATTGATAAGCTTCTTCGATATCATCTGATTTTCTGTCTAATTTTATAACTGGACATACTCCAACTATACCGAATACTTTTTTAACTTCTTCCATTACTTCTTCATAATCGTAATCACCAAGTTCAACATAAACTCTTCCGTATTCTTTGTATACATCGAATTTACCTAATGGTTTTAACATATTTTTTATGTTTTTTATTAATTTATTTTCGAATATATATCTGTTTTTTCCTTTGATTCCTATTTCTCCGTATTTTACAATTAACGCGTTATACACTTTTTCACGTTGCCAAAATAAATATCTTGGCATACTCCTTTCTTTATATCTTACTATTTAGTTTTGCTCTATTTTTTCATTTTATTTATCTTATTTATTGCTAAAACTTATATTTAGTCTATTTAAACTATCTTCTTCTGCCTATTATCATTCTTAAATCTGATACAGATTCTTTTAAAACTTCAACAGTTTGCATAATTTCTTCTTTTGTATTTAAATCACTTAAACTAAATCTTATAGCTCCTTCAATCTCGTCTGGAGTTAATCCGATAGCGTTTAATACATGACTTCCTTTTTTCTTAGAAGAACAAGCAGAACCTGTAGAAACGTAGATTTCTTTTTGTTCTAAGTAATGTAGAAGAACCTCTCCTCTAACACCTCTGAATGATACGTTTAAAACGTGGCATACACCGTCTTCTGGTGAATTTATCTTAACGTTATCTATATTAGCTAATATCTCTTCTTTTAGAAGGTCTCTAAGCCCTCTTACCTTGTCTATAGTTCCTTCTAAATCTTGATTTAATATTCTAACAGCTTCACCAATTCCATATATACCAGGTACATTCTCAGTTCCTGATCTTATTCCGATTTCTTGTCCTCCACCAGTAAGAAGTGGTTTTATTCTGTTGTTTTCTTTTACATACATAAATCCAATTCCTTTTGGACCATGTAATTTATGACCACTAACACTCATAAAATCTATATTATATCTTGATGGTCTGAATTTGATTTTTGCATAAGATTGTACACCATCTACATGGAAGTATACTTTTTCATCTAATGATTTTAAGTATTTCCCAATCTCTTCAATTGGTTGTATAGTTCCGATTTCGTTATTAACATGCATAACAGATACTAAAATAGTTTCTTTTTTTATTGCATTTTTTAAATTTTCTAATGATATTTTTCCATCTTTACCAACTGGTAAATAAGTTACTTCAAAACCATCAGCTTCTAAATCTTTCAGCGTATTTAAAACAGATGGATGTTCTATAACTGTTGAGATTATATGGTTTTTAGTTTTTTTGTTTAAGTTTGCAACACTTCTTATTATAGTATTGTTACACTCTGTCCCACCTGATGTGAAATATATCTCAGTTTCCTTAGCACCTAAACTTCTCGCAATATTTCTTCTGATTTCTTTTATTTCACGTTCAACTTCTATACCTTTTTTGTATATAGATGAAGGATTTCCATATTGAGTAGTAAGAGCTAGAACCATTTTATCGACAACTTCTTGGTATGGTTTAGTCGTTGCACTATTATCTAAATAAATTTCCATATTACTACACCGTCCTTTTTTAATAATTTATTTAAATTTATATAATTTCTTTTATTAAGCTTGTATAAAAATCTAAGTCGTACGAATGACTTATATATTATACCATTAAAGCCTTCAATTTTTAAGGTTTTAGGATTAAAAATATTATCTTTTGACTGTAAATAAATTCACTTAAATTTATTCCCTAGCATTTCTGTATAGTTTTTTCTAATCAATTAATTTCTGTATTATGATTTTATTTTTTTCTTAATATTTTA
>ERZ825159.3587-NODE-3587-length-10897-cov-3.579690_pt1 | contig 10897 bp, 9 predicted proteins | sample MGYA00519932_ERZ825159 | MGnify/ENA primary metagenome ERZ825159 (study PRJEB31778, sample SAMEA3449191) | human gut metagenome | biome: human gut; feature: human-associated habitat; material: faeces | place: United Kingdom | collected 2010/2012 ...
TCTCAGGCGGCACGCTGACAGGAAATTTGACGTTAGAGAGTCACATAGAAACATACAACAATTCAGACGGGGAACCTTTTGAAGATTCGGGTATTGCGTATATAGCAGTAGACCTTGAAAAAGAAGGCAAGGGGAAATTCCCGCTGATTGGCGCATCTGTTGATCGCGATACCCTGTTTATGTTTGATTTTCCGTGGCGAGTTAAGGCAGAAGAAGGTATTGGAAATCTTGGTGACTTTAGGCGTGTTGATTGCAGCGGCGTACAGTTCGTTAACGCAGGTTCACAGGGCATAAACGGCTTGGGCGAAAACGACTTCTATCTCCCCACCATGTACGATGTCAAAAAATCCGTTGGCACCAAAGCACACAAGGTAACGCTGAAAGTTGCAGGCTGGGACAGCTCGACGAAACAGCAGACTGTATCCGTCGCGGGCGTTGAAGCAGACGAAACGGCACAGCTTATCCTGCCCATGCCTGCGGCGGCAAGTAGGCCGACATACAATGATGCAGGTATTCAGTGCGTGGCACAGGCGGCAGGAAAGCTGACGTTCCAGTGCGAGACTGTGCCAACGGCGAGCATTGACGTTTATGTGACGGTTATGCCGGTGGCGTTTTCGTGAGGTGAACGGCGATGATTTATAATTTGCCGAGGAAGAAAGCGAAGTTTGAGGAAACGTGGGTTATCAAACAATCCCCAGAACTTATGTACGGCTCAATAACAATGGAGATTCCTTTCGAATCTAATTCTACGAATTTTCAAAAAATTGAAGTGCGTGGAAACTTTTTTCCTGGTTCCGGTATATATTATGACGCAATTAATGTTTGGAACGCCAACGGTTGGGTTAACGAGGCATATCGCACCATCACATTTTTTGAGCCGCCGACCGGTGACCTGCTCACATGGTTACAGGCAAACGCCGTGAAACAGTAAGGAGTGCAATATGTACAACTTTAGCATGCTAAAATCCGGGGGCAGCTCCTAACGTTGCTTCGTCGCATTTCACAAAAGGCGGTGCGGCATAATCTTCAATCCAAATGTCATGGCCTCTGCGGGCGCAGCTTGAGGACGCAGAACACGCCACGAAAATTCTTTTGATGGAGGAGAAGTGACATGAAGAAAACCCACGCCGAACGCGCACGCGAACATGTGGCGGAGACGCGGAACGCGCTGCAAACCTTTTTGACGAGCTAAATCATGGTCAGCATAAGAAAATCCAGCATCAAGGAGATCACCGGCGAAAGCTACACCGATGATAAATAAATTTTGAACAAAGAAAAGGAGAACAACACAATGGCTACTTACAAGAGAATCGCATCCGACGGCAGACCCATCGAAGTCACCGATACCCCCGCGGGCCTGAGCGAGAGCACGGGCATCAGGAACAGCATCGTGCAGCCGGTCATGCGCCGCGACCTTGAGCGCGCCGGAACGGAGATCTATGTCCTGCCGCAGTACAAGCTCACCTACGATGAGAACGGCTACTGCGTCAAGAAGGAGAAGTGCCGCATCCCGGACGATATTGCAGCTAAGCTCGCGGAGATGAACAAGTGAGCAAGGCCGGGGCAGCTCCGGCCGACCCTGAAATAAGAAAAGCCGCCCGAGGGCGGCAAATTGACAAGGCGCGACGCGCGTGGTATGATGAGCGTGCCAGTAAGAGCGTGAAACAGGTTGTTCCCCCTCAAGGGGGTGACCGCATGAGCACAGAAGAAACCATCGCGTTACTTATGCTTGTGATTGCGGCTATCAAGTTAGGTCTTGACCTAAAGAAATAACCGCCACCTGAGAGGCAGCGGCTTTCCTTACGACACGAAATCGTTATGGGGGAGCGACAAGCACCTCACCCGTGCGCCGCTCTTACTGGTCTTGAATATATCACGCTGTAGCCGCTTTGTCAAGAACGACAGGGCGGCTTTTTTGCCGCCGGAAAGAGAGAATGCCTATGAACCTATCGACCGTTGCATCGACCTGCTCGGAGATCACGGTCATTTTGGCCGCGCTGGCGATGCTCATCAAGCCCATCCGCAACAAGCTGCTGGGCTGGACAAGCTGACCGACGCGCTCAAATGCCAGCTCCGGCACGACATGCTGCACACCTACTACCGCCACAGGGAGGGCCGCACCATCCGACAGTACGAGCTGGAGAATTTTCTCTATCTCTACCGCAGGTACAAGGCCCTCGGCGGCAACAGTTTTATCGACCGCATCAAGTCGGAGATCGACGAGTGGGAGGTGATTTCGTGACGTGGTGGCAGGTGTTCCTCATCGCGGTCTGCGTGCTGTGCGCGGTTGTCGTGCTGGCCTCCGTGCTGGCGATCCTCGCGCAGCTGCTCGGGGTGTGCGCAAGCGCGACCGGTACGTCTGGGCGGCGATTTTCAACCTGACGTGGTACTGCATCGTGAGTCTCGTACTCACCGCCAACGACAAAATTGTGCCGGACAGCCTGACCGTCGCGTGGTTCGCCGCGTGGACGGCAGAGCTTGCCCTGCTCACCAATATCAAGATCAAAGGAAAGGACGATTGAAATGAAACTGCAATTCAACGGCAAGGCCTACGGCATGGACGGCGTGTACTGGTGCATGCAGTTCGTGTGGTGGTGCTTCCAGCAGGTGGACAAGTCGCTCTTTATGGACGGCGGCAAAACGGCCCCCTGCGGCGAGCTGATGCGCTGGGCGCAGGCACACGGGCAGTGGGTCACCACGGGCTACCGGCCCGGCGACGTGCTGATCTACGACTTCCTGGGCACGTCGTACAAGACCGACCATTGCGGCATCTGCGAGAGCGTCAGCGGGCAGTATGTCACCGCCATCGAGGGCAATACCTCCAACGGCAACACCGGCAGCCAGTCAAACGGCGACGGCGTGTACCGCCGCAAGCGCAAGCTGTCGCTGGTGCTGGGCGCCTACCGCCCGAAGTACGACGATTACCGCGCGCAGCTCCAGAAGCGCGCAGGGCTGGAGGACAAGACGATGGACTACCTCGCGGCGTACAAGTACGGCAGCGACCTGATCCGCAAGCTCGCGACGATGAAATAATTTGCCCGATTCGGGCAAAATTCAAAAGGCTGTGTCCAGCGTGGGCACAGCCTTATCCATGACAACATTTTTGACAACAAAACTGTTCCAAAACATTCCGAAACAGCACAAAAGTTTCCGCTTCGACCCTATCTTCTGAGACAAAATTTTGGGTGCTGGGAAAACGAAAAAACCTTGAAACTACAGTAGTTTCAAGGTTTTTCTTGGCGCGGAAGAGAGGATTTGAACCTCCGCGGCGCTTTTTACACACCCTACTCCCTTAGCAGGGGAGCCCCTTCGGCCACTTGGGTACTTCCGCAAATGTCGAAATTCTTCAGCCGATGTTCCATTTGGCGGAGAGAGTGGGATTCGAACCCACGGATGCTTTCACATCGCCGGTTTTCAAGACCGGTGCTTTCAACCGCTCAGCCATCTCTCCATGCTTGTGAGGAGCCGGCTCACTCTCAAACGCAAGTGATATCTTAGCATATTGTGGGGGTACTTGTCAAGGAGAAAGCGCGAAATGTTTGCCGTAAATTAGAAAAACCTTTCGCGCGAAAAGAACTTCTCGGCAATGCTTGACCGTTCCGACGTTTTTCGATACAATACATCAATATTGTGTCCGCATGAATCCGCATGAAAGAGAAAAGGAGATCTGCCCATGCTCACCCCTCCCGAGATTGCCCGGAGCCTGCTCGCCGCCGGCGAAAGCAAGGCGCGACTGCCCTTTGGAAAGATGCTCCTGCTCGCCATATTGGCGGGAGCCTACATCGCGCTCGCGGGCGTCGGTGCGACGGCGGCCGCCGTGACGGTGGAGAGCGGCTCGCTTGCAAAGCTCCTTTCGGCCTGCGTGTTTCCCGCAGGACTTTCCATGGTGATCCTCGCGGGCAGCGAGCTTTTCACCGGCAACTGCCTGATGGTGATGGCCCTGCTGGAGCGCCGCATCACGCCCGCTCAGCTGCTGCGTAACTGGCTGACCGTCTACCTCGGCAATGCCGTGGGCGGCGCGGCGGTGGCAGCGCTGGCGGTCTACAGCCACACGGCATCGCTTTTCGGCGATGGACTGGCGCGCTCGATGGTTTCCATCGCGGAGAGCAAGGCGGCGCTCGGAGCCGGAGACGCTTTCCTGCGCGGGGTCCTGTGCAATTTTCTGGTTTGCCTCGCGGTGTGGATGGCGGCAGCCTCCAAACGCGCGGAGGGGAAGGTCATCGCGCTCTTTTTCCCCATCCTGCTCTTTGTCCTCTGCGGCTATGAGCACTGCATCGCGAACCTGTACTACCTGCCCGCCGGTGCGTTTGCCGCGGCGGAGTACGGTATGGAAACAACGCTGACGCTCGCCGGCTGTCTTGAAAACCTCACGGCGGTGACGCTCGGGAACCTTGTCGGCGGCGCGGCGCTCGGAGTGGGCTACCGCTTCGCTTATCTCAAAGAATGATGCGCCGCCCCTGAAATAGTTTGCGCAGAAAACGAAAAAAGACACACCCCAAAGGTGAGTCCATGCTTATCATAGCACGGCGCCCTATGCAATGCAAGAGAAAATTTTTCTCTTGCAGCAATTTTGTGGACAGCGCCAACACATTGCCCGGATATTGGAAAAAGCTTGAACAATATGAAGTCTTGACGTCGGAAACTTGCAGAGGTAGAATCTATCCATATTTTTTGTAAATAAAAAACGAATAAGGAGGTTCGTAACGATGAGTGAAAAAGATCGTATTCCCGAGCTGTTTGGTTCGATGTCCTTTAATGAGGGAACGATGGAGCAGTATGTTCCGCATCAGGCGATGGAAGTCTGGCGCGACTGTCTGAAAAGCGGCAAGCCGCTGCCACTGACCGCCGCGAACGATATCGCCGAGGCCATGAAGACCTGGGCGCTGGAGCATGGCGCGACGCATTTTACCCATTGGTTCCAGCCCTTGACCGGCATCACCGCCGAAAAGCACGACAGCTTTATCAATCCCATCGGCGGCGGCAAGATCATCATGGACTTCTCCGGCAAGGAACTGGTGTGCGGCGAGCCCGACGCTTCGAGCTTCCCCTCCGGCGGCCTGCGCGCGACCTTTGAGGCGCGCGGCTACAGCGCATGGGACCCCACCGCCTTTGCCTTCATCAAGGACGGCAGCCTCTGCATCCCGACGGTGTTCTGCTCCTACGGCGGCGCGGCGCTGGACAAGAAGACCCCGCTGCTGCGCTCGAACGAGGCGGTTAGCCGCGAAGCGGTGAAGCTGCTGCATCTTTTCGACAGCCAGAAGGACGTCAGTAAGGTCACGCCGCAGGTCGGCCCCGAGCAGGAGTATTTCCTCATTGACCGCGAGCTGTACCTCAAGCGTGAGGATCTGCGGCTGTGCGGCCGCGCCCTCTTCGGCAGCAAGCCGCCCAAGGGCCAGGAGCTGGACGACCACTACTTCGGCGTCATCCGCCCGCGCGTGGCGGCCTTTATGAAGGAGCTGGACGAGGAGCTGTGGAAGCTCGGCGTGCTCTCCAAGACCAAGCACAACGAGGTCGCCCCCGGTCAGCACGAGATGGCTCCCATCTACTGCGACGCCAACACCGCCAACGATCAGAACCAGCTCGTCATGGAGACGATGAAGAAGGTCGCCGAGCGCCACGGTCTCGTCTGCCTGCTGCATGAAAAGCCCTTTGCCGGCGTCAACGGCTCCGGTAAGCACGTCAACTGGTCGCTCTCGACCGACACGGGCGAGAATCTGTTCTCCCCCGGCAAAACGCCCAGCCAGAACGCCGTGTTCCTGCTTTTCCTCGCCGCCTTTGTCAAGGGCGTGGACGAGTATCAGGAGCTGCTGCGCTGCTCCGTCGCCTTCGCGGGCAACGATCACCGTCTCGGCGCGCAGGAAGCGCCCCCGGCTGTCATTTCCGTCTTCCTCGGCACCGAGCTTGAGGGCATCATCGATGCCATCGTCGACGAAAACGACTACACCGCGCCCGAGCACAAGTCCCTGCGCATCGGCGTGGACGTGCTCCCCGCCATCCCGCAGGATACGACCGACCGCAACCGAACCTCGCCCGTCGCCTTCACCGGCAATAAGTTTGAGTTCCGCATGCCCGGCTCCTCGCAGTCCATCGCGGGCCCGGTCACGATCCTCAACACCATCATGGCCGAAGAGCTCGACGAATTCTACGCGCAGCTCAAGGACGTGCCGGACTTCACCGCCGCGCTCCACAAGCTGATCCGCGACACGTTCTCCGCCCACCGCCGCATCATCTTCAACGGCAACGGCTATGAAGAGGCCTGGATCAAGGAGGCTGAAAAGCGCGGCCTTGCCAACCTGCACAACACCGCCGAGGCGCTGCCGACCTACATCCTGCCCAAGAACATTGATCTGCTGACGCGTCAGGGCGTTTACAGCAAGGAAGAAATTTTCTCCCGCCATGAAGTTCATATCGAGAAGTACTGCAAGGTCATCCGCATCGAGGCCGCGACGCTTGTTGACATGGTCCAGCACGGCATTCTCAACGCCGCTTCCGAATACGAAGCCGCGCTGTGCAACACCATCGCCGCCAAGCGCGCCGCCGCGCCGGAGCTGACCTGCCACGTCGAATCCTCGCTCGCCAACGCCATCGGCTCGCTCAACGAGCAGCTGCTCGAAGAGACCATCGGCCTCAAGACAGCGCTTGAGACCGTCTCCGACGACGCAGAGCCCGAAAAGCTCTTGCGCTACTACCACGACGAGGTCGAAAAGCGCACGAACGACGTGCGCAAGACCGTCGACAAGCTGGAAGTGCTGACCGCGTCCAAGTATTGGCCGTATCCGACGTTCTGCGAGCTGCTCTTCTCGGTGTAAGCGTCCGGGCGCCGGGCGGCAGGGAGGACCCCTTGCCGCGCAGAACGGGCGAAAATCAAAAAGGCAAGGACGCGGGAGATGCGAAAGGTCTCCCGCGTCCTTCCTTTTCCGCTGCCGTGCGCCTTGCTCGCGCCGCTTTCAGCCTTGCATTCCGCGGCGCGGTATGCTATCCTTGAGACAGCATCAAAAAACTTTGATAAACGGAGGAAGAGGACATGAAACACACTGCTGCCAAGGTTTTTCGCCTGCTACTCCCAGCGGCACTGCTGTGCGCCGTGCTGAGCGTGAGCGCGGCGGCATCATCCGCTCTCGGCACCTTCACCGACGCCCGGCAATATCAGGCAGGTCAGTTTTCTGACGTTGCCGGCGGCGCATGGTACGAAAGCAGCGTCAAAACGGTATACCAAAAGGGTATTATGGAAGGCGCGAGCGGCAGGTTCCTGCCGGACAAGCCCATCACCTGGGCGGAGGCTGCCGCGATCACCGCGCGCCTCCACGCGGCGTATCAGGGCAAGGAGATCCCCGAGACGGACGGCGTGTGGTATCGCCGGTACATAGAGTATGACCGGGCGAACGCGCTGCTTCCCGCGTCCTGCCCCGATGAGTCGAGCGTCGGCACGGCGCAGATCGCGCGCGAGGACCTGTGCCTTCTGATGCGCAGCGTGCTCTCCGAGGAGGATCTTCCCGTCATCAACGATCTGCCCGTTCCCGACCTCAAAACGGCATCCGCCGACGCGCAGAGCGCGGTGCGCGATATGTACGCCGCCGGCGTTTTCACCGGAAAGACGGGCGGGATGTTCCAGCCGAAGGCGTTTGCGACGCGTGCGGAGATCGCCACGGTGGTCGCGCGTCTGCTTTGCCCCGCCCAGCGCGTCGGCGCGGACAGCCGCGTTGATCAGGCGATGAAGGATCAGTACGGCAACTTCCTTGCCGGGCGCGACGGCAGCATGGTCGTATCCGCCGGCGATACGAGCTATTATCTTGTAAAGGATATCAGCAGACAGGGCAAGGACTTTATCAGAACGAGCAGCATCGTCGCGCGCACGGACAGCGGCAAGCTTTCGACGCTCTACACCGCCGCGCGCGGCAACAGCCTGGATAGAATATCCGTCGGCGACGATGGGATGGTCTACTTTGTGGAGTCCGAGGTCGAGACGAACGGCACTGCGGCGCTGCGGCGGATCGCCCGCTCCGGCGGACAGGCGGAAACGCTCTACACCACCTCGGGCAATGAAATTCGTATCGGGACCTATGTGCGCTACGACGGCAGCATCTATATCCTGGAAGCGGATTGGCGCGGCGATTCCTCAAGCAATTATAAATACCGCATCGGCAAGCTGGAGGACAAGACGCTCAAGCCGCTGACGAAGGATATGTCCTTCGACGAGACCACGTTTACGGATGGAAGTCTCTACTGCTTTGGCGGCAAGCTCTACTACCTCTACGGCGACAACTCCTACACCGACAAAGGGTACACCTTTCATGACTATTCGCTCTGGTCGATCGATCTTGCGAGCGGCAAACAGGAGCGTGTGATCGACGGCTCGGAGAAAGGCATCTACCTTCCCCACAGCGCCTATACCGGGGCGACGCTGTGGTGCCTTTCTTCAAGCGGGAACAGCTACGATACGCTCATGCGCGTCAATCTGCTCCTGCCCGAGCTGCGCGAGACAGTCGCAAAGCTTCCGAAGGACGCGATGAAAAACTACACCAAGATGTACGCCAACGGCAGCGACCTGTACTATCAGTCCAGCGGCGGTCAGCACCTCTGGAAGGTGTCCTCCTCCGGTGAGTTTACCGATCTTCTCAGGCTGTCCACCCCGTACATCGAGGAGACCTCCGTCGGAAAGCAGGCGATCATCGAGGGCGCTGCCTACTATACGGACGTGCTCGCCCATCCGAAGGGCGGCAAGCAGTGCGATTACTATGCCTTCCTCGGCAAGCCCTATCTCATCAAGGGAAATTCCGGTCTCACGCCCGCGGGCAAGGTGCAGCCGCGCGGGGAGGGGGAAGACTACGATGAGGGATTTTCCGTTCACTTTACGCGCACCTTCTTCACGGCGCGCGGAGACCTCGCCGTGGAAATGCGGGTCGTGAACGGCACCTCGTCCGAGATCGATCTTCGCGCCGTCTCCGTTGAGGTCGTGACCGACAAGGCGACGATCACGCCCTACCGCTTTACGAGCAAGCTTGCCAAGGGGGAGGATCGGCTCTACACGCTCGTCATCCCCGTTGAGTCGCTTCAGGGGAGCCGCGAGGTCAAGGAGCTGAGCGCGGTGTTCTACGGCAACTGATAGACGCCTTTTGTGCTGCCCGCCGCGATTCGTGCGGCGGCTCGCAGCGCTGCGGAGCGTTTGAGATCGCGCGGTCCATTGACCGCGCGACCTTTTTATTTTTACAATACCGCTGGAAAAATGGGAAAAGCTATGATATGATGCTTTTACCATATTATTGGATACGGCAGGAGAATTTCAATATGAACCATCAGACCATCATCGTACTGGACTTTGGCGGCCAGTACAACCAGCTCATCGCGCGCCGCGTGCGCGAATGCGGCGTTTACTGCGAGGTCAAGCCCTACACGACGCCGCTTGCAGACCTTCTCGCGATGAATCCCATCGGCTTCATCTTCACCGGCGGCCCGAACAGCGTGTATCTCGAGGACGCGCCGCACGTCGATCCCGCGCTCTTTGACGCGGGCGTGCCCGTGCTCGGCATCTGCTACGGCTGCCAGCTCATCGCGCACCACCTCGGCGGCAAGGTCGTCGCCGCAAACGACGCCACCGCGCGCGAATACGGCAAGACCGAGACGTTTTTTGACACGAACTGCAAACTCTTCAAGGGTCTTCCCGAAAAGAGCGTGACGTGGATGAGCCACGGCGACTACATGGAAAAGGTCCCCGAGGGCTTCTCTCTCGTCGCGCACTCCGACGCCTGCCCGAACGTCGCCATCTGCGACGAAACGCGCGGGTTCTACGGCGTGCAGTACCATCCCGAGGTCAACCACACGGAGTTCGGCACCGCGATGATCCGCAACTTCCTCTACGAGGTCTGCGGCGCGACAGGCGACTGGACGATGGGCGACTATAAAAATACTGCCATCGCCGCCGTGCGCGAAAAGGTCGGCTCCGGCCGCGTGCTGCTGGCGCTCTCCGGCGGCGTGGACTCGTCCGTCGTGGCGGCGCTGCTGGCCGAGGCCGTCGGCCCCCAGCTCACCTGCGTTTTTGTCGACCACGGCCTCATGCGCCTCAACGAGGGTGACGAGGTCGAGGCGGCGTTCAAGAAGTGGGACATCAACTTTGTTCGCGTGAACGCCGAGGGCCGCTTCCTCTCGAAGCTCGCTGGCATCTCCGATCCCGAGCGCAAGCGCAAGATCATCGGCGAAGAGTTCATCCGCGTGTTTGAGGAAGAGGCCCAAAAAATCGGCAAGGTAGACTTCCTTGCACAGGGCACCATCTACCCCGACGTGGTGGAGAGCGGTCTGGGCGGCGAGTCCACCGTCATCAAGAGCCACCACAACGTAGGCGGCCTCCCCGACACCGTGGACTTCAAGGAACTGGTGGAGCCCCTGCGGAACCTGTTCAAGGACGAGGTGCGTCAGGCCGGCCGTGAGCTGGGCCTGCCCGAATATCTGGTCAGCCGTCAGCCGTTCCCCGGCCCGGGCCTTGCCATCCGCATCATGGGCGAGATCACGAAGGAAAAGGCCGACACGCTGCGCCTTGCCGACGCGATCTACCGCGAGGAGCTGGAAAAGGCCGGCGAAAACAAGAAGATGAACCAGTACTTCGCCGTCCTGACCGACACGCGCACCGTCGGCGTCATGGGCGATGGCCGCAGCTACGACCGCGTGCTCGCGCTGCGCGCTGTGACGACCGAGGACTTCATGACCGCCGACTGGGCCCGCATCCCCTACGAGCTGCTCGACAAGATCAGCGGCCGCATCGTCAACGAGGTCAAGGGCATCAACAGAATTGTCTACGACATCACCAGCAAGCCCCCCGCAACGGTGGAGTGGGAATAAGAAAAAAGTGAATATGAGGGGCTGCAAAGCCTTGAAAACACTCGCTTTTTGAAAATCTCATTTCCTG
>ERZ825159.3592-NODE-3592-length-10887-cov-12.287666_pt1 | contig 10887 bp, 10 predicted proteins | sample MGYA00519932_ERZ825159 | MGnify/ENA primary metagenome ERZ825159 (study PRJEB31778, sample SAMEA3449191) | human gut metagenome | biome: human gut; feature: human-associated habitat; material: faeces | place: United Kingdom | collected 2010/2012 ...
ACCATAGAGACCCGTGGCGGACCAGCGCCATCGCGCGGCCTCTATGGTCTCGCTTTGTAGATCATGGTCCCGTTGTTTGGCTGTAACGTGCGGTCGCCTTTACCCTTTCATGACGCTACGTCGTGTAGTTGCTCCAAATCTCGGATGAGCCCATTTAGGAGTGCATCTCTTACTCTTCGTCACCCAAGGGGGTGTGAGATGTAAAATTTGATGGCACTTTTCACCCGATTTGGCCTTAGGCAAAAAGATCATCAAAGACACCATCCGAATCCCAAAAACTGAGGGCAAGCGCCGAGAAAAATGAATGGGGGAAACTAAAGGAGGCGCTGCATCCACAGCGCGTCCTGATACGCGGATCCTACGCAGAGCCAGTCGGTGAGGCGGGCGGTGGTGGCGAAGCCCATCTTCTCGAACAAGGCGATGGAGGCCTTGTTTTCCACGCCCACGCAGACATAGACCTGGTGGAGGTGGAGGATATGGCGGGCCGTGTGGATCAGTCTGCCGACGATGGCCGATCCATAGCCCCTGCGGCGGTATTCGACCGGCACGACCAATCCGATCTCCGCCCGCTGGTGGCGCGGGTCGAAATTGACGAAGTCGCCAATGCCCACCACCTCGCCAGCCTCGTTCTCCGCCATGAGCCGGACCTGTCCGTCGGCATAGATGTCGTTGCGGGCCGAGAGGATATACTCCCTCAGCACCTGGCGGCTGTAGGGCACGTTGGTGGTGCCACAGTCCCATAGCGCCTCGTCGTTCTCTATGCGGTAGAGGAAGTCGAGGTCTTCGGGCTCCAGGGCGCGGAGGCGCACCGCGGGCAGCTGCTTGGCTTCAGATGATTTCATTGCCGGTGATGATCAGTTGGGTGGAGGGATTGTAGGTGCCGATGAGGACGTTCTCGCGCGGTTCGCGGCCAAAGATCTCGAAGATCTGGTCGAAACTGTAGGCCGTGATGTCATAGACCACGACCAGGGGCGCATCCTGGGGCAGAAGATCCGTGAGCGCCAGGTGGCCGTCGGGCAGCCGCTTGTGGTCGGCCACGCGAAACTCGCCCGTCAGCGCTTTCTTCTGGGCGATGGTGCGACAGGCCGCTATCGACTCCTCCCGTCCTATGAAGAGATAGGTGGGAAAGACCTGTCGGGCCCGCGCCAGCAGTCCCATGTCCTTGACGGCGCGCCACCACAGCACCTGCATGAGCGTCAGCGCCGCCTTGCCGACGACTGCCGCCTTGATGGGCAGGCTCAGCAGAAAACTCAGGTGGCCGTAGTGTTTGCGGAAGAAGATGAGCATGGCCTCGTAGAAGACGTGGACGTAGCGATAGGACTCGCGCTGCGTGCTCTCGCCCTTGTAGTGGAGGATGCGGCAGGGCAGGTACCAGTTTTCGTAGCCCCCCTTGAGCACGCGGTAGCTGAGGTCGATGTCCTCGCCATACATGAAGAAGTCCTCGTCGAGCAGTCCGACCTCGTCGAGCGCCTTCCGCCGCAGGAAGCAGTAGGCGCCGCTGATGACCTCGATGGGGTTGGGCTCGTCCCACGGCAGATAGCTCATGTAGTATCTGCCGAGCCGTCGGCTGTTGGGGAAGCGCTCGCAGAGCCCCGAGATCTTGTAGAAGGAGGTGAGCGGCGTGGGCAGTCCGCGTCGCGACTCCTTGGCGTCGCTGCCGTCCGTGCGCAGCATCCTCACCCCCGCGGCTCCCGCCTTTGGATGGGCGTCCATGAAGGCGATGGACTGGCGGATGGACTCCTCGCCGACGATGGTGTCGGGATTGAGCAGCAGCACATACTCCGACTCGCTCGACCGGATGGCGAGGTTGTTGGCGCGCGCAAAACCGAGGTTGTGGCGGCTGGCGATCATCTTCACCTCGGGGAAGCGGGGCGCGAGATAGCCGATGGAGTCGTCCTTGGAGTCGTTGTCCACCACATAGACCTCGGCGTCGATGCCCGTGAGGGCGCGGCGCAGGCTGACGAGACATTGCTCCAGGTAGTACTTGACGTTGTAGCTGACGATAACGACGGTGAGCTTATGGGCCATCTTTCTCTCTGTCTGTATAAAAATTAGGTGGGTTGTCCTTGGTGGGAGGAATCGTCCTGCATAGGGTCCTCCGCCGGTTGTTCTTCGGCGCGGCACTCGTGGTCGCAGCGCCGCTTGGTGGGAAAGACGAAGGTGATGGTGAGCAGGTGGATGACGGCCATGTAGAAGAAGCCCACCACTGCCCCGAAGAGGTAGTAGAGCAGCAGGTCGAGGACCATCGGTACGCAGATCATCAGCATGCGCACGCTGCCCCAGCGCCGCAGGGCCGTCTCGCCGTCTGCTATGAGGCGGTCCCTCACGCTGCGGAGGCGGAAGAGATAGAGCGCGCCGGGCACGGTGGCCAGGAGCACGATCGTCATCGCCGTCTGCGCCAGGAAGAGCGTCGTGCCGTCGGCCGTCGCCCACAGTCCCTCGGCGACCAGCCCCGTCTCGAAGGTCAAGGCCAGCAGCAGGAGGATCGCCACGGATCCGAGACACTCCGTCATGAGTATCTTTCTTGTTTTTTCCATATTTTAGATTTCTTGTTTCGCGCGGGCCACGGGGCTACCGTCCGCCCGTCTCCAGGGGCGTGCGGCAGAGGATGCTGCGCCCCAGTGTCACCTCGTCGGTATATTCCAGTTCGTCGCCCACCGAGATGCCGCGCGCGATGACGCTCGTCCGCACCCCCGTCGGCTGCAGGCGTCGGGAGACATAGAAGTTGGTCGTGTCGCCCTCCATCGTGCTCGCCAGGGCAAAGATCACCTCGTCCACGCCGCCCGCCTCCACACGGCTGACGAGCGAGTCGATCTCCAGGTCGCCGGGGCCTATGCCGTCCATGGGCGAGATGACGCCGCCGAGCACATGGTAGAGACCGTTGTACTGCTGCGTGTTCTCGATGGCCATGACGTCCTGGACGTTCTCCACCACGCAGATCGTCCTGCTGTCGCGACGCGGGTCGGAGCAGATGGGGCAGACCTCCTGGTCGGAGATGTTGTGGCAGACCCGGCAGTAGCGCACCTCGTGGCGCGCCCTGCGCACGGCCTCGCTCAGCGAGTCGGCACGTTCCGAGGGCTGGCGGAGCAGGTAGAGCACCAGGCGCAGGGCTGTCTTGCGGCCTACGCCCGGCAGCGTGGCAAACTCATCGACCGCCTTCTGGAGAAGTTGTGAGGGATATTGCTGGATCATCGTTTTCTGTGCCGGGGAGTGGGGATGGCGTCGAGCCGTCCGCGCCCTCCCGACGATGGTTACGATTAGTCGTCGAAGAGATAGATGCCGATACCGACCTTCAGTCCCACCGTGCTATAGTCGCTGTTGTTGAAGGAGTGGTCGTAGTAGATGGCGGGCTCGATCGTCACGCTGCGGTTGATGTAGAAGGCGTAGCCCACCTCCGCTCCTGGCATCAGGTCGTTGTAGCTGTGGTCGGCATGGAGATACTTGAGGTTGGCCCCCAGGTAGAGACCGTTCTGGACGATGTAGTAGCGGCCGCCGATGCCTGCTGTGAAGGAACTGGCCGCGTCGCTCGACCCGGTGTGCTTCAACGAGGCCTGGCCCAGCACCATCCAGTTGTCCTCCAGCAAGTAGCCCGCCTTGCCCTCAATGCCGAGGTTGAGCCCGTTCTTGCCCGTATAGTTGAGATCCACTCCCGTCAGGGAAGCACCCAAGTAGGCCTTGCCCTGCTGAAACTGCGCGTGTGCTGCCACGGCGAGGGTGAGCATCAGCAGCAAAGTAGTGATTTTCTTCATTTTATCCGTTCGCTTTTAAATAATACTCATCAATTTTTCTGATTCAACCCGACAAAGGTAAGGTGATTATTTCAAATAACCAAAAAGAATCCTTAACTTTGTGCCAAAATTACAACAATGACCCATCCAAAGATACCTTTACGCCAAGCCTCGGCCACGATCTTTGCCGCCCTCCTCCCCTGTCTCGGAGGCCATGCGCAGGAGCGCTGCCAGGCCTTCAACCTCGAGACGCTGCCCAAGCGCGAGGTAAGGGCCGTCTGGCTGACGACGCTCTCCAACCTCGACTGGCCCAAGGGCTACGCCACGACGCAGGAGGGCATCGAGCGCCAGAAGCGCCAGCTCACGGAGATCCTCGACCGCTACGCCGAGGCCAATATCAACACCGTGCTCTTCCAGGCGCGCGTGCGTGCCACCACCACCTATCCCTCGGCCCTGGAGCCGTGGGACCGCTGCCTCACGGGACAGGAAGGGCGCGCCCCGGGCTACGACCCGCTGCGCTTCGCCATCGAGGAGTGTCACAAGCGGGGCATGGAACTCCACGCCTGGCTCGCCACGATCCCCTGCGGACCGTGGACCTCGCTCGGCTGCCGACGTCTGCGCGCCAAGGGACTGCGTCTCAGAAAACTGGATGGCGCGGGCTATCTCGACCCCTCCGACGAGCGCGTGGCGCCCTATCTGGCCTCCGTCTGCGCCGAACTGACGGAGAAGTATGACATCGACGGCATCCACCTCGACTATATCCGCTATCCCGACGGATGGCCACGCGCCACGCGCCGAAACGGCGACACGCCCGACAACCGCCGCGCCAACATCAACCGCATCGTGCGCGCCATCCACGAGGCCGTGGAGACGCGCAAGCCGTGGGTGAAGGTGAGCGCCTCGCCGCTGGGAAAATATAGCGACCTCACGCGCTATAGCAGCCATGGCTACAACGCCCGCGACAAGGTCTATCAGGACGCGCAGCTATGGCTGAAGCAGGGGTGGATGGAGCAGCTCTACCCGATGCAGTACTACCGTGGCAACCACTACTTTCCCTTCGTGCCCGACTGGGTGGCCAACAGCTATGGTCGCACGCTGGCGAGCGGACTGGGCACGTGGTTTCTCGATCCGAGGGAGGGACGCTGGACCCTCGCCGACATCTCGCGGCAGATGGAGGTGAGCCGATGGGCAGGCATGGGCCACGCCCACTTCCGGTCGAAGTTTCTGATCGAAAACCACAAGGGCATCTACGACTTCGAGCAGCGCTTCAACCTCTTTCCGGCCCTCGTCCCGGCCATGAAGGGGAAGCGCGACGCCCGTCTTGCCCCACCGACGGACCTCCGTCTGGACAGCGGCCTCATCAGTTGGCAGGGCGACGCTCCTTATTATAATATATATGTGAGCGACCACTGGCCCGTGGATACGGACAATCCCGCCAACCTCCTCCTGGCCCGCTTCGCCCACAAGCAGATAGCCACCGCTCTGGCGCCGCGCCTCTTCCGTGGGTGGCCCTTCGTTGCCGTCACGGCTATGGACCGCTACGGCAACGAGAGCCAGCCGCTGCAGTATCAGCCGCCCGTCGCGACGACCTACCAGCCGCAGCTGCCCAAGAACCTCTACCTGGCCAACGACGGACAGCAGCTGGACCTCTCGGAGGCCCTCCGCCCGCTGCTCCCGATGGACATCGACCGCTATGCCGTCGCCACCCTCCAGGGCGTCTTCCTGCGCAGCTACCTCCGCCCGCTGCCAGCCACGGGACCGGCCCAGCGCATCGACATCAGCAGCCTGGCCGACGGCGTCTATTGGGTCTATGCCCACAACAAGCGGACGAAGAAAATGGTGTGCGTCGGCAGTTTCGAGATCGACCGCCAGCAGGTGGGTTTCGTGCGGTAGCACCGCCCTTCCTTCCTCATCAACAAACAGGCGACACACCCGGGGGTGCGTCGCCTGTTTGTCGTTGATTAGGCCGCCTGCCAAGAGGCGCCTGCTGGGCGTAGGATTTCTACCAAGAGGAGTCGCCAGCCGTGTTTTCCTTCTTAGAAGACGAGGTCGAGCTCGATCCGTAGGAAGGATTCTTGCCCGATCCCGATCCGTAGCTCTCGCTGCTGCCGCCCGAAGTGGGATTCTTCGAGGGAGTGGACGGACGGTAGGGTTCGTCGTAGTCGTAGTGGTACTGTCTGCCACTCTTCTTCTTCTGAGAGGGTCTCTCGTGCTTCGGAGCCTTCTTCTTCGGAGCCGGATAGGCGGCTGCTGAGTCGCTGGCCGCGCTGGTCTTGACTGTAGCAGCAGGAGCAGCAGGGGTTTGCTGCTGGGCGGCAGGAGTTTGTTGTTGCTCGACGACGGTAGAATCGACCACTATGGAGTCGGGTTCTGATGTGGCCGGGGCTGTATCCTGACCAGGAGACAAGAAGTACTTGGTGCCGAAGAAGCCGATAACGGCAAAGATCAGGACCACGAGGATCCATTTCCATTTCGAGCTCTTCTTCTCCTCCACTTCGACCGAGGGATCATCCTGGACGATCTCAGTCTCGTCGTCCGCCGCGGAGGGGTTGTCCGTCGTGGGAGAATCGTCGTCGGCTGTGGGAGAATCGTCGTCGGCTGCTGAAGGACTGTCGGAGGAAGCGTCACTCGTCTCGCCGTTGGCAGCGGGGTCGTCGCTCACCTTGTCTTGATCCGACTTGGGCAGCACAATTGTAACGTCGTCGCCCTCCTCGCCCTTGGCAGGGTCGGCAGGCTTGTTCTCTGCCTTCTGGTTGAGGATGCTGCGTATATCGGCTACCGACTGTGGGCGCTTGCGACGGTCGGTGGCCATCAGCCAAAGGACCATCCGACGCAGCCGGTCGCTGATGCTGTCGGGCATGGCGAGGGCCTCGTGCTTGTCGTCGGTCATGTCGTCGTCGATATCCGAGGGCAGCGGCGGCTTCTGGTCCGTCAGGAGGAAGTAGAGCGTGGCGCCAAGGGCGTAGAAGTCGGTCCAGGGACCAAACTTGTCGAGGGCCTGCTCCATCTGCTCGCGCGGTGCGTAGCCATTGGTGTAGCTGACGGCCGTGGAGGTCGTTGCCCCGCTGCCCGCCTTCATCTGCTTGCTCGCACCGAAGTCGATGAGTCTCACCCCACCCTGCTGGTCCATCATCAGGTTGGCAGGCTTGAGGTCGAGGTGGAAGAGTCCGTGGCTGTGGACCACCTCCAGCGCGTCGAGCACCTGGTCGAAGACCTGCCAGACGGTGGCCTCGTCGAGCGGGTGGCCGATTTTCTTGAGATAGTCGCGGAGGTTCTCGCCATCGACGAAGTCCATGACATAGTAGGCCGTGCCGTTCTCCTCGAAGAGGTCGTGGACACAGACGATATGAGGACTGGAGAGTTTGCGCAGGCGCACGGCCTCCTTCTTGAACTTGTCGCGCTGGGCCTCGAAGGTGGCAGCGTTCTCCTGGTTGCTGACGCTGATAGTGGTCGTGTTTTCGTCGCGCTCCGTCACGCCCTTGAGGAAGAACTCCTTGATGGCGTAGCGCTCACCAAACTGGATGTTGGTGGCAACGTAAGTATTGCCAAAACCGCCCGATGCCAAGTAGCCATCGACGCGGTAGGTGCCGTGCAGTATTGTGCCCACACGCAGCATATTGGATTGGTTGATCGTATCGCTCATTTTCTTTTTCTTTGTCTCCGCCCGGGGAATCTACTGTCCTTGGGCGGATCGATTCGTCATGATGCGGGGTGGTGAATGGAAAGTGTGGGAAAGATTCTTCAGACAGGAATGCCCTCCGACGGTTTGCTCCTCTGCTTCTGGCCACCCTGCGGCGCTCCCTTCAGTTTTTCGCGGGCTGCGTCGATGGGGTCTTCGGCTTTCCTCTGTCTCATGCTGGGAGGAGGAAGTGTCTTGGCCCCCTTGCTGCTTTCGAGCGTGCTGCCCGCTTTGTCGGTCTTTCTGTCCTTCTTTGGGTCGGCCTTGCCGGAAGTAGGATTCTTCTGTGGTTCGGCGGGGCTGGCCTTCTGCGGCGCAGTCTCGCGGCGCACGGTCGTCTCGCTCTTGCTACTACTGCTGGCGGGCTGATCGACCCTCACTTCTCGGGCCACCGTCTCGCGTGTGGGGTCTGCGGACTGTCGCGAGGGACTGTCGCCGATCTTCTCCGTATGGGGCACGAGGGGCGCGGTGGCCTTCTCCTCCTTCGGCGTGAGGAAGAAGTAGGCGCAGGCCAGGGCCACTAAGGCAGCGGCGGCACCCAGCACGAGCTTGCCCTTGCCGCCCTTCGGAGCCTGGGGCTGTGGGCGGAGGGGCTGGCCCACCCGGGGAGCCTCCTCGACGTCGCTCGCCACCTCCTCGGCCTCGAAGACGGGACGGATGTTGAGCGCGTTGTCCTTGGAGGTCTGCTCGTCGTCCAGCAGCGACTCGTCGCCCTCGCCTGAGGAGACGCTCGCTATGCCGACGAAGTAGGCCGAGTGGTTGTCCTTGTTGCCCTTCGTGGCCTCGATAAGCTGCTGGCGCTTCGCCTCGTCGGAGTCCTGGGAGGAGAACAACTGGCAGAGTGCGTCGTTGTCCATCTGCTCCAGCATGCCGTCGCTGCAGATGTAGAGGTAGTCGCCGGGCCTGAGGTCGGTGATATGGACCACGGAGGGCTTGCAGCGGTTGTCCTTGCCGGGCTGCATGGCGCGGGTGATGATGTTCTTCTGGGGCGATGTGGCCATCTCCTCGTAGCTGATCTCGCCCGCCTGGTAGAGGTCATAGACAAGGGAGTGGTCCTTGCTCTGGTAGAGGAGTTTCTTGGCCGAGGGGCGCACGTGGTAGATGCGACTGTCGCCGATGTGCATCGTGGTCAGTCCGCCACGATGGAAGAGGAGGAGGCAAAGGGTGGTTCCCATCTTCTTGGCTGCCTCGTCATCGGCCTGGTCGAGGGCCTGGTAGGCCGCCTCCAGTGCCTCGCCGAGCACCTGGTCGGAGACGATCTCCTCGGGATTGACGTGGTCGCGCAGATACTGGGCAAGGCTTTGGCTGACGATGCGGCTCGCCACCTCGCCATGTTCGTGGCCTCCCATGCCGTCGCAGAGGATGAAGAAGAAGTCCTGATCGGTAGCCTGTCCCTGCAAGGGCCAAATGCTGTCCTCTTGGTTATCTCGCTGCCCGAGCTCATAGATGGCCTGGGGCTGTCTGATTGCTATTTTCATGTGAAATCGTTGAGGGGGGATTATCTTTCTTGATAGACTACGGTGGTCTTGCCCATGACGATGCGGTCGCCGTTGGAGAGGACGATGGCTTCGTCGTGGGGCAGTTCCACGCCGTTGATGGAGGTGATATTCTTGTTGCGGTCGTTGCTGATGACGGCCTTGAGCTTGCCATTGGGCAGGACGGAGACCGTGATCTGCAGGTGGTGGCGACTCATGTAGGGGTCGGAGACGGGCAACTGGAGCGTGGCCTGCGAGGTCTGCGCCTTGCGGCCCACGGTGTTGGCACCCTGGCGGAGCACATACTGCTGGCCGGCCAGAACGAGGCAAGCCGTGGCCGCGCCCTGCTGGCATCCTTGGCCGAGGATGGTCCGCTCGCTGTCCTGGCGGCCTCCCAGCAGCGTCTCGCCGTCGTTCTGTGGCGCCACGCGCTGCTGGGCGGGCTGACACCCGGGCAAGACGGTCTCCACCTCCAGGGGTTGCTGCGGCTGAAAGCGCACCCGCAGCGGTGCTTTGCACTGCGGGCACGTGATCAGTTTGACAGCCTCATTCTTCGAGTTCTTCACTTCGAGGATGATGCCACAATTGGAGCATTTTACGCGCTTTACTTCCATAGCCGTTTATTTAGATATATTGCATGTCAGTACCAGCGTCGTCCACGCCGTCCACGCCGTCCACGCCGAGGTTGGGGTCGTCGTAGCCCATCGCGGGATCCTCGGAGTAGGAAGCCTGTTGGAGGTTGGGGTCCATCATGCCCTCGTCGTTGGCCGTATTGATATCCTCAGAGTAGGAAGCCTGGTGGAGGTAGGGATCCTCCTGCGCGCCGTCGTACTCGCCGGTCAAGCCGTCGTAGCCGTCGGTTGTGCCATCGGGCTCTGCGCCCTCATAGGCCGTCTGCATATAGCCCTCGGTGTGGTCGGGCTGGTGCTCCGTCTGCGGGGTGACGTCGCCCGTCTCGTCCTCGGACATGCTCTGTGCGAGCTCGCCACGCGTCATGGTGGTGCCGTCGCGGAAGATCAGGACGTCTTGGTCGTCGAGCTGGTTGTTGTCGTTGACGTCGATGACGGCCACGTCGGGCTGGGCATCGCCGTCAAGGTCGAGGACGACGGCCTGGTGGCCCTGGAACTTGGTCTGGCCCACGATGTGTACGTCTTCCGTCTCCTGGACGAAGGGCTCCTCATGGCTCACGGGGGTGGCGGTGCGCACATGGCCGCCATCCTCGGCGGTACGGCCCGAATGGCCATCCTCGGGCTCCTTGACGGTCTCGCGCTCATAGACTACCTCGCGGTGAACTTCCACGTCGGTCTGATGGACGGCCGTGTGGGCGGTGGGCTGATAACTGTGGGGGTGGACGTTGGACATGGCAGTCTGGGTGAAGGCGGCCTTGTCCTCGGCCGACATGGCGTTCCACTCGTCGGCGGTGTAGGTGCCATAGACGCCACCGTGCCACTCAAAGACGCCACCGGGGCCCACCTGGGCGCGGGCCGACTGGAAGGCCTCGGCAAAGGTCATGTCGTCCTCCACTGTCGCCACGGCGCTGCCAGCAGCCTGGGGGGAAGCCGTAGCGGGATCGGCGGCGTCGGCCTGGGTCTCGCCAGCCATCGCGTTGACGGCATAGAGCGCACCGGCACCGAGCAGAATGCCGGAGGTGCCACCGATGGCCACCTTCTTCCATGTGGCGCTTTGCTTCTCAGAGGTCTCTTCTGCCACAGGAGCAGTCTGCTCGTTCTGCGGATTCTCTACCTGGGTGTTCTTACCCAACAACTGGGTGTCGTCGCTTGTCATCATAATCGTATGAATTAATGGTTGTTTATTTCTGTTTACGTTGCAAATTTCGGCTTTTGTTGCCACATGGACAAATTATTCGCTTCTTTTTACACAAAAGGTGGGTTTTGGGGTACGAAATGCGAAAAAAGGAGGAAAAGAGATGTGAAAATGGTGAATTTAGGGGTAAGCGTGTCCGCGATGCAACCTTGCTCAGCATCTTTCAATTCTTTACCTTTGC
>ERZ825159.3598-NODE-3598-length-10871-cov-3.382674_pt1 | contig 10871 bp, 9 predicted proteins | sample MGYA00519932_ERZ825159 | MGnify/ENA primary metagenome ERZ825159 (study PRJEB31778, sample SAMEA3449191) | human gut metagenome | biome: human gut; feature: human-associated habitat; material: faeces | place: United Kingdom | collected 2010/2012 ...
CGCGGGCGGAGATGTCGTCTTTCTTCACGTCGTAGTGCCAGATGCAGTCGGCGATGCAGTCCGCGATGACCTTCATCTCGGCCTCGCCCATGCCCCGGGTGGTGACGGCCGGAGTGCCCAGACGGACGCCGGAGGTCACGAAGGGGCTGCGGGTCTCGCCGGGGACGGTGTTCTTGTTGGCGGTGATGTGGACGCTGTCGAGGCGGGCTTCCAGCTCCTTGCCGGTGCACTCCTCCTCCCGCAGGTCCACCAGCATCAGGTGGTTGTCCGTGCCGCCGGACACCAGCTTGACGCCCCGGGCCTGCAGCTGCGCGGCCATGGCCTGCGCGTTCTCGACGATCCTGCGGGCGTAATCCTTGAACTCCGGCTTGAGGGCCTCACCGAAGCAGACGGCCTTAGCTGCGATGACGTGCTCCAGCGGACCGCCCTGCGTGCCGGGGAAGACGGCGGAGTTGATGCGCTTGGCCAGCACGGCGTTGTTGGTCAGGATGAGGCCGCCGCGGGGTCCGCGCAGGGTCTTGTGGGTGGTGGTGGTCACGACATCGGCATAGGGCACGGGGCTTTGGTGCATCCCGCCGGCCACAAGGCCCGCGATGTGGGCCATGTCCACCATCAGGTAAGCGCCATAGCCGTGGGCGATCTCCGCCAGCTTCTCGAAATCGATGGCGCGGGGGTAGGCCGAAGCGCCCGCCACGACCATCTTCGGGCGCACCTTCCGGACCTGCTTTTCCAGCTCGGCGTAGTCGATGCGGCCATCCTCACCGACGCCGTAGGAGACGAAGTGGTAGTTCTTGCCAGACATATTCACCGGCGAGCCGTGGGTCAGATGACCGCCCTGCGACAGGTCCATGCCCATGACGGTATCGCCGAGGTCCAGCAGGGCAAAGTAGACGGCCAGATTGGCCTGTGCGCCGGAGTGGGGCTGGACGTTGGCGTACTTTACGCCGAACAGCTTGCAGGCGCGCTGGATGGCGATGTTCTCCACCTCATCCACGTAGGCGCAGCCGCCGTAGTAGCGCTTGCCGGGCAGGCCCTCGGCGTACTTGTTGGTGAGGATGCTGCCCATCGCGGCCATGACGGCGGGCGAGACGATGTTCTCACTGGCGATCAGCTCAATGTTCTCCCGCTGGCGGGTCAGCTCACGGTTCATGGCCGCAGCCAGCTCCGGGTCGGCCTTGTCCACGAGGCCAATGGTATCCATCATATCGTTGTACATCATACATTACCCCTCTCTGATGCTGATGCTGAGATCAGCTTTTTCTCCATAATACCAGACAACGTAAAATTCTTCAACAGCATTTCGCACAAACCGATACGCTTTGGCCCCTTTCTTTTCGGTCGGATGAAGATATTTCACCCTTCGGCCCAAAGCCTTGCTTTTTCTGCGCCCAGCGTTTATTATACATCTATAAAAATCCGTTCCGGTTTTTGTGCAGTTCTGCCCGCCGGGCGCAGAGAGGGGCGTTTTTCCATGACCACCGCAGAGCAAAAAGCGGCGCAGCGGAAAGCGGGCATTGCAGCCCGCCGGGCGCTGTCGGAAGCAGACCGGACCTCGGCCAACGCGGCGCTCTGTGCCCGCATCGCGGGGCTGGACTGCTTCCGGACGGCGCAGAACATCCTGCTCTACGCCGCATTCGGGGGCGAAGCCGACCTCTCCGCGCTGGCCGGACAGGCCGCAGCACAGGGCAAAATACTGGCATGGCCCGTCTGCGGCGAGGGTTTCTCACTGACCGCCGCCGTGCCGGAGGCCGACGGCTGGGAGGTCGGCGCTTACGGCATCCGCACCCCCGTCCTGCGCCGGTCGGCCCTCCTGCGGCCCGACCAGCTCGACCTCGTGCTGGTGCCCTGCACAGCTTTCGACACCGCCTGCCGCCGGGTGGGCATGGGGAAGGGCTACTACGACCGCTATCTTCCCCGCTGCACCCGGGCTGTAAAGGTCGGCGTCGCCTTTGAGGCCCAGCGGGTGGAGGCGGCGGCCGTGGACGCCCACGACCAGCGGCTGGACGGATTCGTGACAGAGGGAGGACTTTATTTTGGAACTGACACAACTGAGCTGTGAGGAATTTCTGAGCCAGCTTGCCAGCAAAGCCCCCGCCCCGGGCGGCGGCGGCGCAGCGGCCCTTGTGGGGGCGGCAGGCGCAGCGCTGGGCAATATGGTGGGCAGTCTGACCACCGGCAAAAAGAAGTATGCCGCCGTCGAGGCGGACATTCAGGCCCTCAACGCCCGGGCCGAAGCCCTGCGGCGTCGGCTCGAAGCCCTCGTGCAGGCCGACGCGGCGGCGTTCACTCCGCTGGCCGCAGCTTACGGCCTGCCCAAGGAGACGCCCGAGCAGCAGGCTCACAAGGCCGCGGTTCTGGCCGAGGCGCTGGATGGGGCCTGCGCTGTGCCGCTTGACATCATGGACGCCTGCTGTGAGGGCATCCGCCTCGCGGCCGACTACGCCGCAAAGGGCAGCGTGCTGGCCGTGTCGGACGCGGGCTGTGCGGCCCTCTTCTGCAAGGCCGCCCTTCAGGCCGCCGGGCTGAACGTCGCCATCAACACCAAACTCATGACCGACCGCCCCCACGCCGCCGGGCTGGACGAAAAGGCTGCCCGGATGCTGGCGGAGTATGTACCGCTGGCCGATGAAGTCTACCAGTCCGTGGCAAGCCGCCTGCGGGTCTGATCCAGAAAGGGGATCTCTATGTCTGTGATTTTGAAGGGTGCGCCCGTCGTGGCCGCCATGAACGAAGCAAACGCTGCCCGCTGCGCCGCGCTGCGGGAAAAGGGCGTCGTCCCCACGCTGGCCGTCGTCCGGGTGGGCGCACGGGAGGACGACCTCTCCTACGAGAAGGGCGTCATGGCCCGCTGCGCCAAGGTGGGCGTCGAGGTGAAGCAGTTCCTTCTGCCCGCCGACGCGGCGCAGGAGGAGCTGCTGGGCGTCATCGCCTGCATCAACGCTGACCCCTCCATCCACGGCTGTCTGCTCTTCCGTCCCCTGCCCCGGCAGTTCGACGACCGCACCGTCCGCGCCGCCCTCGCGCCTGAGAAGGACATCGACGGCATCACCGACGGCTCGCTGGCCGGTGTCTTTACCAACACGGCCCTCGGCTACCCGCCCTGCACGGCGCAGGCCTGCCTCGAGATCCTGAAGTTCTACGGCATCCCCCTCTCGGGCCGGCGGGCCGTTGTGGTGGGCCGCAGCCTTGTGGTGGGCAAGCCCGCCGCCATGATGCTGGACCGGGAGAACGCCACCGTCACCCTCTGCAACTCCCGCACTCGGGATCTGCCGGAGGTCTGCCGCGAGGCCGACATCGTGGTGGTGGCCATGGGTAAGGCCGGCGCCGTCGGTGCTGAGCATCTGCGCGAGGGGCAGGTGGTCGTGGACGTGGGCATCCATGTCAACGAGGAAGGAAAGCTCTGCGGCGACGTCCGCTTCGGCGAAGCCGAGCCGCTGGTAGAGGCCATCACCCCCGTCCCCGGCGGCGTGGGCACCGTGACCACCTCCGTGCTGGTGAGCCATGTGGTGGAGGCAGCAGAAAAGACGGCATAACTTCTTTATAATAAAAACAGAGAGGACCGTCCGCGAAGGACGATCCTCTCTGTTTTTGTTTTATCGTTCTGTCAGCACGAAGGTCAGCTCTGCCGAAGCGGCACACTTGCCGTCCACATAGGCTGAGGCCTTGCCGATGCCCACCGGGCCGCGCTGCTCCACCAGCTCACAGTGGAGGGTGAGCACATCGCCGGGAGTGACCTGCTTGCGGAAGCGGGCATTCTTGATGCCGCCGAAGAGGGCCAGCTTGCCCTGATTCTCCGGCAGGCTCAGGGCCGCGACGGCACCGGTCTGGGCCAGCGCCTCAAGGATGAGGACGCCGGGCATGACCGGCGTACCCGGGAAATGGCCGCAGAAGAACTCCTCATTGCGGGAGACGCACTTGCGGCCGATGGCCCACTGGCCCGGCTCGTAGTCCAGAATACGGTCCACGAGGGCGAAGGGATACCGGTGGGGCAGGATGGCCGCGATTTCCTCGCTGGTCAGGCAGTTCGGGGTTTCACGGACGGTGCGGGGTTCTGCCATCGCTCAGCCCTCCCACTTCTTGAAGGCCAGACAGGCGTTGTGCCCGCCAAAGCCCAGACTGTTGCTCAGGGCGTACTCCATCTTCATCTCCCGGCCGACGTTGGGCACATAGTCCAGATCGCACTCGGGGTCGGGCTGCTCATAGTGGATGGTGGGGGGCGCGAACTGATCCCGGAGAGCCAGTGCGGTAAAGACGGCCTCGATGCCGCCTGCGCCGCCCAGCAGATGGCCGGTCATGCTCTTGGTGCTGACCACGGCGATGTCCTTGGCGTGGTCGCCAAAGACGGCATGGATGGCGGCCGTCTCGCAGCTGTCGTTCATGTGGGTGCCGGTGCCGTGGGCGTTGATGTGGTCGATCTGCTCGGGGGCGATGCCGCCGTCCTTCAGGGTCAGCTTCATGCAGCCGATGGCACCGGTGCCGCCGGGTGCGGGAGCCGTGAAGTGGTAGGCGTCGCAGTTGGCACCGTAGCCCACCACCTCAGCGTAGATGTGTGCGCCGCGGGCCTTGGCGTGCTCCAGCTCCTCGAGGACCAGCACACCGCTGCCCTCGCCCATGACGAAGCCGCCGCGCCGTGCGTCGAAGGGCAGGCTGGCCGCGTCGGGGTCGGTGGAGGTGGAAAGGGCCTTCATGCTGGTAAAGCCGCCGATGCCCAGCGGGCTGATGCAGCTCTCTGCGCCGCCGCAGACCATGACCGGCTCATAGCCGTCCCGGATGCGGTGGAAGGCGTCGCCCACGGCGTTGGTGCCGCCGGCGCAGGCCGTCACCGGGCAGGTGCAGATGCCCTTGAGGCCGAAGCGGATGGCGATCTGGGCCGCAGCCATGTTGGCGATGGCCATGGGGACGAAGTAGGGGCTGACCTTTTCCATCCCCTTCTCCTCGCCCCGGGCGTGCTGCTCCTCAATGGTGGGCAGACCGCCGATGCCGCTGGACACGATGACGCCGATGTCCTCGGCCTCCGCCTCGCAGTCGATGCCGCTGTCCTGAATGGCCTCGGCGGCAGCGCCCAGTGCCAGCAGGGTGAAGCGGGCCATCTTGCGGGCCTCTTTTTTGTCCACGACGGTCTCGGGGTCGAAGTCCTTGACCTCGCCCGCCAGCTTGCACTTGAACTCGCTGGCGTCGAACTGGGTGATGGGGCCGATGCCGCACACGCCGCTGCGCACGGCCTGCCAGCTCTCAGCTGCGGTAAGGCCCACGGGGGTCACAGCCCCCAGGCCGGTAATGACGACTCTGCGTCGATCCATAGTGGTACCTCCGAATTTGAATTCAAGCCGCTCCGCTTTGGCGCGAAGCGGGAAACACAAGTCATTTTCTGCTGCGGGGGAGCCTGCTCCCTCACAAATTTACATGGCCATGCCGCCGTCCACACACAGCACCTGTCCGGTGATGTAGGCGGCCTCGTCGCTGGCCAGGAAGGCAACCGCGTGGGCCACGTCCTCCGGCGCTCCCAGCCGCTGCAGGGGGATGGAGGCAAGAGTTGCTTCCTTGGCGGCGTCGGTCATGGCGGCGGTCATATCGGTGGCGATGAAGCCGGGAGCCACGGCGTTGACGGTGACGCCCCGGGAGGCCAGCACGGAGGACACCAGATAGGGGTATCCGGCCCCGGTGAGCCGGTCCACCGCCTGGGCAGGCAGGTCCGGTATGCTCCACTGCTGATATTTCATGACGGGACACCCCTTTCGCGGTACTGCAAATAATATTTTATTATAGCAAACGCCGAATGACTTGACAAGGGGCGGCGGGGCGTATTTTCGGGGATTTGGCAGGAAAAGCAAAGCCTCCGGCCGAAGCCGGAGGCTTTGCGCTTATTTCTCGCTGACGCTTTTCAGGGCGGTGGGCAGGCTGCCGTCCAGCAGCAGGATGCACCGGCGCAGATCGTCGCCGATGTTCTCCGGCATGCCGGACTCGATCCAGTCGAACACGCCGCTCAGCAGGCCCCGGGCATAGAACCGGGACACGAACTCCAGGTCCCCCTGGGTCACGTCCAGGCCCACAGCCGCCTGGTCCACGATGCGGCGGATCACCGGGCCGTAGCCCTGCATCAGATAGCGCTCCAGATCCCGCCGGTTCACGGAGCGGTAGGCGTTCATCACCAGGTGACGCTTGCTGCGCAGCACGTCCGTGATGGTGCGCAGTTCCTGCCGCCAGTCGCTGCCGTTGCTGCGGATGCTCTGGGCCAGGGCGGCGGCCTCCCGGTCAAAGATCCAGCGCATCAGGTCGTACACGTCGTGAAAATGATAGTAAAACGTCTGGCGGTTCACACCGCACCGGGCCACAATGTCCTTGACGGTGATCTTTTCCAGGGTTTTTGTCTCCAGCAACTGGCACAGGGCTTCCGCCAGGTCATGCTTTGCATTCATGGGCAGCAGTCCTCCTTACATAATGCCGGATTTTTCCTTGCTGCGGGCGATGAGCCGGTTCAGGGGCCGGGCCGGGTAATACAGCACCATCCCCAGCACCGCAAACAGCACGCACATGGCCGCCATCACAGCCAGATTCTTCCAGTACACGTTCTCATACCGTCCGGCGATGGTCTCCCGGAGCATGTCCATGCCATAGTGGAAGGGCATGAACTTATACAGCGTCTGGAAGATCCCGGGCAGCACGTCGATGGGATAGACGCCGCCGGAGCCTGCCACCTGGATGACCATGATGATGACGGAGGCCGCCATGCCGATGTTGTCCAGGGCATAGACCAGGGCATAGTTCATCATGGTGAAGTTCAGGCTGCACACGCAGCACGCCAGCAGGAACAGCCCCGGATACGGGCATTGGATGCCGATGTAGTAAATGCAGCCGAGGCCCGTGACCAGGGCCTGGATCATACCGATCAGGAAAAACAGCTGATACCGGCCGAAGAACCGCTGCCAGGGGCGCAGCCGGAAGAGCTCCGGCATGGGGGCGTTCACATGGAGCATGGTGGCCGTCAGCAGGGAGCCCACGAACAGGGCCAGCATGATGTAATACGGCGCCATGGAGCTGCCGTAGCTGGTGATCTCGTATACCGGCACCGTCTCCATGGACACGGGGTCGGACAGGTAGTCCGCCAGGCCCTCGGGGTCGTTTTCCAGCACCTCCACAAAGCGGCGGAAGCCGTCACTGGTGACGATGCGGTCCATATCCTGGGCCAGCTGCCCCAGGTCGCCCCGCAGGGTGGACGACAGCTGGATGGCCCCGCTCAGAGTGGTGCCTGTGGACTGGATGGCCTCCTGATACCGGGTCAGCTTATCGCCCAGGGCCGACAGATTGCCGGATACGCTGTCAAACACGCTCTGCAGGGTCTGGAGCTTTTCCGTCACATCCCGGTTCAGCTCCTCCAGCCGCTGGTTCACGCTGCCGCTGATGCGCAGGGCCGCCTCCCGCAGCTCCTGGCGGAGCTCATCCACCTTGGCCTGTACCTCCTGTCGCCAGGTCTCCAGCCGGCCGGGGTCCTCCAGCGTTTTCAGCAGGTCCCGCAGCTCGCCGATGCGGTAAATGGCGTTGCCCAGCCGCTCCTGAACGGCGGGATAACCGGCGGCAAAGTCCCGCAGCTTTTCCAGCCGCTGCTGCTGCTCCGCCAGCCGCTGGTCCAGCTGCTGGGCGGGACCGGCCAGAAAGCCCGCCACATCCTCCGCCGTTCCCACGGCGGCGGCAATGTCGTCGGCGATGACGTCGATCTGGGCGTCGATATCCTCCAGCTGCCGGGCGATCTCGGCCTCCGTCTCGTTCAGGCGGCCGATGCCCCGGTCCAGGGCGTCCTGGATGCCGGACAGGTCATTGCCGCTGACGATGCTGTCCAGGTCGCCGGTGACCACCCCGGCGCAGGCCAGGATGCTGTCCGTCTGGTCCGCCAGGGTCTGCATGGCCGTCAGCGTTTCCTCCAGGGTGCGCAGGCTGTCCTGGGCGCTGCTGAGCTTTTCAATGACCCCCTGGGACACGTCGTCCGCATCCAGGCCCAGAGCCCTGCACACGGAGCTGACGGTGGTGACGGCGTTGGTCACCGTCTCCACCACGGTGGCGTTGATCTCGTCCTGAACGGCGGTCTTGGCCTTGCTGGTGATCTTGGGGGCGATGGCGTTTTTCTTCTCGTTTTCGTAATACTCGATCTGGGGGTGCCGCAGGTCCGTGTCCAGAATGCTGACGAAGTCCCCGGTGAAGTCTGCGGGAACGATCAGGGCGGCGTAGTACTTGCCGGACCGGACACCCTCCAGGGCCTCCTCCCGGCTGTCTACAAAGTCCCAGCCCATCTGGTTGTTGCTTTTCAGGCCGTCCAGCACCATGGACCCGATGTTCAGCTTCAGGCCCAGCAGCTCATAGCCCTCATCCTCGCTGGTAACGGCCACCCGGATATTGGACGTGGCGTCGGGGCCGTAGGGGTCCCAGTTGGAAAAAATGTTGAACCATGCATACAGGCACGGGATCAGGCACAGGCCCATGATGACCACCACGGCCACCACGCTGGCGCTGATGCGCTGCCAGTCGGCCCGGAAAATTCTCCAGATATTCCTCATGCCTGCACCTCCCTGGACCGCCGGTCCTGATCGCCCATAGACCGGGAAATGCGGCCCAGCTCCCGGGACATCTGCTCAAAGCCCTGGGCCAGCTGGCGGCTGCTCTCCTGCAGGCCGGACAGGGACAGGGCCAGCTCCGGGTGCAGGGGATCCGGCTGTACCGGGACAGAGGCGGGACGGGGCGGGACAGGCTGGGGACAAGGCGGGACAGGGGCGGGACAAGGCTCCGCCGGGGCAGGCTCTTCCGGGGCAGGCTCTTCCGGGGCAGGCTCCTCCGGGACAGGCTCCTCCGGGACCGCCTCGCTCTCCTGACTCCGGCCCCGCAGATGGGGCAGCAGCTGGGGCATGCCGGTGGGCAGGGCCGTCAGCTGATCCAGCTCCACCTCCTTCTGGGTGATCTTCTTCACCTTGTTCTGCATTTCGTAGTCCACATACTCCACGGCGATGAGATACGCCGCGATGCCGAACATGGATACGATCCACAGCAGCAGGAAGATCACCCGGGAGCCGTCGGATAAAAACAGCAGCACCAGAAATGCCAGCGGCACCAGCAGCAGGCTCAGCATTCCCTTGCGGATGCGGCGCTGATTGCCGCTGTGGAACTGAAGGACCTCCTGCAAAAGGGCCTGATACAGCTGGCTATATTTCTTTTCGTCCATAGGGAGTCCTCCTTTCTTACAGCATTTCCGTTTCTTTCAGCTTCTCCTCCATGAAATGGTTCAGTCCCATAAAGGGCTTGCGCACCAGCAGGCCGATGACCAGGGCCGCCGCGCCGAAGATCAGCAGGCAGCCGATGTTTTTCAGCCATGTGGTCCCATACAGGCCGCATACGCACTCGCGCACGGCGTCGATGGCATAGGGGAAGGGGAAGATATGATAGATTTTCTGATACACGTCCGGCAGCAGCTCAATGGGGAACGTGCCGCTGGAGCCGGCGATCTGGAGCACCATGACCACCACTACAACGGCCTTGCCCACGTCGCCGAAGGACACGGTCAGGGCGTAGATCAGCAGACTGAACACCAGGGAGGTAATGGCCCCGGTGGCAAACAGCAGCGCCGGCTCCACGCACTGGATCTTCAGCACCAGCAGGTCCCCGGCCACGATGACGGCGGCCTGAATCTGGCTCATGACGAAAAACAGGAAGTACCGGCCGAAGAACAGCTGGTGGGGCTTGGGGTCCACCAGCCCCTCCAGGCGGGCGTGGGGCTTGAGAATGGCCACCAGCATGACGCCGCCCACCCAGATGGCCAGAACGGAATAGAAGGGGGCCATGGCGCTGCCGTAGTTTGCAATGGGATACACCGGCTCCACGGTGGTCTGCACCATCTGGGAGAAGTAGGCGCCGTAATCCTCCGGGCTGCCGCCCAGGATATCCAGCAGGGTGTCCAGATAGTCCGGACTGTTGCTGTCCTCCAGGCCGCCCAGCAGGCTCCCCAGCTTGTCGATGGCCTGGCCGATGGCGTCGCGGCCCGGGGACATGAGACCGTCCAGGGTGCCGGCCGCCGCGCCGGCGGCTGCCAGCAGGTCCCGGGTATCGGCTGCCGTTCCGTGGAGGCCCTGGAGCAGGCCCTCTGTCTGGTCCAGAACGTTTTTCACATCATCCGTCACATCGCCGAACACCGGCGTCAGCAGGGTGTCCGTCAGCTTCTCCAGCTGGGCCACCAAAGCGATGGTGTCCTGCAAAACGGCGGAGTTCTGCCGGATGCCGTCGGCCACGGTGTTCAGCCGGTCCCGCAGCTGATAGCAGCTGTCCGCCAGGCGCTGGGCGGCGGCTGCGGCCTGGGCCCCCACGGGCCCGGCCTCCACGGCGATAGACCTGGCCCAGGCCGTGAGCTTATCGCCCATATCGTCCATGGTCTGGGCGGCGTCCCGCAGGTCCTCCTGAATCTGGGGCAGCTGAGCGTCCACGTCGATGCCGTTCAGAATTTTCTCCGCCGCGTCAAAGGCCTTGTCCAGGGCTGCCTGGGCCTTATCCAGGGCGGCGTGGACCTGGCGGTTCAGCTGGGCCACGGTGTCCAGAAGCTCCTGGCTGTCGGGGCGGTTCTGGTTGAGATTCGCCACCAGGTCCGACAGGTCCTGACGATAGCTGCTGTTGTCCTGGCCCGCGGCCTGGAAGGCGTCCACGGTCTGGGCGCAGGAGCGCAGCAGGCTCCGGGCCTGGCCCAGCAGCCCCTGAACGGAGCCCACGGGGTCGTCGCCCTTCAGCTGGTCCGACAGGTCGTTGGCTCCCCGGAAAACGGCGTCCACCACCACGTCCAGATAGCTTTTGCTGATGGTGGTTTTCAGGGTCATCACCGGCCGCAGGTCCAGCCCCTTGGCAAA